>Ga0105237_10003050_pt1 | contig 20205 bp, 18 predicted proteins | sample KBSC24metaG_FD_81520 | JGI IMG/M metagenome (GOLD analysis project Ga0105237, IMG submission 81520) | Corn rhizosphere microbial communities from Kellogg Biological Station, Michigan, USA - KBS C2-4 metaG | ecosystem: Host-associated > Plants > Roots > Rhizosphere > Soil | place: Michigan, USA... | reverse complement strand
GGCAAAGAAAATAACTAAAATAACAAGCAGAGCGGTAATCCATTTCTTCATGCAGCAATAATTATACGGTAGGCAAATTTGCAAAGATTAACTCATAAAAAAATGTGAAGTAGTATTACGATTTATGAAGCTGAAAAATTGAGTGAAAGGATAAAGCAACACTTTCCCAAAGCATAACTCTATACTCGCACATAAATTTTCTTTTTGTCCATAAAAAAAACAATCAGCCAGTAAAATATAATCAGGCTTATGGAATATAATAAAGAGCCATTCTTTAAGTTATCAGAGATGGGTTTACATAAGTGTAGATAAAACCATCCAAAAGGAGAAGTGTAAACTGGGCTGCCGGCAGCATCAACTCCGTTGCCAATCCGTATAAGTGCCAAGACTCTTGGCAGAAAACCACTTAAAACAAAAATGAACAAAGGATTTTTTCCAAACACATCAAAAAAGCGGCTCCATATGCCCCGCGCATTCCTGAATTCAATAAAAAAGATAAGTGAAGAAAGCGTTAGAATTGCCAACCCGGTGGTATATAGTACATAGCTGCTCGTCCAAATCTTTTTATTGATGGGAAAACTTAAATCCCAGCAGTAACCTGCAAAAAATAAAATGCCACCAACCACAAAAAGGGTGGACAGCATTTCATAAGTTTTTCCCTTTTGCTGAATATAACGTCCCACAAAATAACCTAAGATAACCTGAACTATGGCAGGAAACGCACTGGCCAAACCTTCAGGATCGAAAGGCACGCCTTCTCCATGATATACATGGGCCTCACCAAATAATTTAATATCTATCGCTGTTCCAAAATAGCCAGATAAGCTGTAAGGGTCTGTTTTATCACCCCAATAAATACAAATCAACCAGTAAGAAAGTAATATAATTGCGCTTACAATGTATGCTCCCTTCGTTTTAAAGAAGTAGACAATAAATGATGCAAAAAAATAACAGATCGCAATCCTTTGAAGCACGCCAAGCAGCCTTACTCCCGAAACTGTTCCGCTATTATTCATCCATGTCCATCCTTTAAAAACGAGGTGATCATGATCCCACCTTAAAAAAGGGCTCCAGTTTAAAAAAAGGCCAATGAAAAAAATGAGCAAGGCTCTTTTTATTGTTTTTTTAAGGAAGGCACTTGTGCCTGCTTGCTGAAGGCGTGGCATTACAAAAGCCATTGCATTACCTACGGCAAAAAGAAAGAAGGGAAATACAAGGTCAGTAGGTGTGCATCCATGCCAGGTTGCGTGGTCCAGCGGGGCATAAGCCGGGCCGGCCTGGTTATTTACCATAATCATAAAGGCAACCGTTGCACCGCGAAAAACGTCTAATGAATAATATCTTTCTTTCATAAAATCAACAGGCTGAAGTTAATGTAATTGTAAGCTTAACGATTATTTTTATTTTGATGGTTTAAAGACAGTTATGAAACATAGCATGATATACATATATTTGCCGCCGAATCGAAAAGATTTAGAAGTGAATAGTGTATACATGAATCCTGTTGTCTCAGAAAACGAATTATAGTATATAAGTATATGGTATCGGTAATGTAATTGCCGGTACTTTTTTTTTGAGCATGTGATTCAGGTGGCGGAGCTGTGTAATATTTCAAACAAATGATTACTTTCAGTAACAGCATTCATTAAAACTAATTGTTAGAATGACGAAGTTTTTAAAATTAATCCTGCTTTTGGTTATCTCTTTAAGCATACACTCTGCGTCCTTTTCCCAGGATTTGTTGCGGAATACAAATCTCAGCCAGATAAAGGTTGACCAGATTAGTGATGCTGATTTGCTAAAATTCCAGCAAAAACTTAAATCTTCAGGAGTGTCGGTTGATCAGGCAATACAGATAGCGATTTCAAAAGGATTGCCATCGTCAGAAGCAGATAAACTTAAGCAAAGACTTTTACAGTTGAATACTTTTGGAAGCAGCGGAAAGAATCCTAATAACAGCAACAGTAATAATAAAATTGATTCTATATTTTATCAGAATAAAATTGATTCAACGGTAAAAGACTCGACAAGATTGCCTATCATAGATCCCAAAATTTTTGGTTCTGAATTATTCAACAATGCGTCTTTAAATTTTCAACCCAATCTGCAAATTGCCACTCCTTTAAATTATGTGCTTGGTCGGGCCGGTCGCGTTGAAATAGCAGTATATGGAGTACAGGAAGTTGCACATAGCCTCTCTGTGTCAAATGAAGGGTCTATTTATATTCCGAATGTTGGGCAAATAAAAGTTGCAGGCTTAACTGTGGAAGCGGCAACCGCGACTATTAAGTTACGAATGGGTAGAACAGCTTACGGTTCGTTATTATCAGGAAGCTCAAAGTTGTCTGTAACGCTTGGCGGAATACGAAGTATTCATGTGACTATAATAGGTAGTAATCATCCGGGTAATTATACTTTGCCATCACTATCTACGGTATTTAACGCCCTCTTTGTGTGTGGAGGACCTTCTCAGGTCGGTTCCTTCAGGGAAATTGAGTTGATTCGAGACAACAAACTGTTTCGTAAAATTGATTTATACCGATTCCTTGTCAATGGCGATCAAACGGACAATATCGGGTTAAAAGAGAATGATGTCATCCGTATACCGACTTATAAAAACAGGATAGAAATCGAAGGCTATGTGAAACGGCCTGGCATTTTTGAAATACTTCCAAATGAGACTTTTAATGATCTTCTTACTTTTTGCTCAGGGTTTGCAGACAGTGCTTACAAGGCATCAGTAAAAATTACACAGTTTACAGATAAGGAATTTAGCGTTAAGGATATCAGTTCAAATGAATATGATTTATATCACCCGAAAGCGGGCGACAGATATTTAGTGAGCAAGGTTTTGAACCGGTTTGCCAACAGGGTGAATATAACAGGTGCGGTCTTCAGACCAGGTATTTATGAACTAACACAAGGTTTAACGCTTGGAGACCTGATAAGAAAGGCGGATGGGTTGCAGGAAGACGCATACATGGAGCGTGGACAAATAATAAGACTTAAAAATGATCTTACAAGAGAGCTGTTGTCATTTAATTTGAAAGATGTTTTAAACGGGAATAACAATGTTGCACTGAAACGGGAGGATTCTGTCATAATAAAATCGATTTTTGATTTGAGAGATGAGTACTTTATAACGTTGCAGGGAGAGGTGAGGGACGCGGGTACTTATAGTTTTTCTGAGAACTTAAGCTTGAAAGATGCTTTATTATTAGCTGGTGGATTAACGGATGCTGCTTACCCGCAAAGAATAGAAATAGCGAGATTAATAAGACGGGATTCTTTAACCCGTGCGGATGTACGGGCAAGTGAAATCATAGATATCAATGGATTACAGGATCTTTCATCTGCATCGAATAATTTACAATTGCGTCCTTTTGACGTTGTGACAGTACGCAGGAAGCCCGGGTTGCTGGCTTTGGAGACTGTGACAGTATCTGGCGAATTGCAATATCCTGGCCCTTATGTTTTGTCCAAAAGAGAAGAACGTGTCAGTGATTTGATTAAAAGGGCAGGTGGATTTTCCCCGGAGGCTTTTAAGGGGGGGGCTTACCTGAAAAGATACGATTATGACGAAGAGCGTAAAAGGCAAAAAAGGCTCCAGGCCGAAAAAATTCAAGAGCAGTTAAGTGGTTCTGTCGATTCAACGGATACGACCATCCGGGAAGATTTTACTAAAGACTATGATCAGATTCCGTTGGATATTGTAAAGATTATATCGAATCCAGGCTCTTTGGAAGATGTGGTATTAAAATCTGGTGACGAACTCTTTGTGCCTAAATTTAATGCACAGGTACGCATTAGTGGCAGCGTTCTTTTTCCAACCCAAATACCGTTTAATGAAACTTATAATTTCAAAGACTATCTTTCTTCTGCCGGAGGCGTGGCACAAAATGGCAAAAAAAGTAAAGCGTATATATTATATGCAAATGGAAAAGCTGCTGCCACCAAGCATTTCCTGTTCTTTAAAAGTTATCCCAAAGTAATGCCCGGCGCTGAAATTATTGTACCTAAAAAGGTTGAGAGAAGAGGCGTCAGCCCAGGAGAGGCTATTGGTATTGCAAGTGCGCTGGCTTCATTAGCCGGGGTGGTAATAGCTATCCTTAATTTAACTAAATAGTTTATGCCGGAAGAAAATAGAAGCGAAATCTCCTTAAAATTTTTAGTAATTAAATCCAGGGAATGGATGCGTTATCTTTTTAGCAAATGGATCATTATTTTTATTGTGGCAATTATATTTGGAATACTTGGGGCATTCTACGCTTATTTTTCTAAACCCAAGTATACGGCCAACCTGACTTTCGTTTTATCATCAAATTCAAACAATAACAGTCTCCAGGGCCTGGCCGGCCAATTAGGCCTTAGCTTTGGAGTCAACAGTAATGACGCTTTTACAGGAGAGAATATTGTAGAATTGCTTACTTCACAAAGAATCATCAAAAGCGCTTTATTCAGATTATTACCCGACAGCTCACAAAGTCTTATTAATTTATTTATCAGGGAAACGGAAGTTCAGGAACGGTGGGAAAAAAAAGAGCGCTATAAAAATTTGTTGCCATTCCCTAATGACATAAAAAAACTCACGCCTGTCCAGGATAGTTTGGTTAATGAAATATTTGATGTGCTTTTAGAAAAGAATCTTTCCGTTGACAAAACGGATAACAGCTCAAGTTTTTATAAGGTATCTGCCACAACAGTGAATGAAGTGTTGTCCTGTTATCTTACAAAGTATGTTGTAAAAGAAGCGTCAGAATTTTATATAAGTACAAAAACGAAAACTTCTAAACAAAACCTCACCATGCTGCAAAATGAAGCTGATAGCTTGCGCACTTTGTTAGGTGGCTCAATTGTCAGTTCCGGCGCTGAAACCGACAGAACGTTTAATTTGAATGCAGCCTACCAGGTACAAAGGTCTTCGGCTCAAAAAAGTCAGGTAAACGTTACCGTGTTAGGTACGGCTTACGGGGAAGTGGTTAAAAATCTCGAGCTTGCAAAAATCACACTTGCTAAAGAGACGCCATTATTCCAAATTGTGGATGAACCCAATATTCCCTTAAAAAAAATAAAAAAGGGGAGATTGAAATTTTTAATAATTGGAGGCTTTCTGGGCGCTTTTATTTCGATCACTATTTTATTGACGCGGCGCTTATATTTTGTTATGATGGAATAATTATAAAAATGAAATGGAGCTAAAAAACAAAAAAGTACTGGTAACCGGTGCTGATGGTTTTATCGGTAGCCATCTGGTGGAGGGTCTTCTTGAGCAGGGATGTAAGGTAAAAGTTTTCGTTTATTACAATTCATTCAACAGTTGGGGATGGCTTGATACATTTCCTTCAGGTAAACTAAAAAACATAGAGGTCTTTACCGGGGATATCAGAGATCCAAACGGTGTCAGAGCGGCCGTTAAAGATGTTGAAGTCATCTTTCATCTTGCAGCTTTGATTGCCATACCGTTTAGTTATCATTCTCCCGATTCATATATAGATACGAATGTTAAGGGTACGCTCAATATCGTTCAGGCAGCAAAGGATTTCAATGTTGAAAGAGTGTTAATTACTTCAACTTCGGAAGTTTACGGCACGGCTACTTATATACCCATTGATGAAAAACATCCCCGCCAGCCTCAATCGCCATACTCTGCTTCCAAAATAGGTGCAGATTGCATTGCAGAGTCTTTTTTCAGAAGCTTTAACACCCCTGTAACTATTGTAAGACCATTTAATACATATGGCCCGCGGCAGTCAGCAAGAGCGGTAATACCAACAATTATTACCCAACTATTAAATGGCAAGATCGAGATTCAGCTGGGAGACACGACCCCTACTAGGGATTTGGTTTATGTCAAGGATACTGTAAAGGGTTTTATTGAAATCGCAAAATCCGATAACTTAACAGGGGAAGATTGCAATATTGCCACTGAATCAGAAATAAGCATCGGCGATTTAGCAAAAAACATTATTGCACTTATAAATCCGGATGCTAAAATTATCCAGGAAAATATAAGGCTAAGGCCCGGCAAAAGTGAAGTATTTAGGCTTTTTGGATCCAGGAAAAAAATATCGGAGAATACAAACTGGCAGCCAGAATACTCATTGAATGAAGGACTGAGGGAAACTATTGACTGGTTCAGGAACAAACAAAATTTAAAAAATTATAAGGCAGATATTTACAACATCTAGCGTGGGTAGAAAGATGACGAACGAATCTATCATTGACTTTATTAGAAGGGTTTTTAACAGCGAGGATAATTTTGTGCCCTTGCATGCTCCTGTCTTTAACGGGAACGAAAAACAGTATGTCCTGGATACAATTGATTCTACTTTTGTTTCTTCTGTTGGCAATTATGTTAATGCCTTTGAAAAAAAACTGGCTGAATTTACAGGGGCAAAATATGCCGTTGCAGTGGTTAATGGTACCACTGCCTTACACCTGTCATTGCTACTGGCAGGAGTAAAAGCCGGTGATGAAGTGTTAACGCAACCATTAACTTTTGTGGCAACCTCAAATGCTATTGTGCATGCCGGGGGAGTACCGGTTTTTATAGACGTTGACATTGATTCAATGGGGCTTTCTCCTGTAGCTTTAAAGAAGTTTCTTGAAGAAGCGACGTTTAAAAACGGCGACGGCGAATGTATCAGCAGGAAAACCGGTAACCGTATTAAAGCCTGTGTACCAATGCACACCTTTGGATTCCCGGGGCGTATTGATGAAATTGTACAGGTTTGTTCGGCATATAATATTGCGGTGGTAGAAGACGCTGCTGAATCGTTGGGAAGTTATTATAAGGGAAAACATACGGGAACATATGGACTTGTCGGAACATTTAGTTTTAATGGAAACAAGATAATGACCTGTGGGGCGGGGGGCGCAATTGTAACCGACGATGATGCCATTGCTAAAAAAGCAAAGCATCTATCAACGACAGCCAAAATACCCCATGAATGGGACTTTATACATGATGAAGTTGCATATAATTATCGCATGCCTAATTTAAATGCAGCAGTTGCTTGTGCCCAGATTGAGCAGTTGGACAGCTTTATCAGGAATAAGCATCAATTGTCACAATTGTATGCTGCTTTTTTTGAGGACTCTGATGTAAAGTTTGTTCAGGAAATTGATCAGGCCAGCGCCAATTTCTGGCTTAACACCATTATATTTCCGGATCGTCAGCGTCAGCAAAGTTTTTTAAAGGAAAGCAATGCACAAAAAGTGATGACAAGGCCTGTGTGGGAGTTAATGAATAAACTGGATATGTATAAAAAATGCCAGACAGGCAACCTCGTTAACGCCGAATGGCTGGCTGAAAGAGTGGTCAATATTCCAAGCAGCGTCCGGTTAAATTGAGCTGATGAAGCAACCATTAATATTAATTGGCGGAGGCGGGCATTGTAAGTCCTGCATTGATGTAATCGAGGCGGAAGGAAAGTATGATATCGCCGGTATATTGGATGTAAAAGAAAAAGTCGGAACAAGTGTGCTTAATTATAAGATAATTGGAACAGAAGATGATATCGAACACTTTTCTGCAAAAGAATATGTTTTTTTTATAACTGTTGGTCAGTTATCCAATGCCGGAGTACGGATAAAGCTTTCAGAACTTCTCAGGTTGACCAGCAGGTCAATGGCAAAAATAATGTCCCCCTATGCGCATGTCTCAAAATACAGCACTGTTGGACAGGGCACGATTGTAATGCATGGGGCAAAAATAAACGCAGGTTGCACAATCGGGGGAAGTTGTATACTCAATACAAATGCCAATATAGAACATGATTGTGTGATAGGAGATTTTACACACGTGTCAACCGGTGCGATCATCAATGGCAACTGCATTGTTGGCAATGGCGTGTTTATCGGCAGTAACGCTGTTTTGGTGAACGGCATTACCCTGGGTTCTTCCATAACGATAGGAGCCGGATCTGTTGTTAATAAATCTGCGTCTGAGCCCGGTGTTTATGTTGGAAATCCATTTCGAAAATTAAAATAGCAATGCGCAAAACAATCATTATAGCAGAAGCCGGCGTTAACCATAATGGTGTTTTATCAAACGCAAAAAAACTGGTGGATGTTGCGGCTGAAGCAGGAGCTAATTTTGTAAAATTTCAAACGTTCAAAGCCGAAAAGATAGCAAGCAAATTCGCTGAAAAAGCGAATTATCAGAAACAGGCAACCAGCAGGAATGAAAACCAGTTGGAAATGCTGCGCAGGCTTGAACTGAGTGAGCAGGATCATATCGAGTTATTAGAATATTGTGCGCAAAAGAGCATTAACTTTCTTTCAACGGCTTTCGATGTAGAAAGTATAAAGATGCTTCAAGCGCTGGGAATCACGCTGGGAAAAATACCCTCAGGAGAAGTCACCAATTTGCCTTACTTAAGAAAGATGGCGGCAGCCTTTCCCAATCTGATAATGTCGACAGGGATGGCGACAATGGGAGAAATACATGAGGCATTGAATGCATTGACCACCGCCGGTGCAAAGCGAGAAAACATTGTTGTACTACATTGTACTACCGAATATCCCACTCCGATGGCCGATGTAAATTTACATGCCATGCAGACCATTCAAAAAGAACTGGACGTGCTGGTTGGGTATTCCGATCACACGCTTGGGATTGAAGTGCCAATAGCTGCAGTCGCCCTTGGTGCCTGTGTGATTGAAAAGCATTTTACGCTGGATCGAAATATGGAGGGGCCAGATCACAGAGCTTCCCTTGAGCCCGGTGAACTGTTTGAAATGGTACGCTCCATTAGAAATATAGAACGGGCTCTGGGAAGTACACTTAAGCAACCTTCCGGTTCAGAACAAAAGAATATTACTATTGCCCGCAAGAGCATTGTTGCAAGCAAACGCATATCCAAAGGGGAGCCTTTTTCTGAAGATAATATAACGGTAAAAAGGCCGGGGACAGGAATAAGCCCGATGCAATGGGATAATGTTATTGGACAGAAGGCCATTCAGGATTTTAATGAAGACGAATTAATTGTGCTGAAATGAAGAAAAAAATTTGCATTGCCACTGGAAGCCGTTCTGAATATGGCTTGTTAAAACCCTTGATTGACAAAATAACAGAAGAAAATCAATGGGATGTACAGCTTCTAATCACAGGGATGCACCTCTCTCCGGAATATGGTAACACTTTTCAGCAAATAAATGTTGATGGGGTTATCGGTTCAAAGAAAATTGAAATGTTGGTGTCGTCTGATACCCCCATTGGAGTGGTAAAATCAATGGGGGTCGGTTTAATCGGATTCGCAGATGCGCTAAGTGAGCTTCAACCTGATTTATTGATTGTTTTAGGCGATAGATTTGAAATGCTGGCAGTTGTGCAGGCAGCTTTGATATTTAAAATTCCTGTGGCACATATCCATGGCGGTGAAGTAACAGAAGGCGCATATGACAATGCCATCCGTCATGCTATTACAAAAATGAGTCATCTCCATTTTACGTCTACGGAACTTTACAGGCAGCGTGTTATACAAATGGGAGAAGAGCCTGGCCATGTTTTTAATGTGGGCGCATTGGGGCTGGATAATATCTACAATAATCACTTTCTTTCAAAAAAGGAGTTGGAAAAAGAACTGGAAATAACTTTTAAAAAATACAATTACCTGGTTACTTATCATCCGGTTACCCTTTCTGATAAATCATCAAGCAGTGAATTCGGGCAATTGTTACTGGCCATAAGGCGGCAGGAGGACAGCTGTTTTATCTTCACAAAGTCTAATGCTGATAATGGTGGAAAGGTAATTGACAAAATGATAGATGATTTTGTCCGGTCTAATCCTGAAAATGCTGTCGCGTTCACTTCAATGGGCTCATTTTTGTATTTATCTGCCATGCGGCATGTGGACGCTGTTATAGGAAACAGTTCAAGTGGTATTATTGAAGCTCCTTCCTGTAAAATTGCAACGATTAATATAGGTGACAGACAAAAAGGGCGGGTCCAGGCAAATACCGTCGTTAATTGCCTGGCAAAAGAAGATATTATAGCCCAGGCGTTTGAGCACGTTAAATCCAGTGAATTTAAGAACTTCGTAAAAGAAGAAGCACGTAATCCATATGGAGAGGGCCAAACAGCCCAAAAGATTGTACAGCAATTAAAGCGTATAGACTGGGACAATCTTGCGATAAAAAAATTTTTTGATTTTAATACCACATTCAATCCGGCTATATAAATTTCAAAAGTTAAGACTTCGACTACATGATTTGTACTTCAGCAATCCTGCTTTTTAGCCCGATTATTAAAGCGTATGAAATTTACTAAATCGTCATCCGTACTGCTTAATTTGATAAGGGGCGGGTCCGCTCAATTAGTGCTGTTAGGCCATCTTTTTTCATTCTATAATGTTTTTCATTATTCAACAAACGAAGGCCATTTTCTAATCCAGAATTTTGGCGTGGTAATATTTTTTATTCTTTCCGGTTGTCTGATAGCTTACTCTGTGGATAACAAGAATGAACAAAAAAGCTACAAGTATTTCGATTTCATTATTGACCGGTTCTCCAGAATATTCATTTCCTATTTTCCTGCCCTCATCTTTATTCTCATTATAGATTATTTATCGTTTAAAATAACGGGCATAGCCGATTTTAAAAAGGCTTCCAGAATATCAACATTTGTTGGTAATGGTCTGATGCTACAGGATTTTCCAATCCAGGTTTTTATCAATAAAATAGTAAAAACGAACATTGAAATTACATCCCTGGGTTCGGGGAGACCTTTATGGACGGTAGCAATTGAGTGGTGGTTATATCTGTTTTTTGGGTTCATGTTTTTTTTGAAAATTACCTACAGGAATTTTCCTTTTTTTCTGTTGTTAACAATAGTTCCTTTGATAAATATGGCCGGTCGTGGTAATGGCCTTACCGTTGTTTGGTTTGCAGGCGTGTTAATCTATTATCTTTTAAAGAACCAGCCATCGGGAAAGCATTCTGTGGCCATGGCTATCGTATTTGGTGTGGCGGCTTTTGCAAGATTGTTTTTTAATGGTGGCAATGTATATGATGTGGCTTTTTCGTTACCATTGGCTTTTAGTTTATTCAGCATTTTATGCTGGTTGCAGAATGGGTCTGCATTAAAGATACTTTTATCCGAAAGAGTCCAAAAAACGGCGGAAACGATCGCTGCATACTCATTTTCCCTTTATTTGATACATTACTCCGTTATCGTGTTTTTTTTTAATTTAAAATTAATGTTGAATCCATGGTTACAAATTGGAATTATTTTTTGTTTGACAAATATTATTGCATTGGTTTTTGCAAGGTTAACAGAGTTCAGGTACCGAGAGTTCAGGCTTTTCCTGAATAAAAAAATGCAGAGGATAAGGTAACAAACATCCCTAAAACGGTCATGGACCAAGCCTTTACTCTTTTCAAGGCACATTTATACAACAATAAACCTATATGAAGCAAGGTATAGTATCTAAATTAAATTTTCATTCATCAGGATCTGTAATTTTAGTGCTAATTGTTTTTGCTTTTTTATCCTCATGTACAAAGAGCTATCAGGCGTTTTATGATGGCATTGGTAATGTTAATCCGCTTTTGACTGATATATCCCTGTTAGGCCCTTTGAAAAATCTCAAGGTCACTAATGATGCAGTATTTGCGCCGAATGGACTGTCTTCAGGAGGATATTCTTACGGTGCAACCATTCGTTTAAATGACACTACAATTTTAATAGCCTGTAACAAATATCAACCTGGGGGATTTGATGATTTTATGTATGCTGATATTGTAGCAAAAAAAAGCTGCGATAACGGAGCTACATGGGGAAATGAATTTGTTTTACAGGAGAACATTGGTGCAGTTAACACTTTTGCGCCGAGTTTTGTAAGGATTAACAGCAAGCATTTGATTTTTGTATTTGGTGTTAAAAATAGCCAGCGTGAAATAAACATCCTTTTCAGGGATTCTTATGACAACGGATTGACATGGGGGGCTGTCAGGCAAATTAATTCAGGATCACCTATATATTATTCTCTGGTAAATGCAAGGGTCATCTATAACAAAGGACGAATCATCATCCCTACGTGCCTTGCATTAGATATTAACCGGGATAAGGATCAGGTATTAATCTGTTGTTTTTATTCAGACGATCAGGGAAAAACGTGGAAAAAATCCAACTATTTAAAATCTAATTTTGCGTTGATGGAGCCCGCAGTTACGAGCACTTCAACAGGCCAGCTGCTTATGACGATACGAACCGTAAAAGGTGTAATTTATTTTTCAAAAAGCAGTGATAATGGAAAGAGCTGGACCAATTTGTTGCAGACGAATATTTCAACGGTTAATTCTCCCCAGGTAATAGAGAGAGTAGGAGTATCAGATACCCTTGTAATGATTTGGAATAACGCAAAATACACGCCTGGTCACAATAACAGAACTCCGCTAACTTTTGCGTATAGTGCAAATGACGGGCAGACCTGGCATAACCCTGTTAACATCCAGACCAATGCGGAGTTTAATTACTTTTATCCTTCTTTAATGATTGATCAAACTGATACGCTTCATCTTACCTACGGCGTAAGATCAAAGAACGATGCAAGGCCCTACCTTTTATATAACAAGCTTAGCCTGAGGGACCTGATTAAATAAAGTACGGTTGTTGTCAAGCAGGATCTTGTCTCGCGAAAATGGCTCTGTAAACAGGATAATATATAATTATCCTCATCCATCATTTTTTAAAATTTACTACCAAATTAATCTTAAGTAATGGATTTTCGTAAGCATTTGATACAGAAAGATGAAAATGTTAAAGAGGCATTATCAAAGCTGAACATGCTGGCATTGGATGCAATTTTGTTTGTTGTCGATAATGAAGGTCATTTAATTGGATCATTAACAGACGGTGATATCAGGCGGGGATTTATCAAAGGGCTGACATTTGAATCAGTTATAACAGATTTTATTCAACCCAATCCAATTTTTATTTACAAAGTGAATTATTCGTTAGAAGACATTGAAGCTTATAACAGGCGCAATATTAAAATCATACCTATTGTAGATGAAAACAGAAGAGTCGTCGATATTCTAAACCTGAGAATCAAAGCCTCCTTATTGCCTTTGGATGCGGTGATAATGGCAGGCGGCCGGGGCGAAAGATTAATGCCACTAACAAAAGACTGCCCCAAACCATTACTTCAGGTAGGCGACAAACCTATCATAGAACATAATATTGACCGTCTTTTAAATTATGGTATTAAGAAGATAACTATCTCCATCCGATACCTGGGAAAGCAGATAAGAGAATATTTTGACTCCGCAAATAAAGATGCACTGATCGAATTTGTTGAAGAAACTGAACCTTTAGGCACTTTTGGGTCGATAGGTTTAATAAAAGAATTTACATCTGAACATGTGTTACTAATGAATTCGGATTTACTTACCAATATCGACTTTGCAGATTTTTATAAATCCTACATTGAATCCGGGGCTGATTTTATGGTGGCAAGTATACCATACCGGGTAAAGATTCCTTACGCAGTGCTGGAAATCGAAGATGGAAATGTTATTTCATTTAATGAAAAGCCGACTTACAGTTATTACTCCAATGGGGGAATATATCTTTTTAAAAGAGCAATGCTTGATTATTTGGAAAAGGATGTCTTTTTCGATGCTACGGATTTTATGGAGCTGTTGATACAAAAACAGCGCAGGATTGCGCATTATGCTATTTTGGGCTATTGGCTGGATATAGGAAAGCATGAGGATTTTGAGAAAGCCCAGAGGGATGTCAAACATATTAAGTTTTGAGTATGAAAATATTGATAACAATCTGCGGAAGAAAAGGCTCGAAAGGAATTCCGGGAAAGAATACGAAACTGCTGGCAGGTAAGCCGCTGGTGGAATACACCATCAGCACGGCCAAAAAATTCGCTAAGAACAAAGACTGTGTAATTGGTCTGTCAACAGATTGCGAAAATATTATACAGACAGCGGCAGATTGCGGAATTACTACCAGCTATAAAAGACCAGGCATACTTGCAGGGGACACCGCCGGTAAAATAGATGTAATAGCAGACCTGGTAAAATTTGAAGAAGAGGAGCGGGGGACAACGTTTGATTATATTATAGATTTGGATATCACTTCTCCCCTGAGAACTGTAATTGACCTCGAGTCTGCACTTCAGGCAATTGACGATGACACCCATGCGCTTAACATTTTTTCTGTAAACAAAGCGAACAGGAATCCATATTTTAATATGGTCGAGCAGGATGGGAGCGGTTACTACAATCTTTGCAAACACGGAGAATTTTTTACACGGCAATCCGCTCCTAAGGTATATGAGCTTAACGCTTCATTTTATATCTTCCGAAGACTTTTTTTTGAACAGGGTCTTACAAAAGCCATCACCACCTCCTCTCTTATATATGAAATGCCGCATACCTGCTTTGACCTTGATCATCCGCTAGACTTCGAGTTCATGAGCTTTTTAGTGGAAAATCAAAAGCTTGATTTTTTAGTATGAATGTTTTGATTGTTGGGCTTGGTTCTATTGCAGGCAAGCATATTTATGCATTAAAAAAACTTGAGGGGCCAATCCGGATATATGCTTTAAGGTCAAAAAAAAATAATACGCCAGCGGAGAATAATGATGTAACTGACCTGTTCGATGTAAAAAATACAGAAGTAAAGTTTGATTTTGCAATCATTTCCAATCCGACCTCACTGCATTTTGAGACAATTGAAAAGCTGTTGGTATTGCAAATCCCGTTATTTATTGAAAAACCATTGTTCCACACGCTTGACAATGCAGATTATCTGGTAACAAAATGCATGGTGGCCGGGATAAAGACATATGTGGCATGTAATTTACGGTTTCACCCATGCCTGCAGTTCTTAAAGAATTATATAGATAATAAAAATCCGGCCATCAATGAAGTAAACGTTTATTGCGGCTCTTATCTGCCTGGCTGGAGACCCGGGGATTTCAGAAGTTCGTATAGTGCCCATGCACAAATGGGAGGAGGAGTGCATCTTGATTTGATTCATGAACTTGACTATACATGCTGGATATTCGGCTATCCTAAAAAAGTATACAAGGAGCTAAGATCAAATTCAACACTAGCAATTGACGCAGTCGATTTTGGACTGTATGTGTTCGGCTATCCCGGGTATACGACAACTATAACGCTTAATTACTACAGGAAAGATGCGAAACGGCAAATTGAAATATTAACGGAAGAAGGGACTATCATCGCAGACCTGATGAATAACACCATTAAACTTAACGATGAAGTACTTTATCGTGTTGAAATAGACAAATACCATACCTACCAGGAACAGATGAAATACTTTGTTGACGCTCTCGACAATAGTCTGCCGCTTATGAATAACATTGAAGAGGCTTTTAAAATATTAAAAATTTGCTTACAATGAAAAGGCTGGAAAATAAAATTATCGTTGTGACTGGCGGAAGTGGCCTGCTGGGAAGCGCCTTTGTTCGCAAAGTCGCAGAAGAAGGAGGGGTCCCAGTCATACTGGATAAGAAAATTGAGGATAAGGATGTCCATAGTATCAGTTGCGATATTACAAGCCAGGATTCAATCAAAAACTGTATTGACCAAATCCTTGATGCTTATGGAAGAATCGACGGATGGATTAACAACGCATATCCGAGAACCGGCGACTGGGGAAAAGCGTTGTTTGAAAATGAATCGATGGATTCATTTTCACAAAATCTTGAGTGGCACCTGGGCGGTTATGTAAAATGCTGTCAGCAGGCATTGAATGTTATGAAAACGCTACGCTATGGCTCACTGATAAACCTGTCTTCAATTTACGGAATAGTGGGGCCTGATTTTACCATTTATGAAAACACGCCAATAATAAACCCTTCAGCATATGCAGCAATTAAGGGGGGGCTGGTTAACATGACCAGGTATCTGGCTGCATATTATGGTCCTTATGGCGTCAGGGTAAATTGTATATCGCCGGGAGGTATTTTTGACAATCAACCATCCATTTTTGTCGAAAACTATGAAAAGAAGGTTCCCTTAAAAAGAATGGGGAAGCCGGAAGATATATCACCTTCTGCCTGTTTTTTACTTTCCGATGATGCAGCATACATCACCGGACATAATCTAGTTATTGACGGGGGATGGACTGTGGTTTAAAAGCGTTTAGAAGAATTTAAATTTTTACTCGTATGCAAATTTTGGCAATTATAGGAGCTGGTCAGTTGGGAAGCAGGCATTTACAGGCACTGGCGAATATTTCACAGCCTTTCACGATTTATGTGGTAGATCCACAGGAACAGGCTTTGCAAACAACAAAGCAACGTTTCGAGGAAATTGATAACCCGGTTAAAAAAGATGTTTACTATGTAAATACAATAGAAAATATTCCGGAAAGACTTGACTTGGTTATTGTGGCTACTAACTCAGTGAACAGAAGGGCTGTGATAGAAGAATTTCTGGCATCGAAAAAGATAAGGTATCTTATCCTGGAGAAATTCCTGTTCCCCGCTTTAAGCGATTATGAGGCTGTTCAAAAATTATTGTCAGCCAAATCTGTGAAAACATGGGTTAACTGCTCCAGGAGGGCAGTAACGCTTTACAAGGAGATTGCAAAAAGCATCAAAGGAACGATACAGTTTTCTGTTGTCGGCTCAGATTGGGGACTGGCCTGCAGCACTATTCATTTCCTGGACTTGTTTTCCGTACTGAGTTCTTCGGATAGCTACCAGGTGGCTTTTTCTCATATTGACGATAACATCCAGGCTTCAAAAAGACAAGGCTATATTGAGTTTACCGGCTCGCTACATGTAACCGGCAACAATGGAGATATTTTCGAAGCTGTGTCTTATAAAGACGGTTCCCACCCGGTTATTGTGAAGATATCAAGCCCCGAAGAGGAGTGGATCATTAACGAAACAAAAAGGGGGTATGTATGCCTGCTGAAGTCCCACGAATGGCAACCTGTAACCGGGCAGTTTAATATGCCATTACAGAGTGAAATCGGGGCGACGATAGTGAAAGAACTAATTGAAACCGGTGATTGTTCATTACCCACCTACAACGAATCCCAATACCTGCACAAGATTTTACTTGAACTGTTTGTAGACAAATTTAATACGCTAAGCAAAATAGAAAACGGTGAAACATGCCTGATAACTTAACAAATACTTCCAGCATACTTTTGATCGGGGCGGGTCCAATGGCTCAAGCATATGCAAAAGTACTGACAGCATTAAATGTTGAATTTGATGTGATTGGAAGAAGCACATTGTCCGCTGAAAAATTTGCACTTGAAACAGGAAAACAGGTTTTTGCAGGCGGACTTGATGATTTTTTGCGTACAACGTCAGCCAGATACGAGAAAGCGATTGTTGCTACAGGTACGGAAGAACTCAAAAATGCAACCATAAAGTTAATTGACCATGGATGTTTTCAACTTCTCGTGGAAAAGCCCGGGGCGGTAAGTATTGAAGAAGCAAATGAACTCTTTGAATATAGTAAGACAAAGCCTGGTTGCAAAATTTTTATCGCGTATAATCGAAGATTTTATGCGTCTGTTCAAAAATTGATTGAATTGACAAAGGAAGATGGCGGGGTTTCTTCATTTAATTTTGAATTTACGGAGTGGGCCCATAAAATTGCTCCGCTTGTAAAAGCTGAGCATGTAAAGGAAAACTGGTTTTTTGCCAATTCAACCCACGTGGTTGACCTGGCCTTCTTTCTAGGAGGTAAACCGCGGAACATCGCAACTTTCACTGCCGGAAAACTGGAATGGCACCCCGTCGCAATATTTTCGGGAGCGGGCATTACAACCAATGGCAGTTTATTCAGCTATCAGGCAAACTGGGCAGCTCCGGGAAGATGGGCCGTTGAAATTCTTACTCCGAAGAGAAGATTTTATTTAAAGCCGCTTGAAAAATTAATGGTTCAGCAACTGGGGTCTGTGGAAGTAACCGAAATGGCCATTGATGATAGCATTGATATAGATTTTAAGCCAGGCTTGCATAAACAAACGGTAGCTTTTTTCAGCTCAAATCAATCAGGACTGGTGTCCCTTGCTGAGCATATGGACAATTGTGTTGTTTATCAAAAAATGCTTGTTCCATCTAACTTGTTTTAATTTATATACGAGTGCTTATATTCATCCTCACAGATTCTTTAAGCTTGCCAAGGGTTGAGCCGCAAAAAGTGGCGCTTCAGGATACCTATATCATGCTGCTAAAAAATGCGTTTCCGCAGCATGAGATTGTATCGTTAAGTATTGGCGGCGCTACGCTTGAAATGCTCGAAAGCCAATTTTTTACTTACTATTTCCCTGTCAATCCTGATATGGTCATCGTACATGCAGGAATAGTGGATTGTGCACCACGTGCGTTAAAAACATGGGAGGTAAAATTGTTTAATTCGGCAGAACCGTTTCAATTCTTTTATAAACATTTAATAAAGAAGCATACGATCTGGCTCAGAAAAAAAAGAAATCTGACTTATACCCACTTAGGTAAGTTTGGTGAGATTGCATATCGTTATAAAAATAAACTGGGACAAAAAATTTTCTGGATAGGCATTGCCCCTGCGAGTGACGATTATGAATTGCAATTGCCGGGAATTAAAAAGAACATACAAAATTATAACAACCTGCTGAAGAGTATTTTTGAAGACAAGTTTATCAGCGTCGATGCCATGCCTGCTGATTGTTTGATGAGTGATTACCATCATCTTAATGAAAGAGGCCACAGGTTTATTTTTGAAAATCTAAAAAATAAAATTAAGAGTGGTGAATAAACCTAATCATCAGTCCAAATTCAACTGGGTAGCGCTCTATAAAAAATAGCGTATAACTAACTCACAGGGATTGTTCAAATTAGGCGCCAACTTCTCAAGAAATTTGTCTGCTAAGGCTTCTATACAAAGAATAAGTAATCATCCGCTGTTCAGGCGAAGCATTATTTATACAATAACAGATGCAATCAATAAGGCTATCCCTTTTTTGGTGTTGCCTTTGCTGACTTATTATTTGTCTCCATCAGATTATGGTATTGTTTCTAACTATACGGTTTACACTTCCATCCTCTTAATCTTTGTCGGGCTGAATATGAACGGGGCACTTGCCGCTAATTTTTACAAAATGAAAAGAGAAGAAACGGCACAGTATGTTTCAAATCTTTTTATCGTCACGTTTATCGCAGGTGTCATCTGTTGTTTAATAATAGCAGTTTTCAGCAAGCAACTATCGCATGCTATTTTTATACCCCCCATGTTTTTGATTGCGGGCGTTGCAATAGTTTTTGCTCAAGCGGTAACAGTTATTAATCTCGATCTATGGAGGATGCAGGAAAAGCCCATGCAATTTGGTATCTATCAAATATCGCAAAGTGTGGCAAATGTCGGCTTTACCATCATACTGGTCGTAATATATAAAATGGGATGGCAGGGAAGGATATGGGCTGTACTTCTTTCAACTGTTTTATTTTTCTTAATAAGCCTATTTATATTATATAAAAGAGGATTTTTAAAGTTCGCTTATAAAAGGGAGTATATTAATGATGCTTTAAAATTTGGCGTTCCAATGATTCCTCATACTTTGGGAATCTGGATAAGAACTGGGATAGATCGTATTTACATATCCCGCTTTTACGGAACATCGGAAACAGGGCTTTATTCAACCGGTTTTCAATTTGGATTATTGCTGTCATTTCTCGTACTCGCTTTTCACAATGCTTATACACCGCATGTTTATAAGGTACTTAGTAACGATTCTGTGGATAAAAAAAACAAGCTTGTTAAATTTACTTATGGATATTTTGCGGTGGTAGCTGTTTTGGCGATCGTTTTTTCAGGCATATCCATCATCATCATTCGGTATTTTTTGTCGTCACATTACCAGGAATCATCTAGGTATGTGATATGGGCCATGTTTTCGCAGGCTTTCCAGGGGATGTACTTTATGGTTGGTATATATATCTTTTATGCAAAAAGAACTAAAAGTATTGCTATCGCGACCTCCATTGTTGCTATTACTCAATTGCTGCTGTCTTATATTTTGGTGAAATACATAGGGCCGATTGGAGCGGCATATTCAAGTTGCATCATTGGGCTCCTGAACCTGTTTGTTGTATGGTACTTCAGTGCAAGAAGTTTCCAGATGCCGTGGTTTAACTTTGAAAGAAGAAAATGAATAAAGTAGTTATTATCAGCCACGATGCGTTAACTCCGCTGATTAAAAGGCATTTTTTT
>Ga0105237_10003045_pt1 | contig 20223 bp, 21 predicted proteins | sample KBSC24metaG_FD_81520 | JGI IMG/M metagenome (GOLD analysis project Ga0105237, IMG submission 81520) | Corn rhizosphere microbial communities from Kellogg Biological Station, Michigan, USA - KBS C2-4 metaG | ecosystem: Host-associated > Plants > Roots > Rhizosphere > Soil | place: Michigan, USA... | reverse complement strand
TAATTCAGTCCGGATTTGTACTTTTGTCGCCGGAGAGCTGGCAGAGTGGTCGATTGCGGCAGTCTTGAAAACTGTTGAACTGTGAAAGGTTCCTGGGGTTCGAATCCCTAGCTCTCCGCTGAAAATATAAAGCCCTGTAAGTCTAGTATTTACAGGGCTTTTTTATGAGCGTAAATCTCCCGAACCTAAATTTCGAAAAATGAAAACCCCCTTAATTTGAATAATTAAGGGGGTTTTCATTGGACATTCCGGAATGCTTGACCATGCTGTTCCGTGCGCATTAGATCAATGAGTTGTGTTGATGCAGATTATTTTCAAATATTTAAATCAACAAGTTAGCATGGTCAAAGTGTAGCGGAATGCTCTGAACTCTTTTTCGTAACGTGCTGATCAATGGTTCCGGAATATCTAGTTTTGGCTCCCCACAGTAGTTTATTTTCGAACCAATTTATCGAAAAATTGCGAAGAATCGGAAATTGGGGAGACTTTAATGACTGTTTTTAAAATCTAATGAGGCAAAATTATGAACATCAAAATATTAACACAATGATCTATATTATTGGATGTGAGAGCGGCAGTTAAGGCGGATTACATTTTCATCCCTGCCATATTATCATTGCCATTTTTAAAGATCGCTTCACTATTCAATAAATATGCGCCATTAATGACAACAATAGCTCCGACATCTAAGCCGGATAGTACCTGCACATAATTTTGATTTCCCACACCCGGTTTGATCATTCGTGATGAAAAGCTGCCATCGGTGTTTTTCACCCAAACCTTGCTACCTTTGCTATCGGTCAGGATAGCAGAAGCCGGTACAGCTAATGAACGGGTACCGCTGCCACCAATGGAAATATATGCCTGCATACCCGGCCTGATCAACCCCTGCGGGTTGGGAATGCTTATCCTAATCAAATCTACTTTGGATGCATCAGATAATTCCGGATTAATAAACTCGACTTTGCCTTCGATCACCTGCCGGTTCAATTCGGGAAAGGAAACATTTACCAAATCATTCTCTTTGTAAAGCCTGGTTTCGCTGGCGTATAGCTGCGCTTCCACCCAAAGTGTGTTCAATTCTTGTGTTTTCAGCACGGTCATACCTTCGGTAACATAGTCGCCTTCGTGAACGGTGATATCACTTACCGTACCGGCAACATGACTCAATATCGTGGTGGTGGCAGACACTTTCTGCGTTGTTGCGAGGTTTTTGATCTGTGAAGCGGATAAACCCCATAATTTCAATTTACTTTCTGCCGTGTTGATCAGTTGGTTATAATCCACATCCGGGTTATGTAATACTTTTTGCTGTTGTTTGGCTAATAGGTATTCTTTTTCGGCTTCCTGCAAATCTTCACTGTAAAGCGCATAAACCGGTTGGCCTATCGCGATCTTTTCGCCAACAGTCCGGACAAACAATTGCTGAACCCGTCCGGCTAACCTGGCGCTGAACTCCGCTGCTGTATTTTTGTTTGTGGTAACTGTACCTGTCAGTGTTTTTTCGTTGCCTGTATTTTCTTCCCTGATCGTGTCCGTCTGTATCCCGGCCAACTGTAATTGCGTAGCGTTTAACGTGATCGTATTAGAACTGGCGGCATCTGTTAACTCCACTTTGATGAGTTTCATCCCGCAGATCGGACAATTACCGTCATGGTCTTCATGCACCTGCGGGTGCATCGAGCAGGTATAATAGGCTTTTGTTTCCTGCTTCGCGGATTGCTGCGGCTTGTGCTTGCAGGCCGCAAAAAACAAAGCAAATAGTAACGCTAATATTTTGATCTTATTCATGACCTTTTGTTTTAATGAAGCTTTCGCTGTCTGTTAAATATTGTGCATTTGATGCCAGGCTATCGGTTGCTGCCAGTCCTTTTGTGACCAATACCTCCTTGCTGTTTGTCGTTCCGGCATTAACTTCATGCGCTCTAAATAAGGCACCCTGCTTTAACCACACCACTTTGGTGTTGCCCAGGTCAAGCAGTGCCGATCTGGGTATCCATAAGCCTTTAGCAGTTCCGGTTCGTATACTCGCTTTAACCAGGCTGTTTACTTTCAAGTCATGATCCATGTTATCTAGGTAGACCCGGATACTGCTTGTTTTATCACCATCCTGCAAAGTGGGTTCAATAAAATTTACTTTTCCATCAAGCGTCTTACCGGGCATATCCGGTAAGGTAATCTCAACTGGTTGGTTCAATTTTAAGGCGGCTATCTGCGATTGGTCAATTTTGATGATCGCCCATAGCCGGTGCGGGTTAACGACATTGAAGAGCGTTTGGCCTTTGGTCACATACATCCCCTCTTTGATCGATAAAGGCAAGTTGCTTGCAAAATCCGATGGCATTTTAGCATCAACGCTGCTTCCGCTCTGATTATGCGGCATATCATGCACATGGCCCTCATAAGCACTATAAACCGGCAGGCTATAAAACGCTTTACCTGTTTTAACCACCTGGTTAACCTGTGGCATGGTCATCCCTAATAATAAAAGCTTTTGCCGGGCCGCATGGATCAATTCGGTTTCCTGAGTGGAGTTTTTGACCAGATAAATTAAATCCTGTTGCGCTGTTACCAGGTCAGGGCTATAAATATCGAAAATACGTTGCCCTTGATGTATTTCCTGAAAGACATATTTGATATACAGTTTTTCGATACGACCGGAAAAACGGGAAGCGATATTGTTAAAGGTACGGGTGTCGAAATCTAAGTAACCATCCGCTGAAATTTTGGCGGTTGTGACTTTTTCTACAGGTGTAATGAAGCCAACCGAAGAAATGACGTTACTGTTAATGGGCTGCAAAACCGTATTTAGGCTAATCCCCGCACCTTCGCTGGCCTGGCCTGACTTCTTTACCAACGTCATCCCGCAGATCGGGCAGCTACCCGGATGGTCTTCCATGATCTGTGGGTGCATCGGGCAGGTGTATTTCACATCGCTTTTAGCCGTAGATACAACTGTCGCTGGTTTTTTATTTTCGCAGGCGCTCACCACCAGCATTACAGCTAATGATAAGCTTAAAAGAATCTTAATACTTTTCATATTCCCTTTCATAAGCTACTTGTAAGGTTAATAATTCCTGTAAGCGGTCTAATGCACTCATTCTCGCTGCCTGTAAGCTTTTGATACCATCCAGAACTGATAGCAGGTCGCCCGTATTCTGCTCGTAAGCCTGTAGGGATGTTTTATAAGTATTCTGTAAGGCCGGAATGATGTTTTGTTGGTAATTCTTTAACTGCTTTTTCTTACTGCTCATCTCGGTTCGATAGCCAGCCAGCTGGCCCTGTGCCTGGTTCAGGATATCCAGCTTTTTTTGCTGTAATTCTTCCACTTCATAGCGGATACCTTTTAGGTTAGCTTTGTATCCTTTAGAGGCCCAGGGGGCAATAGGAATGGAAACCGAACCCATCAGGATATATTGGTTGGCCATACCACCGTAGCTGAACATATGCCCGGCCTGTATCCCGAAATCCGGCTTGCGCCTGGCGGATTCCATTTGCGCATTGAGTTGTTGTAAATCAATGTAGCGGTTGATCCTTTTGATATCACTACGCGTAGCGGCCAGCATGGCCGTATCGGTCATGTTGGTTTCATACTCTTTTAATACGATAGTGGTATCTACCGTAAAAGTCATTTGCTGTGCCCGGTTCATCAGGGTATTGAGCATGATGTTCCTTTGGCTGATCTCATTACTGAGTTGTTCCCGGGTGTTATCCAGTTCAAACAGGTCAGCTTTGGCTTTGTAAATATTCGGCAGTTTTTCTTTACCGTAGGTTAGCCGGATATTGGCATCTTTCAGCATATATTCCAGTAAGCTTTGGATATTTTGTAATTGCACCAATTTCTTTTCCAATACCACACGTTCATAATAGTATTGCCTGGCCTGGGCGATCAGTTGATTTTTCAGGTAGTTCTTATCTTCCTTAGTTACATTGGATAAGCCTTTCATGTAATCCTCCTTTGCCTTTAGCTTGGCCGGATTAGTAAACATTTGCTCGGCCTGGATCATAAACGAACCGCCATTCGGGTTCAATTGATAGGGAACCTGGTATTGCCCAGCGCTGATCTTTGGCGCATCCAAAGTTTTCGCCCCGGTCGCGTAAACATCCTGCGCGCTGCCTTTGGCATCATAAGCCAGCAAGGCCGGGTTAGCGGTCACATGGGCCAAAACGCTGTCTAAAGGCAGGCGTTGCGCTTTGGCAAAACTTCCCATGCACATTAAGCCTATTAGTATGATTTGATATTTTTTCATTATTCCTTTACCTCCAATACTTCCAGCTTACCATGTTTCCTTAATTCGTATTCCTTGACCATCAAAAAGATCAAAGGCGTAACCAGCAAAATATGCGTGGAAGAAGTTAATACCCCGCCGATCATCGGCAAAACAATCGGCAGCATCACATCACTACCGGTACCGGTAGCCCAAAGCACCGGCACCAAACCGAATAAGGCCACGCAAACGGTCATCAATTTTGGGCGCAGGCGTTTTACCGCACCGTTCATCACATAAAGCCTTAAATCTTCTTTAGTGATCGTTTCCTTTGAATTGCCTTTGAGGGCTACCAATTGCTGCATGGCATCATTCAAATAAATGACCATTACGATACCCGTTTCGACAGCGATCCCAAATAGGGCGATAAAACCGACCGCTACCGCGACGGATAAATGCACCCCAAAGAAATAGACCATATAAGCCCCGCCGATCAATGCGAACGGAATACTGATTAAACTAAAAAACGCTTCCCGAATAGAATGAAAGGCAAAATACAGACAGGCGAAAATGATGATGAGTACAATAGGCAGGATCAGCTTTAAAGTATGTTCTGCCCTGATCAGGTTCTCATACTGACCGCTCCACTCAATATAATACCCTTTAGGTAGCGTTTTAACGAGGCTATTCAATTTATTCTGTGCTTCCTTAACCGTGCTGCCCAAATCGCGGTCACGCACATTAAACAATACTGTACCGCGCAATAAGGCATTTTCCGATTGGATCATCGCGGGGCCATCGCTGATCTTAATATCCGCAACGGATGATAAAGGTATCGGGCCGTTGTTCATGGTTTGCACCAGCGTTCTTTTGATCACCTCCAGATTATCGCGGTAATCCTGCGCCAAACGCGCATTGACGCTGAAACGCTGTCTGCCCTCTACGGTCGTGGTTAAATTCATCCCGCCTAAAGCGCTTTCTACGACTTCATTGACATCATCCACGCTCAAACCGTAGCGGCCGATGGCATCCTTGTTCACTTGTATATCCAAATATTTACCGCCGGTGATCGGATCAACATATAGGTCTTTCACACCGTTCAAGCCTGTTAAAGCCTGTTTCATCTGGTTAGCCAAAGTACTGATCGTATCCAGGTTCTGTCCGTAAACCTTTAAGCCTACATCAGTACGGATACCCGTACTGAGCATATTGATCCGGTTGATAATGGGCTGTGTCCATCCGTTCACTACCCCGGGGATTTGCAGTTTAGCATTCAGTTCATTGATAATATCCTCTTTTTTAATACCCGCGCGCCATTCATTTTTTGGCTTTAACAGCACAATGGTTTCCGTCATGCTGATGGGTGAATTATCAGTAGCGGTATTGGCCCGGCCTGCTTTGCCCAGCACATTAGCTACTTCGGGTATGCTTTTGATGATCTTATCCTGTACCTGTAAAAGCTGCTTGGCTTGCGCGTTCGATACGTCCGGCTGCGTAACCGGCATAAACAGGATCGTTCCTTCATCCAGCGGCGGCATAAACTCGCTGCCTAAGCTTAACAAAAGCGGTATGCTGATAAGCAGAGCAACGATATTGATCCCGATGGTGGTTTTTCGCCAGATCACGCACCAGTTGAGGATTGGTCTGTAAATTCTTTCCAACCCACGATTTAGGGGGTTGTGGTCGTCTGTTCTTAATTTCCCTTTCAGGAAAAATGAGATCAGTACAGGTGCCAGTGTTACCGCCAATATCGCATCAATGGCCAGTATAAATGTTTTTGTCCAGGCTAAAGGGCCAAACAATTTACCCTCCTGCCCCTCCAGTAGAAATACCGGGAGGAATGAAGCAACGATAATGAGTGTGGAAAAGAATACGCCACGCCCCACCTGCTTACAGGAAGCTTCTATGATTTTTATTCGTTCTGCTGTGGTCATGATCTTTCTTTTTGTTGTGCAAGGGATAAGTTCCGGTGTGAGTTTTCAACCATAACAATCCCATTATCTACGATCACACCAATAGCCAGGGCGATACCTGTAAGCGACATGATATTAGAGCTAATGCCAAAGGTATTGAGCAGGATAAAACTGGCCGCGATGGTAATGGGGATCTGAATAATAATGCTCAACGCGCTTTTTAAACTCAATAAGAACAGGATCACGATAATAGATACCGTGATCATTTCCTCGATAAGTGTATGCTTGACCGAACCAATAGCGCTTTCAATGAGTTCGCTCCGGTCATAGGCGATCTTGAATTTCACGCCCAGCGGCAATCCTTTTTGGATATCTGCCATTTTATCTTTGACCGCATGGATCACTTTGTCGGCGTTCTCCCCGTAGCGCATCACCACAATACCACCAACCGCTTCGCCATTGCCATTCTGATCAAAAATGCCCAGGCGTTCATCACCCCCCATCTGTACAGTAGCTATATCTTTGATCTTTACCGGTATGGTATTGATCACGCCGACCGGGATATTCTCGACATCTGATAAGGTCTTGATATAGCCCAGACCGCGAACGATATAACCGGTTCCATTCATTTCAAACTTGCGGCCGCCCACATCATTGTTGTTGCTTTTTACCACTTTCAAGACCTGCGATAGCGGTATATTATAGTAATTAAGCTTATGCGGATCGATAGTAACCTGATATTGCTTTTCAAAGCCACCGAAAGAGGCTACTTCACTCACGCCGGGAACGGTTTGCAATCCTAATTTCACATACCAGTCCTGCAAGGCGCGTTGCTCACCCAGGTCCATACTTTTGGCATCCAACGTGTACCATAGAATATGGCCAACGCCTGTGCCGTCAGGTCCTAAGGTCGGAGTGATCCCCTGGGGTAACAATCGTTGCGCATAGCTGAGCCTTTCCAATACCCTGCTTCGGGCCCAGTATACATCGGCTTTATCATCAAAAACAATATAAACAAAGCTCATCCCGAACATGGATGTGGCACGAATGGCTTTCACTTTGGGGATTCCCTGCAAATTACTGACCAATGGGTAAGTCACCTGGTCTTCCATGATCTGCGGACTGCGGCCCTGCCATTCTGTAAATACGATCACCTGGTTCTCCGAGAGATCGGGTATGGCGTCTATAGGGTTTTCCTTAACCGCATAGACTCCCCATCCGAAAAGACCGGCTGCGACCAGGAGAACGATATACCTGTTTTTTAAAGACAGGGAAATGAGTTGATTAATCATCGTAATAGGTTTTAATAACCCCTTTAACCAAGCGGCTAAAGAGGTTAAATCATTTTACATTTTCATTTTCATCGGTTCTGCTTTCTTTTTAGCCGGTTCTTTTTTAACCAGTGCCATACCGCATTTAGGGCATTTACCTGGTTTGTCACTCAGCACTTCAGGGTGCATGGTACAAGTGTATTGCACTTTTACCGGCTTCATTTTTTTTGTTTTAGTGGTATCGGATACCGCGGTGTTGGAATGTGCAGCAAAAACGGTTACGGCTGAAAACAGGATGGCTACTGCCATTAACATTACTTTTTTCATGAGTTTTAACGATTATGGTTTGATGATTAATTGCACGTTTTAATAATTAGGCAAGGTCAACTTTTGACAGGTAATAATTGACGCTGTATTGCTGGTGGATAGCATCGTAGGTCAGTAGATCGTTGTCAGTTCGGAAGCGGGTGTCCAGCATGTCGAATGCCTTTCCATCCCTGTAGATCTTTTTTAGATTTTCCAGGGTAAACAAGTAAACCTGATCAGAGCCCTTTACGCTGAAATAATGCGTAACAAACGGTTTGAAGAGATTAAGCTTATCGCCGGGACGCTGACGTTCGTAGATAATAATTGCGCCACGCTCCAATACTTTGAAATTGGAAAGACGAAGATTTTTTATGGCAACAAGTGAGTCTTTACTGTAAGAAATAATTGAAACATTAAGGTTACGGGCTTGCACGAATGATTTTGATAAAATCAGCGCAAACAAAACGATCGAAAATTTGAAAGTTTTCATTTTAAAAAATATAAGTAAGTATGTAGTTGCTGAAATCGTTCAGCAGTAAATTGATGGATAGAAAAATTTAATTAATAAATAGAATAGCCCAACTAGCCAGAATGGCAATTACGCAAATGGTGCAGGAGTACCGGAGGTATTAAATCCTGTAATTGGAGTAGAGGATGTAAAGCGGATCACGCTGGACAGGCGGGGCCTGGCTATTGTAAGCGCGTGCTTCTTCTAAGGTAATTCTTTCCAGCGAAGCCGGAATGAAAAATACAGGTGTAATTAAAGTAAATGAGTTTTTTAAGGCCAGATCGGTTTTAGCCGAAACGTGATTGTCTTTTACTTTGATGTTTGTTTTAATGGTTTTGCAGCAATCGGAGCCACTTGTTGCCTTGCAGTCACTTTTCGATGCCGAACTAACAGACATAGATACACTGGCTAATTTACCACAGCAATAAAATTTGTCTATGGTAATTCCATAAACAGATGCTGTGTAGATCAGGAGAAGTAATATGACTGCTATTCTTTTCACGATGCTAAATTAAAGCTATTCTTTGATCCATTGTTATATAATTATGGTAAAAGTTTATACTTTTTTGCAAGATAGCAAACCATAGGATCAGAGTTTATCGCCTAAGAACATGAAATTTGGCGTTATTTCATAGTTCTATAAAGCACTGACTATCCTTGGCATTATTTCTTTGGGTTAGCTATATTAGCTTTGGGTTCCAGGATCAGGTACATTTAACCAAAGCATTTGCTGGTATGATAGGGCGATTAACCAGGCAAGAGGCCGTTCTACAAGGTATTGATGAATTAAAGCAATTAGGCATCCGGCATAAGGGCGACGGCGCGGCGTCTTACATGATCAAATTCCTGGACAGCATTAAAAACCAGCGTATCGGGCTGAACGATCCTGCCGGTGCCAAAGCATTCTCAGATGCCATTCAGCTGATCAATGATGCCAAATAATGACGATTACCTTAAAAACGAATACCGTGAAACGCTTAATACTTGGTCAGGCCTCTCGGAATATCCACATAACAGTAGGCTTACCTACAACATGGTAAAGTTATTCTAATAGCTAACGGTAACTATGATATTGCATTTTAACAAAAAATGAGATTAGTCTTGATTTTGGCATTAAAGAATTTCGATATAAAATCGATACTTTTACATATATGAATACGAACTTCGATAACAAAAAGGTAGAAAAGATATCCAAAGCCCTGGGTGATCCCTATCGTATCAAGATCATGCAGGCCGTTAAAAACGAACAAGACTGGTTGCAATGCCAGGCGATTACACAAATGTTCAATTTGGCACAGTCAACCATCTCTCATCACCTGAGTCAACTGGTGGATGCTGACCTGTTGCATGCAGAAAAGGATGGCCGTCACGCGCGCTACAAAATTAACAAGGAAGTCTTCGGCGACTATGTTTCTTATTTAAGTGATTTTAGCAATTAATAATATCACAATGACCACGTTATAGACCAAAAACTGTGATCGGAGTAAATGTCGGAATGCCTTGCCAAAGAGGTCAGCCCTTTCGGCATTGAAATAACCGTGCTTGAACCGGGACAGTTCCGGACTGATTTCTTTAATAAAGGAAAAACTCAAATTAAAGAAAGCGATAAACCAGACTACAAGCAACTGGTTGATCACTTAACCAGCAATTCACTGCCGTCAATGGCAGTCAGAAGGGTAGCCCGGAACTCGCAGCAAACGCCATCATTGAATTGAGCAAGAATCCGGTACTCCCCTTGAGAATCCCGCTCGGGGCGGATGCCCTTTCCTTGACCACTGACAGGCTGAAACTGGCTAATGAAGAGTTCGAATCGTGGAAACAATGGGCAATAAATACAGCCTTTGACGAGACGCAGAGTCCACAATGATAAAAAAGTATTGAATGTTTGATATAGAAAATTTGGCCACCCGGAATGAAATCCGGGTGGCCTTTATAAATCCAAACTCTCCCATGCGAATGAATACTTAACATTCTTATCTGTTACTAATATTTACTCTCCCGTCTGAAATCCTCAGCTGTTATTGGTTTAAAAAAAGATTAACATATGCCACATAAAGCTCAGGATACTGATATAATGATCCGTGTCCAGCGTCGGGAAACAGAATCAGTGTTGCATCCGGTAGTTTTTGCTGCAATAGGTAGGAGTTAATGGTGTAAATAATCACATCATCGCCACCGTTTACAACCAGGGTTGGCTGGGTGATCTTTTTAAGGTCGCTGTAGCGGTCTTCGGTGATCACACTATAAGCCGCCAAAGCTGCCCGTTGAGCTGGTCCCACATTCGGCTTCACCGGTGGAACCCGGTCTTCCTTACGGGCCATAAAACGTTCCAGGAATTTTCTGCCGGCGGCCTGGCTTTTAGCACTTGGAGTAAAAAAGACCTTTAACCACACTTCTTCGGGTTTCTCGTATGTTCCCGTAAAAATCGCCTTACCTTCAGGAGTAGCACCCTGCATTGCCTCGCCTCCTTTCGGGCCGGTTCCCGTCAGGACAAGTTTCCTGACCAGTTCGGGGCGATCTACTACGATTTGTTGTGAGATCACACCCCCCATTGAAAAGCCGAGCAAGTCGATTTGCTTTAAACCAAGCACATCGACAAAAGCTTCAGCATAACGGGCCATTTCATAAATGGACTCAGGTGTTTCGCCGCTTGTCGCGCCAATTCCGGCATTGTCAAACAATATTACTTCCCGCTCCTGGGCAAGGCCATCGGTTATCTTGGGGTCCCAATGGTCCATGGTGCCCAGGAAATGAACATTGAATAACAGGGGTACTGTTCCTTTTTTTCCAAAACGGCGATAAGCGAATCGGATCCCTGCCGCCTCGATATATTGTGTAGGGGCAGTATGATGGGTATGCTGAATACGTTCAGCGAAATCTGTATTTTCCAAGAGATTATTTCTTTGTTTAAGAATAAGAGACTTAGTTTTGATTAATTTAACGAGCCGCCGTCAACCGCAAGTTTGGCACCATCTACAGCCAGTATCTGCCCGGTCAAAAAGGGAGACTTGTTCGAACCTAAAAATACAATTGCCTGTGCCACTTCCTCCGGCCGGCCGATCCGGTTCATAGGAACACCTTTGGCCATCCCAAACATGGCTTCGTCGCTTCCGGTAAAGCGGTTAAGCATTCCGGTTTCTACCGGACCAGGTGCTATTGCATTTACCCGGACGCCGGAAGTAGCGCCTTCCAGCGCTGCCGCTTTTGTAAAGCCTTCTATGGCGTGTTTGCTGGCAGCGTAAACCGAGGCACCCGCAGCAGCCCTTTTGCCAAAGGTTGAAGAAATATTGACGATACTCCCGCTGCCCTGGGCAAGCATCACCCTCATTTCATGTTTCAGGCTCAATAAAGTACCCAGCACGTTGGTATCAAAAGTTGCCTTATAGGTTTGCTCGGTCTGGTCGATGATCGCACCGCGCAGCCCTTCAGTACCGGCGTTATTCACAGCGACATCCAATCTTCCAAACCGTTTGACCGTGCCGTCAACCAATGCCTGTATATCCGCTTCAAAGCGAACATCGGCCTTTATAAATTCCGCTTCGGCTCCCAAAGCACGTAACTCGTCGGCCAGGGCGTTACCTTCGATGTCCTTCCTGCCGGAAACCACCACTTTAGCGCCTTCTTCCGCGAAAGCGAAAGCTGTTGCCCTGCCAATACCGGTTAATGCGCCGGTAATCAGTACTACATTATCTTTAAGTGTGTTTGATGAAGTTTTCATGGTATCAGTTTTTTTAATGTATATAAGTCAGTTGATCCTATGATCTTAATTTAAGAATCCATTAATATCTTACCCCCACTCCTGAAAGCATTAGGTAAGACATTAGTCTGCGATGATTAATTATTCAGGAAAATATTGGCGTGTTCCACGAATGTTTCAGGATATTGGAATATGGAACCATGGTTGGCATCCGGGTAAAGGATCAGCGTAGCGTCCGGTAAGTGCTGCTGTAAAATATACGAGTTCACGGTGTAAATAATAATATCATTGTCGCCGTTAACAACCAGGGTAGGCTGCTTGATCTTTTTCAGATCAGCATAACGATCTTCAATGATCTGGTTGTAATCAGCCAGTGCGGCTACCTGTGCACCTGCTACTGATTCCTTTACCAGAGGATCGCGTCCCTCAATACGGCGCAGTCTGCGTTCAAGAAATTCCCTCCCGGCTGCCTGGCTTTTTTCGCTTGGTGTAAAATGCACCTTCAACCATACGTCCTCCGGATTTGCATAGGCTGCGCCAAAAATCTCCTGAGCTTCGGGTGTCAGCGACTGCATATCTTCGCCACCTTTGGGGCCGGTACCTACCAGGATCAGTTTTCTAACCAGGTTTGGGCGGTCAAGGGCAACCTGTTGTACCACCAAACCTCCCATGGAGATGCCAAGCAGGTCTACCTGGGTTAAGCCAAGCACGTCAATGAATGCCGCTTCATAACGGGCCATTTCATAGATGGAATGAGGTACCTCACCGCTGGTACTGGAAATACCGACGTTATTAAAAAGGATCACTTCGCGTTCAGCGGCAAAGCCGTCAGTAACTGCAGGATCCCAGTGGTCCATGGTGCCGGTAAAGTGCATGTTGAATACAATCGGTACTCCTCCTTTTTTACCAAAGCGGCGATAAGCAAACATGATACCTGCTGCCTCTACAAACTGCGTGGGTGCGGTGTGATGTGTGTAAGAACCTTCGTTCTCCGTTGTTAAATTTGTCATGATTTAATTTTTGTTTGTAATTTTTGATGCAATCGAAATCAGGTTCCCGCTCCAGAATATCCTGACCCCTGTCATTTTATTCACTGGCTGCGACATCATCAATGCCAGGTGATCCGTCGTCAGGAACGCATCGTTAAAAATGACGATAGCTTTGGACGTTAAAAATGGGAGGGCATACTGAACCGCGAAAAAAGCTTCGGTGAGGTCGAAGTGATCTTTACCGGTGGTGTGTGGCGTGTTCACAACCAGTAAATCAATGCTCCCGTTAAAATAACAGGTGACCTTTTTGTAAATAGGGACGACTTCACTAAGACAGGAGTTTTCGATAAGCAGGCCAAGTGCCCCGTGTCCGACATTTTCCACAACGCGTTCCAGGACACGTTGCACCGGCCCGCCGATTCCTAGTTTGAAACCCTCCTCCACCAATAACCGGGCGGAAGCTAAACTGTCGTCACAATGGACGGGTAAAATCAGCGCTATTTTGTTTTTTGACCTGGACATCCCTGAATTTCTTTGCTGGTACAAAGTTGGTCAGGGACAGGCCGTTGGATCGAAGTAAAATCAAAGACGGATTTGTGAAAATCAAAGAATATGATTTTTTCTGAAGTCTGCTGGTGTCAGACCGGTAAGGTTTTTAAAGAAGTGGCTGAAGTTTGATTGGTCCGCATACCCTACGGCAAAGGCAACGTCCCGCAGGTTCCAGTCAGTTTGCAGTAGTAAAACTTTGCTTTGTTCCAGCAAGCGCCCTTTGATATGCGCGCTTACATTTTGCCCAGTATATTTCTTTAGCAGCGCATTTAAGTGATTGGGGTGGAGTGACAACTCATCTGCAAACTCCTTTGCCGTTTTTAAACGAACCGGGTTGACATAATTGATGTTGTTGGTTTCCTTTTCCAGCAAGTGAAAGAATTCATGCATGTGCTTGAATTCACCGGTAATGGCGTCCGGTTCGGGGTGGTTGGCTATCCGGGTACAGTTTAGTATCAGCAACTGCAAAAAGGCCTGCATGGTTTCCTCTGCCAGCGGCCCGCCGGATTTTTCAGCCGCCAGCATCTGCGCAAAAAGAGGGTCGAGTATGGCAATATCGCTTTTAGCGAGCAGGATCACGCTTTTGAGCCGATCATTGAACAGTCCATATTTCTCAATCAACGACTTTAGTGTCGGATATTGATCGGCATATCTTTTTTTGAAAAAGCCGATATAGCCTTCCGATTCTGTATTCAGCTTTTTCCAGGATATGATCTCCCCCGGATGGATAAAAATAATCGTCGGCTGCTGAATATGATAGGTATGCGAGCCTAAAGTAAAAACACCGATACCTTTGGTGACGTACATGATCTTATAGAAATCCCGGCGGTTCGGTGATAAATAATTCTTACAGGTATTAGGAGCCCGTGGAATAACATGAATGTTCCAGGCCACAAATCCTTCACGGGAGATGGGCAACAGATCCGGCAGATCCCGAAACTGACTGATCGTTTTTTGGTCTATTGCTGTTTCAGGCATTTAATAATACTATTGATTCAAATTAGGAAAAATTACCTAACGCTATAAAAGCCTTCCCGCTATTTAATCCTTATTTACTCTTGCTAACGGAATTTGCAGGTTGGTTGGTCTATTTTCTTCCATATCAAAGCCTCGTCCATCCACATTTCGCGCTCCCCAGAAAAGCATATCGTTGTATACATATATCAAGTCGTACTCGGTAAAGACCTGCCCTTCTGCCAGCCCAAACGGAAGAAAAGCTTTACCTAAAATACTTTGTGTGACGTTTACTTCCCACCTGTCAAATCCTTTGCCGGCGATCTGGTTCACCACATCTGCGAAACCCTGGATTAGTGGTGTCACTTCATATACTTCGTCCGCTATGAACTTCACCTTCTGGGCACCGTCCGCAATCGGATGCTCTCCCTGCCAAACAATATGACCTTTTATGCCAATTTTCACCAGGGGCACTTTGCCATAGGCATCAACCGAGTTTATGATGTTAAGTTCAAATTTATCTCCCGCCTGGTACTTAAATGCCCGTTTTAGATAAAATGGTTTGGCACTTCCGTCTGGATTTTTTGCTGCGCTCGGACGAATTTCAAAAGTTATACTTATCCATTCGCCCTGGATGGTTTGTTTGATCTGTTCTACCGTCATCATTTACTTGTATTTCCTGTGCAGTATACTGTTATTCAAGGTACGTTGGTACTAAGGTACCGACTCTTTTACATAATTTGTAAAGAAACAATTTATTTATCGAAATATTTAGTTTTATGAATTTATCAACTCGTTTTTGTACAGGATTTACTATAGATTTTATCCCCCGATTATTATGAATTTATCAATGTACTAAGGTATTGAACTTACTGTACTTCATCTGATTAAAACTTCAATCAAAATCAATCCACGGCTCTGTTTTAAACAGATTAAAGCTAGTGGACCGGTTCGATGTTTCAGTTTCTGTAGGAGCGTGTGCTCGAACCAAAATGTGCCTCTATTGGCTTTAAACGCATATTTAAAATTGGCTGAAAATTAAAAATGGCCTTAGCGGACATGCTAAGGCCATTTGCTCCCGAGAGTGGCGTTTTTTCGAACCAATTCATTGAAAAATTAAGGAGAATTGGAAATTTAGGCGAGAAAAATATTGATCTCTAAATTAAATCAAGATTCGGTTATTGATATCGAAATCTTGGTTTACTACACGATATTTCTATTTTACCCCTATGGATTTAAGAAGCGCTTCTTTATAAACACCAGCGATAGGGATTTCATTCTTTTGAATAAAAACGCGGTTTCCTTCGATATGGCTGATCAATGATATATTAATAAAGAACGAGCGATGTACACGAATAAAGTTGGCTGGCGGCATTAGGCTCAACAATTCTGTTAAAGGCAGTTTGGTCAACAGGATTTTGTCTGGTGTGACTACTTTGGTGTAATTGCCCTGCGCCTCCGCATACAGGCAATCATTATACAACACATTAACCAGTTTACCATCCGTTTTAACAAAGAAGCTATCCTGCGGGTCGCTAATCTTGTTTTCAAAAACAGTATAATTTGAGACTCGTAATCTTTCCCTGGCTTTATCCACTGAAATTATAAACCGTTCTAAAGAAAAAGGCTTTAACAGGTAATCGCAAACCGCCAGGTCAAAGGCGATGACCGCATGTTCCTGGTGAGCGGTGGTAAAAATAATTACCGGCGGTTTTTTGATAGTGCTTAAAAAACTAACACCGCTCAACACCGGCATGTTGATATCCAGAAAGATCAGGTCTATCTTGGTGCCATATAAAACCTCTTTAGCTTCAAATGCATTGCCACATTCGGCGACGATACGCAGGAAGGGCAAATGGCTGCAATAATTCCTGATGATTCCGCGGGCTACGGGTTCGTCATCTACAATGAGGCAGGTAATCATTTAAATATTTTTAATTTAAGCTGTACGTGATATACATCATTGCCGCTATGCTGCTGCAGTTCGTAGCTGTTTCCATAAAGTAAATTTAACCTTTTTATGGTGTTAGTTAAACCGATGCCCGAATGTTCATCCTTAGCCTGCGCTTGATCAACTTCCTGGTTGTAAGAATTGATTACCGAAAAATTGATAAACTTTTCTGTTACCTGTATGTCTACGGCAATGTAGATCTTTTGTGCGATGGTATTTTTGGCATGTTTAAACGCGTTCTCAACAAAAACGATTAGTACCATTGGCGCAATTTTAACTGCGGCATCGGTAACCTGTGCGATATTTGTTTTTAAGATGAGTCGGTCACTGATCCTAATCTGCTCAAATTCGATATAGGTTTTAATATATTCCAATTCTTCGCGTAAGGGCGCCATTTGTTTTTTGCCGCCATAAACGGAGTAACGCAATAGCTGCGATAGTTTAAGTAACAAGGGTGGTATCCGCTCGTGCTGCTCTATAGAAATTCCATAAAGATTATTCAAGGTATTAAACAGGAAATGAGGGCTTAGTTGCGATTGCAACAGATCAAACTCCATCGTTTTTTGTTGACTTTGTAGGTTGGCGTCATTCAAATCCTTTTGAATGGATGCCCGAATCAGTTTTAATAATCCCCCCACCACCAGGCCTGCCAAGAAAAATGGCATAGTATCACGGACAACTTCCAGAAAACCTGCGTAGGGATGATTAAATACACATTTTACTAATAACCACTTAAGTACCGCAAGCGCGGTCATTACGGCAAGCGAATAGCTGATAAAGACGGCAAGTTTACTTTGTAAGTATTGATTACCAAGCCATCTTCCTGCATAAATGCACAATAAAAAGAAAAAACAATCGGTAAACGCCGCGTACAGATCGTGAAAGCGAAAACCTGAAAGATAAAGCAGGTACATGCCGAGCAGCAGACAGCCGATAACAGCTAAACTAAACGTGAAGTGAAACAAGGCTTTATTCGCCCGGATGATTTGCTGTAGCCTTTTCATATCACTAATCTCCTCAAAATATTCTACAAAAAAATTACGGGGTTCCTATAGTGTGTATCTGGGGATGAATATGCGCATTGTGGTGATAAAGTGGTTCGTCACCCAAATGGGATGATCCAACCACTACCTTCCGCTTTACATCCCCATAGTTTGACCACGAAAAAAGATCGATTAAGATTTGGAGTATGAAATCGTCTTTATTACTCCTATGTCTAATTATTTCCGGCCGGATCTTTGCACAAAACAGCATCAGCGGCCAGGTTAATGACCCGCAAGGCAAACCATTGGTTGGTGCAACGATCAGCTTGTGGAATTTGTTAGACTCGCTAAGCAGGCTTGTCGGACAGAACGGGGCATTTAATTTTGCGGGTGTTCCCAAAGGCAGTTATATGCTAAAGATCAGTCATATTGGTTTTTTACCTTACCAAAATAGTGTATTGGTTGATGGTAACGTGCAACTGCCGCTCATTGTGTTACGATCCGAAGCTAAGGTATTGGGCACAGTAATTATCACGTCGAAAAAGCCGCTTGTCGAACAGCAAATTGACCGAACCATTGTCAATATCGATGCCATGATTTCCGCAACAAGTGGCAATGCACTGGATGTTTTAGCCAAAAGCCCCGGTGTGATAATAGCATCGAATGATGATATCACGCTGAACGGCAAAAACAATGTGCTGGTGCTAATTGATGATCGGCCCACTTACATGACCGGGCAAACCTTGGCCGCTTATCTGCGGTCGTTGCCCGGAGGGATGCTGGATAAACTGGAACTGATCAGTAACCCAACCGCCCGCTATGATGCTAACGGTAACGCGGTAATTAATATCGTATTAAAGAAAAACCAGACGGCGGGTTTTAATGGTGCGCTCAGCCTGGGTTATAACCAGGGCGTTTATGCCCGAAGTAATGATGCGCTGAATGTGAACTACCGGACACCAAAGTTTAACCTGTTCAGCAACATCGGTTACAATCATGACCAGAACTTCAGCGACCAGGCCTACAGCCGGTATTTTTTCAACAGTACCATTTTGCAAACCAGCCGTTCTACCTACAACAGCAACGCTTTCAATGGGCGCGTTGGTATGGATTATTTTGTTTCACCGAAAACAACTATTGGTATCATGTTAACGGGAAGTACCCGGCCTAAAACAGACCTGTTCAACTATAACTCCAGCCAGTATAACAGCCTGATGCAGCTGAATTCTACCGGACGGGGTTTTATCAGTGGCAATTACTCAACACAGAACTATGGGTTTAATCTCAATCTTCAGCATAAGTTTGACCAGGCTAGTAAAGTACTATCCGTCAACATGGATCAGTTGAACTACCTTAACGGCAGCGAACAACCATCCTTAGCGGAAGTTTACCTGCCGAATGGTAATTTATTCAACAGTCAGGTGCGGAGATTTATCGCTCCTTCCAATATTCATATTTATGCAGGTAAGGTGGATTATACGCTGCCGATGGCTGATAAAGCTGAATTTAGCGCAGGTGTAAAATCGAGTTATGTCAACACCGATAATCAAAGTAACTGGTTCAATAATTCCCTGATCGATTACCGAAGAAGCGATCATTTTAGTTATCATGAAAATATCAATTCTGCATACGTTAACGTAAAGAAAGACTGGAAACGTTGGGCAGTTCAGGCGGGCCTGCGCCTAGAGCAGACTAATGCCGACGGGTACCAGTTCGGTAACCCGGCTAATCTTGATTCAACTTTTACTAAACATTATACCAATTTATTCCCTTCACTTTATTTACTGCACAAATTAGATAATTCAGGAAATAACACACTGGTATTGAGCTTTAGCAGGCGATTACGAAGGCCATCATACCAGCAACTCAACCCATTCTTGTTCTTCCAGGATCAGTATACTTATAATGGTGGCAATACCGGTTTGATCCCCTCGTTCAATCAATACGCCGAGTTAAAATACAGCTATAAACAATACTTCGGGCTGACCCTCAGCTACGGCGGTGGGAATAATGGCATCAGTCCGCTTACGCAAACGGATGGTACGCTCTTTATTACCCGGCCTTATAATTATATCTACAGCCGCCTGGTCGGTATCATTCCTTACGTTTCACTCAATTCTGTAAAATGGTGGACAATGAATCTCAACGCGGTTATTCTATTTCAGCATATCAAAGGAACCGCCGGTGGCGTGACCCTCGATCAACAGGTAGGCACCCATGAAATAGAAACCACCAACCAATTCCAGTTAAGTAAAGACTGGAGCGCTGAACTGGGTGGGTTTTTTCCAGGCAGCCAGGCTTACGGGCAGAGTAAAAACGATGCGATCTACAACATTAGCGCAGGTATCCAAAAAAGGATATTGAAGGGGCAGGGTACCATACGTCTCAATGTCAACGACATTTTTAACACGCTAACCCTGCATAACCAAACCTTGGGTATTAATGGTGTTTCTGCATTCAATACCCGCAGTTCCGACACCCAGTATATAGGCGTATCTTTTACTTATCGCTTCGGTAAGGCAGCCAATGCCCGTAAACGTAACGATAGCAGCAGCGCAGAAGATGAGAAAGGAAGAGCGAATTGAGTCGATGCACCCCGAAAAATTCACTTTTGAAAATCTGCAACATCGAACCACAAATGTGGACTTTTTGCTTCGGATTTTCTATCAGATTAACAATACACTACGAGTGAAAAAAAGAAGGGTAAGCGACCGTAAAACGTGCTTGCCCATTCTGGCTCCCCAGACTGGACATAATTCGAACCTTTTAATAAAGCAATTGCGTGTTTTGAGCGAGTTGATGGATTTTTAAAAATACACATCGACGGGAATTTATTGCTAATATCTAATTTTCTTTAATATCCGTCCTTCTTTTCTCATCTGTCGCTCCATTAC
>Ga0105237_10003042_pt1 | contig 20234 bp, 16 predicted proteins | sample KBSC24metaG_FD_81520 | JGI IMG/M metagenome (GOLD analysis project Ga0105237, IMG submission 81520) | Corn rhizosphere microbial communities from Kellogg Biological Station, Michigan, USA - KBS C2-4 metaG | ecosystem: Host-associated > Plants > Roots > Rhizosphere > Soil | place: Michigan, USA... | reverse complement strand
TACCGAGATGACGTCACCGAACAATTGCCATACCCGACCGTCGAACTTCATCAGACGAAACTGCTTGATCAAATGATAGTCAGCGCGCGAGGTGCTACAACTAATCCCGGGCAATAGCATCTTGAACCTAACGTCTTTCATGGATGTGGCAACATCCATGATGTTCCTGCGCGTAAGATTGTCACCCGCCTTCTCCAGCACGTGAGTCATCATCTGTCCGATGACGTACCCGTTCACTCCCAAGCCGCCCTTGGGATCGCGCGGATTATACTTCTCCATGAAGGCAACGAATTCCTGCAAGTCCGCGTCATTGGCCCAACCGGGATCTGACGGGTCTTTCGCGTAAGCCGCCGATATGAGACCCTTAGCGTTCTCAAGGCCCGCCGGTTCAAGAATGGCTTTCACGTCGGTAACGGTATTCGTCATGTAGAACGCGGGATGCCAGTCAAGGTCGGCGACCCTGCGGATCGTTTGAGTCGCGAACTTGCCCACGGTTGCCATTACCAACGTATCAGCGCCGGAGGACTTGAGATTGAGGATATGGGAATCGACCGTTGGCTCCGTTGTTTCGAACGGCTCGGCGCGAACGAGCTGGTTCGCTCTTTCTCCCAAGCCCTTCTTGAGTCCAGCGAGATAGTCTTTTCCGAGATCGTCATTCTGATAAAGAATGCCGACTTTTGCATTTGGGTTTGCGGCGAGGATCGACTTGCCGTAGATCTCGGCTTCGCTCGTATAGGCTCCATAATAACCCATTGACCAGGGATAAAGGTTCGGATCCTGAAACTTGGAGGACCCGCTACAGAGGAAAAGCATTGGAATATTCTTGCTGTTAAGAAATGGAGCGGTCGCAGAATTCGAGGGCGTGCCCGTGAGGCCCATCACCAGTAATACCTCGTCGCTTTCTACGAGCCTGCGTATCTGCTCGACGGTCTTAGGCGGGCTGTAGGCGTCATCATAAGATATAAAAGCGATCTTCCGTCCGTTCACTCCACCTTTGTCATTCACCATTTGGAAATAGGCGGCCATCGTCCTGCCAACGACGCTGGACGATGAGATTGGCCCGCTATAGGCACATGTGTTGCCTATCTTGATCTCGGTGTCGCTTGCTCCGGGGTCGTAGGTGCCCGCGGCGAACGTTGGACGAACGACAAACCCGGCCGCCGTGGCTGCCATGCCTTTCATAAAGTCTTTTCTGGTGATGCTCATTTTCCATCCTCACAAGCTTGGTGCAGGCAAGTCCAGGAGAGCAACCGCGTCGGTGCATCGCACCGCATCAGGCAATAGCCCCGGGGAACCGCGCGCAGATTTCGTTTCGAACGTAGGAATAGGCTGCCAGGCAATATCGACGCATTAATAACCCGCTTCGCCAGCGCGGGCGGGAAGTCCATTGAAAATCCCAAGTATGTGTTGCGTTCGTCTAACTTCCGCTTGTTCGGCGCAGTTAAACGGCTGCATTGCTAGTTGGACCGCGAAAGCGGTGAAGCCCGGGCTGCAGCTCGCCCGACGAGGTTCTGCTGTGCAGAAAAATGAGGAGAAACTGGCGGCGTAATTGGACCCGGAATCCATCTTGGCCTTGCTGCCAAACTGTCCCGGAAACGGGGCCGCCTCAAAGTTCGGTTTCAAATAACTCATATCTGCGAAAATCTTCAGCAACATTCCAATCGGTTTGCGGAGATTGAAAGATTGATCGGCATAAACGTGACGGCCAACCGGGCTTGGCTCGGCCGCTTTGTGGCTTTTACAACTGGGCAAACGCCCGCGACCGACCGTTCGAGGGTCGCAGCAGCTCAGCAAGATGTTGTTGGACGCGGGTATGGCCTGCGGTAACTTTAGACGATGGCGAGGTCGCTGGGACGCAGGCCGTCCAAAGACGATGGGAATGCAGGAACAGGCTTATGGCTGATGTGACGGCAGGATCCGGACCATCTGCATTTGCGCCGCTGGCGCATTTGGCCGACGCGGATGCCTTTCGAGCCGAAATCCGACGGTGGCTCGGGGCCGTTGTGCCAAAGGACTGGAGCGCCGGACTGGTCGGCAAGGATGGCCAGACTTTTCTCGCCTTTCAGCGCTGGTGGTTCGCCGAATTGATAAAAGTTGGCCTTGCTACCGCTCATTGGCCCAAGGCCTGGGGCGGTGAAGGGTTGTCGATCTTGCATTCGTCGATTCTGAATGAGGAATTGGCGCGTGCCGATGCGCCGCGGCCGCTGATCTACACCATTTCGCTGTTTCACCTGCCGGCGACCTTGTTCGCGCACGGCACGCCGGAGCAGCAGAAACGCTATTTGACCGGCGTGCGCGACGGCGGGGAGATTTGGTGCCAGGGTTTTTCAGAGCCCGGCGCCGGCTCCGATCTTGCTTCGTTACGGACGCGCGCCGAGAAGAAGATCAGGCCGGACGGAAGCACTGTCTATGTCATCAACGGCCAAAAAGTCTGGTCGTCCTTCGGTATGTATGCGGATTATTATCTGCTGCTGGCGCGGACCGACCCGCATGCTGCAAAGAAGCAGGCCGGCATCAGTTTATTCCTGATGGATCTAAAGTCACCGGGGGTGACGCGAAGGCCGATCAGACAAATCAACGGCGAAGCTGAATTCTGCGAGGTGTTCCTCGACAATGTCGAAGTTCCCGCGGAAAATATAGTGGGACAAGAAAATGAAGGATGGTCGATCGCTCAATCCACTTTGTCGGCCGAGCGCGGACTGATCGTCATCGATTTGGCGGAACGTTTCTCTTTTGAGATGCGCGCAAGGCTCGAAGAGGCACGAGAGGGAAAGCTGGCTTGGTGGAGCGATGCCGAACGGCGGCGCCAGTTCATGCGCCTTTATGCGCGGATGATTGCCGTGCGCAAATATGCTCACCGCATGATCGACGAGTTGATTAGCGATCCCCACATGAGCAGCTCAATGACGCCGGTCTACGTGAAGTTGCTCTACTCGGAACTTCTGCAGGATTATTCGGAATTTATGCTGGCGATCGATGGACTTGCCGGACAAATCGATCGTCCGACGGCGATCGGATCCGGAAAGCATTCAGCCAATCGATTCAGCGATTTCCTCTCCAGCTATTCCTGGACAATCGCCGGTGGTACTAACGAGATCCTCAAAAACGTGCTTGCGGAGCGTGGAATGGGACTGCCGCGCTAACCGACTGGGTTGGTACTCAAAGATCCGACTTAACCCGTCGTCGAAGCGGCTTCGTCTTCTAGATCGTTCGATAAACCAACAAACGTGGGTGAGATGGAAACGCTCGGAGACATGCTTGAACGGAACGCCAAGTTCTTGGGCTCACGAGAGGCGTTCCTTTTCGAAGGGCGTCGCATTTCGCACGGCGCGTTTTTCCAACGCGCTCGCAAGCTTGCTGAGGCGCTCTATCGTTCCGGAATGCGACGCGGCGATCGCATTGCCGTTCTTGCGACGAATTGCCATGAGATCTGGGAAATACTTGGGGCCGCCGAGGTGGCCGGCTACATCGCCGTTCCGTTGAACTTCCGTCTGGCACCCGCGGAACTCACCGGCATCCTTCGCGAGGTGGTACCCAAGGTTTTGGTTGTGGAGCCAAAATTTGCCACTGCCGTCGCCGACATACGCAGCAGCGACAGTGCGCCCATCTGCCTTGCCTTGGGCAACGGTCCGGCCATCGAAGGGATCGATTCATATGACGATTTCGTCGCATCGGGCCTGGATAGCGGTCCGCCGATCAGGGCAAAGTCAGATGATCTTGTCTATCTGTTCTACACCAGCGGCACGACCGGCCGGCCAAAAGGCGTCATGATCGCGCAGGGCAGCGCGCTGGGCGCCGCGAGTTCAACCGCGACCGAAACCGAAATCGCGAAGGGCGGCAGCTGGCTCGTTCATTCTCCACAATTTCATGTCGGTGCCAACGGGCTGCGGATCGCACAGCAACTCCGCGGCGGGCGGACGGTTCTACACCGAAGTTTTTCTCCGGAGCGTACGCTCCAGGATATCGCTGCCGAGCGGATCAATGGGACATTCACCGTCGCTTCGATGTTGCAGGCGATTCTCGATGTGCCCGGGGCCGATCGATACGACCTCTCTAGTATGAGCGCGTGGATGATTGCCGGAGCGCCGGCTTCGGTCGAACTCATTCGGCGTGCCATAGAGCGGTTGGGTCGCATTTTCGTGATCCAGTACGGCATGACCGAAGGCCGGGCGACCAGCATGTATCGCTACGAGGTCGATCCTGACGGCGATGAAAAGACCGTGCGCCGCCTCGCTTCCTGCGGACGCTCATCGCCCGACTCGGAGTTGAAGGTCGTCGATGATGAGGGGCGCGAATGCCCGCCCCATGTCCCCGGTGAAGTGCTCTTCCGCAACGCCAACCTGTTCAAGGGCTATTGGAACAATTCCGTTGCGACGATTGAGGCACTGCGGGACGGCTGGATGCATTCCGGCGACATTGGCTATCTCGATGAGGATCAGTACCTCTATCTGGTCGATCGCAAGAAGGACATGATCATCTCCGGTGGCGAGAACATTTATAGCCGCGAAGTCGAAGATGCCGTCATTTCCTGTCCGGGCGTTAAAGAAGTCGCGGTGATCGGTGTCTCCGATGCAAAATGGGGCGAGGTTCCGAAAGCGTTCGTTGTCCTGCATCGCGAAGCGGTTGCATCAGAAGCCCAGATCGTTGCTCATTGCCGCGAGCTGATTGCTCACTACAAATGCCCAAAATACGTAGAGTTCGTGGATGCACTTCCGCTGGGACCGACGGGGAAGATCGACAAGCTGACGCTGCGGTCCCGGAAGAAGGGCTAGGAGTGCCGGGACCGGGCCGCTCGAGTTCGGGAAAGACCAAGACAAAGTATCGATACACAAAGCAGATTTTACTTCGGCTCCGTGCTTAGGGACTATTACCTTGAATGTGATGCCTCGATGCAGACCGTAAACGTTAGAACCGGGTCCCAAGTTCGGTAAACCCGGACGGATTGTTAGCAACTCGGGCCGAAGCGGCTCAACAGATGGGGAAGGCCATGTCCGAAAACTTCTTGATTGAAGAGCCCCTGGAAGGCGTTAAGCGAATAACGTTGAATCGTCCCGATTCGATGAACGCTTTCACGTATGCGATGTATACGGAATTCACGGACATCCTCGGCGCGCTGAAGTTTGATCCCAATACACGGGTTGTCATTCTTACAGGATCCGGCAAGGCGTTTTGTACAGGCCACGATTTGCGCGCTGGCGGCCAACCCGGCTGGGTCGATTCCAATGTCGGCAAACCCTATCGCACCAAATATTCGGTAAGCGTCATCGGCTCTCTACCCATCCTTTTGCGCGCCTTGCCGCAGCCCGTCATTTGCGGCGTTAACGGCACCGTTGCCGGCATGGGCTACGCGCTGGAGCTCGCCTGCGACATCGCTATCGCGGCCAAATCGGCCAAATTCGTCAATTCGGTCCACAACGCCGCCACGGGCTGCGAACTCGGCATGAGTTATCTATTGCCTCGGGCTATCGGCACACAACGCGCCGCCGAGATTCTGTACACCGCACGAACGGTATTTGCAGACGAGGCCGAGCGCATTGGTCTGGTGATCCGCACCGTGCCGGATGACGAACTGCAGAATGCCTGTCTGGAGCTCGCAAAAAATATACTGGTGAATGTGCCGTTGGGCATTTGGGCTACTAAGCAATCGCTTTGGTTCAACCAGAATGCGGGCAGTCTTGAACAGGCAATGGAAATGGAAATGCGTGGAAGCTTCATGGCGCAGGCCACCGAGGACGCCGTCGAAAAGAGGAAGTCCTTCCTCGAAAAGCGGTCCCCCCATTTCTCGAACAAATAGTGTGAAGACGGTAATCACCAACCTTGCAGCAAGCGGATCGTGAGTCGGGGCGGCCGTATCTTAGGGAGAATATTATGAGCGGCAAAAACAAGTGGCTTAAGTCGGCAGAGTCCATCGCCTTCGAGGTTAAGGGCCAGGTTGCGCACATCACACTGAACCGGCCGGATAAACGGAACGCGCTCTCTGCCCAAATGCTGCATGAGCTTCATGACGCCTTTCTGGAGGCCGACGACCGCAAGGACGTCAACGCCATGCTGTTGAAAGGTAGCGGTCGCGACTTTTGTGCGGGCTACGACCTCGCTGCCAGCTATGGCGGCGGCGCTGAGGCGAACAAGCCCGATTTCGATCCCGCACTTTATCGCAGTCGTTCATCGACGTTGGATGACGACATCTGGCACTTGGCGCGCCAGCAGGAACTGACTCTGCATATGCTCGACCTGCACAAGCCGATCATCGCCCAGGTTCAGGGCAACTGCCTGGCGGGCGGCACCGATTTGATCTTTTCTTGCGACATCATTCTCGCGGCGGACGACGCGAAGATCGGCTTTCCTGCGGCGCGGGCCAATGGCACGCCTCCGACCAATCTCTGGTTGTATCATTGTGGTCCGCAGTGGACGAAGCGCATGCTTTTCACCGGCGATACGCTGAGCGGTCTCGATGCTGCGCGTGTGGGAATGGTACTGGAATCCTACCCCGCTGATAAGCTTGCCTTTGAAGCCGAGGAAATGGCACGGCGGATCTCCAGTGTCGATGCTGAAATTCTTTCGGCCCATAAGCGTGTCGTCAACATGCAGCTTGAATTGATGGGCGCCAAACTGAGCCAACGCTATGCCGCCGAACTCGACGCGCGCGCCCACCTCTCTCAGGGACCGCGACGCAAGCAATTCCGCAAGGACATGGCCGAGGCCGGACTGAAAGAAGCGTTGGCGAACCGGGACAAGCCGTTCGGCGACGGCAAGGTCAAATTGCGCGCCCGCGACAGCACGGCATCGTCATGATCCCTCGCCGTAGTTGAGAGGTCTGCTGTCTCAGGCGTTTCCGCGTGGAGAAGCGGACATTGCGGCGATAAGCTGCGCTGAAGCCTTGTCCAGCCATTGCTCGGAATTTCCCAATAGCGCCTGGTTCATTTTAGCCCGCTTAAGAAACAGGTGACAATCGTGTTCCCAAGTGTAGCCGATGCCGCCGTGAAGCTGGACGGCGTCGGCTGCTACCTGCGCATAAGCGTCGCACGCGCTGGCCTTGGCGAGACTTGCCAGGTAAGCCCCCTCCGGACTGCCGGCGGACGCCGTTGCGAGCGCATGCCGGGTAAAAATCCGCGCCGATACTGTTTTTAGCTGCAAATTGGAACATCGGTGTTTGAGGGCCTGGAACGAGCCCACGATCTTTCCGAATTGCTCGCGCACCTTCAGATACTGGATTGTGCGATCCAAAATCGCCTCAGTGCCTCCGATCGCGTCACACGCGATTGCCAGCGAAAGATGAAGCTCCAGGCGATCGTTGATCGACTCGGCCGAGCCGGGGAGTACCGCAGCTTCGGTAACGCGGACGCCTCGAATGCTGAGATCGGCCAAATGCCGCGTGCGATCGACCGTTCGCCGAACGAGTACCTCTAGTCCACTTTGTGGAGTCTCAAGCAGGACGTAGCGGACTGTTCCATCAGCCAGCCTTGACCGCACCAGGAATAGCCCCGCACTGCCTCCGTCGATAAAGCTGGTAGCATCGCCCTCGAGTACAAAGCCGCTGTCAGAGAAGGGCGTTAACATCGGCAGCGGACAATCTCGGCCCTCATGCTCGGAAAGTCCGGAAACACTGGCCAGGACTGTTCCACGCGCCAGCTGCGGGCCCCAAACTTGCTGCTGCGCGCGGGTGCCGAATTTGGTCAGTACATCGGCAGTGACCAAACTCGGCATGATTGGAACCGGAGCCAAGTGCCGGCCCAGGGCTTCGTAGAGGACCCCGGCCGCGTCGAGAGAAAGTCCGAGGCCGCCGTCTTCTTCGGCAATTCCCAAGCCGAACCAGCCAAGATTGCTCAATGTTTCCTTAAGACGGATATCAATTAATGGGTCGCTGTTGACGTGCTCATGGACGCGCTTGATCGGCAGTTGCTCCGCCAGGACCTGACGAATGTTCTGCTCAAACTCGCCGAGATCAATCTGTTCGCTCATGCCAAGATACCGAACCTTGCAGCCTCCCTGGCCGGGCCGAGGCGGCCCTCGCGGGCCCCTTTCCGTTCATTCGCCCACCCGCAAGTGAGGGACCAAGCTACGGTATCCGTTCATGCCTGGGAAGAGGCGCATCGGCGATTGACTCATTCATGTGCTGCTACCAAGCCAGAGCGGAATTAGTTGACACCGGGGGCCCGCTAGGTGTCAGTTTTCCTGGTTCTTTCCGGATACAGAGGGATGAGATCATGAGAACCGCCATCACAGATCTGTTGGGAATTGAGCGACCGATCCTCAGTGCTGGAATGGGCCGTGTTGCGTATGCCGAACTGGTTGCGGCCGTCTGCAATGCTGGCGGCTTGGGTGTGTTCGGCGCGGGATCCAACCCGCCCGATGTGACGCGGCAAAACATCCGTGAAATTCGAAAACTGACTGATAAGCCCTTTGGCAGCAATTCTCCGCTCGCTCTCCCCAATGGCCGAGAGAATGCGATCGTCGCACTCGAGGAAGAGGTGCCGGTCATCAATTACTCGATGGGCAAAGGCGACTGGATCGTGAAGCGCGCGCATGCCTATGGCGGCAAGGTCATTGCAAGCGTCAACAGTGTTCATCTCGCCAAGCGCGCGGAGGACCAGGGCGTCGACGCGATCATTGCCGCCGGATACGAAGCTGCAGGTCATGCTGGCGAAGTGCCAACATTCGTCCTGATCCCTAGATTGAAAGAGGTCGTCAAGATTCCGGTTATCGCCGCCGGCGGCGTGGCTAACGGCGCGGGGCTTGTCGCTGCACTCGCGCTTGGTGCGAGCGGCGTTTCCATGGGAACGAGGATTTGGACTACAAAAGAATGTGTCGCCCATCAGAACTTTAAGAACAAGGCCGTTGAATCGGAAGTCACCGACACGCTGTTTTCCGATCGATTCGATGGGATACCGTGTCGAGTGATGAACACGCCGGCGTCAGCACGGATCGCCGGTGGCGCTCCGTTGAATGTTTTCCGAATTTTCCTTGAGTCGTTCTCGATCGCCAGAGAGCTAAAAACGCCTTATCTTAAATTGTTGCGCGACGTCATTGGGTTGGGGCCGAAAGAAGCCTTTAACATGATGCGTATGGCGCGAATGCTTAAGATGGGGGCGATTTCGCGGGCAACGGGCGATGTTGTACGTGGACAGTTTGCCGCTGGTATGGGCGTCGGCTTGGTTCACGACATCCCGACCGTCGCGGAAGTCATGGACCGGATCATGGAGGAAGCCGACGCGGTGCAACGCGAACTCACCTTTGCTTCGGGCAACGGCAAGCCGGGTTTACTGCGTAGCGCTTGATGAATTTGGCATGAGCCGACGTTTATCGTCTTTGCAAGCGAAGCAATCCCGAAGCCGCCAACGTCAGTTGCTCGCAACAACGCTGGCGGCCATGCGATTCAGCTTCGATCCAGCGATCTAGCTGTATTTTGGCTCTTCCCACCACGGAAAATAGTCCGGCATGTCGGTAGAGACTTTGTCGGGAAATTGTGCAGGACGTTTATCCAGGAACGACTGCACACCCTCTTTCACATCGCGTGATCGTCCGCGCGTGGAAATACCCCGACTCTCGATGCGGTGCGCTTCCATCGGATGTCTCATCGCTTGGCCCTGCCATAGCATTTGGCGCATCAGCGCAATCGAGACCGGCGCGGTATTGACTGAAATCTCGTGCGCGATCTCGCGGGCAGCCGTCATGAGCCTGTCGGCGGGCACCACGTCTCTTACCAAACCGCCCGCCTTGACCTCTTCCGCCGGCATGACCCGGCCACTATAGCTCCACTCTAGCGCGCGGCTGATGCCGACTACCCGCGGCAGAAAATAGGACGAACAACATTCGTGGACGATGCCCCGCCTGGCATAAACAAAACCGATGCGGGCTTTGTCGCTGGCGATTCGAATGTCCATTGGCAAGATCATGGATGCCCCCACGCCGACCGCAACGCCATTGACGGCGGCGATCACTGGCTTCAGGCAGCGAAAAATACGCAAAGCGAGTACGCCGCCTCCGTCGCGGGCCAATTCGCTGCTGTAGTCGAAGGTTCCGTCCGGCCTCATAGCGCTTTTGGAGGGATCCCGATTCTTGTCGAATATTGACGTCCCCTTGGATAAATCGGCCCCCGCACAAAAGGCCTTGCCCGCTCCCGTCACGATGACAGCGCGAACATCATCATCCTGGTCGGCAAGATCAAGCGCACGCATGATCTCCAGGCGAAGCGGCGTATGCATCGCGTTAAGGGCATCGGGGCGATTGAGTGTCACGGTCGCGACGTGATCGACGACATCGTAAAGAATAAATTCGAAATCCATTGGTTTCCCTCCACTTAGCATTGCCAACATCGCTCGATGCGCCGCAAGCGCTACTCAGGCGACGAACCGAGCCGTTCAGCCATTTCCCGAAGCTGGTTTTTGGCCACCTTATTGAGCAGCGCACGCGGAAACTCGTCGAGAAAGTGAACCGACAACGGACGCTTGAATTTCGACAGATGTTGGTCACATCGGGAAAGGATCGCTTCGCGCAACGTGTTCTCTTGCGGCGCATCTGCGCCACGCCGAACAAACGCGACCGGCACCTCGGTCAGCCGCGCATGCTTCCGAGCCACGACAGCGACCTCCATGACACCCGGCACCCCCAATATTACTCTCTCGACTTCGCTTGCCGACACGTTCTCGCCGCCAACCTTGATTCGGTCTTTGTCACGATCCATGAAGTAGAGCAGTCCATCTGCGCCCACGCGCAAAATATCGCCGGTCTTGAACCATCCGTCCTCGGTGAACGCGTTCTCGTCTGCCTCAACGTTGTTATAGTAACCGAGGCAGAGCTGAACGCCTCGCGTGCCGCGGACCCAGAGCTCGCCGGGTTCATCGGTCTCACACCACGCGCCCGTATCCGGAGAGATCAGCTGCGTCTCGTAGCCCAAGGTGGGCCGTCCCAGGCAGTCCGTGGGCCAATCGCGATAAATATCCGTGGCAATGGTCATCTGTACCGTCTCGCTCATTCCATACGCGCGGATTCCCTTGGCTCCCGCGCGCTTGGCGAACTCGTTCGACAGACCGACGCCGTTGAACACCTTCATCCGCTGGCCGGGTGGAATCTCCGCCGAAGCGAGGCTCCTTTGGATATGCGGCATCAGGCTCATATGCGTGACACCGTGCTTCGCGACGACGTCCCAGAACCGACTTACCGTTGGTTTCGATAGGAGAACGGCGGCCCCGCCCACTCCAAGTGCGGTTGCGATCGACCAGTATTGGGAATTGATGTGGAAGAACGGCATTTGAGCAAAATGAACGTCGTCGGGACCAAAGCCTGATACGTAAGGGCCGGCTTGTCCGGCCCAAATCAAATTCGCATGGCTATGCAAGACGGCTTTGGGCCGGGCGGTGGTTCCTGACGTGAACACGATGCCAGAGGGCAGCAGCGGATCAGGCTCGCGCTGGGGGAGGTGCTCGGCGGAGCCGAACAGACCTTCGAAGGGGATGGCGCCGCTGCCGATGTCAGCGCCGGCCGCTTCTTCGCCTGAATTTTCGCGGGTGACGGCCATCCATTCGATCGGGCCCGCGTGTTCCGCGACGAGCCTAGCATAGCGCGGCTGTGTTATCGCTGCCTTTACTTCCGCGTGAAGGGCCGCATGCGCCAGTTCGCTCCCCACGCTGCCAGTGTTGGTGGTGACCGCGATCGCGCCGAGCGTGGCGCACGCGTACCAGGCAATCACCATTTCGGGACAATTATCGCTGTGGATGAGTACGCGGTCGCCCGTCACGATGCCGCGCGCATAAAGACCGCCCGCCAGCCGTCTTACGTCGTTCCAAAACTCCGCATAGGTCCAGCTGCGGCCCGCTGCGGACAATGGCTCCCAGATCAGAAAGCGATGCGAACCACGCTCCTGCGCCCAGATCTGCAGCAGCCTAGGAATATCAAGTCCGCGATAGTGAAATCGGGCAGCAATCTGCCGGCTGTTTGTATTCATGACCGGGCCCCCATTTGCACGGTGCGCGGCACGGGAACTGGAATGGCGGCAAGCAGTTCTCGCGTATAGGCATGCTGGGGTCGGCCGAAAATGTCGCGCACGCCTCCCATTTCCACGATGGAGCCAGCACGCATGACGGCGACCCGATGCGCTATCACCTCGACCAGCGCCAGATCGTGCGAGATAAAAATGTAGGCGATTCCCAGGTCGCGCTGCAGCTCGGCCATGAGATTGAGCACCTGTGCGCGCACCGACACGTCGAGCGCCGCCACCGGCTCATCGCAGACGATAAGCCGAGGACCGAGCGTGAGGGCCCGCGCGATGGCCACGCGCTGCAATTGGCCTCCCGACAACTCGCGCGGATAGCGCACCAGCATGTCGGCACCAAAGCCAACGCGCTCGAGCAATTCCGTCGTCTTGCGCTCGCGCTCACGGCGCGGCGTGCCAAAATGAATGAGCATCGGCTCGCCGATCGACCGCCCGATGGGTACGCGCGGGTCGAGCGAGCTGTAGGGGTCTTGGAACACCATCTGCATGCGGCGCCGCATCGCCCGAAGCTCGAAGCGCGACAACGCCAGCACGTTCGTGCCCTCGCAGCGCACGCTGCCCGCGTCGGGCTCGATAAGACGCAGAACCAGTCGGCCCGCGGTCGACTTGCCCGTTCCGGACTCGCCCACCAGCGCCAACGTCTCGCCCGGTTCGACCGTGAAACTAACATCCCGCACCGCTTCGACTCGGGCCGTCGGGATGCCGAGCAGACTACGCCGCGTCACAAAGGTCTTACCTAGGCCAGAGACCTCGAGAAGGCTCATGCGAGGACTATCCCCTTGAGGTTTACCTCTCCAATGCGCAGGCAGCGCGCAGAACGCTCGGCGCCGGCCAACCGTGGACCAGGCGCAATCGAGTCACAGCGGCCGGCAATGTGGTAGTCGCAGCGCGGATGGAAACGGCAGCCGGTAGGCATGGTGCCCGGCGGAGGTACATTGCCTGGAATGGCGACGAGCTCGCTCGATTGGCCCGGGCGCGGAATCGCGGAGAGCAGACCCTCGGTGTATGGGTGCATTGGCGTTACAAACACCTGCTCGGCATTTGCGCATTCCACCACCTGTCCTGCATACATTACCACGACCTTCGCGCACATCTGCGCGATCACGGCGAGATCGTGACTGATAAACAGGATGGAGATGCCGGTTTCGGACTGTATGGTTCGAAGCAGGTCGAGGATCTTCGCCTGAACGGTCACGTCAAGCGCCGTAGTGGGCTCGTCGGCGATCAGCAGCACCGGTTCGCATGCGAGTGCCATCGCGATCATGACGCGTTGGCACATGCCGCCCGAGAACATATGTGGATATTCCGCGGCGCGACGCGCCGCTTGCGGGATGCGGACGCGGTCCAGCAGTTCGACCGCACGGTTCCAAGCGGCACGGCGCGACAGGCCGCGATGATAGCGCAGAGTCTCGGCGATCTGCTCGCCCACGGTATAAGCCGGATTCAGGCTGCGCGTGGGCTGCTGGAATATCATGCCGATGCGTTCGCCTCGGATGCGCTGGAATTCGCTTTCGGAGAACTTCGCCAGATCGCCTCCCTCGAAGCGAATACTGCCATTGGCGATGCGGGCACCTTGCGCCTGTATCAGCCCTAACAGCGCGAGCGATGTTACCGTCTTACCTGAGCCCGATTCACCCACCAATCCCACGGTCTGGCCCGCTTCGATGCTGAAGGAGACGTCCTGCACGACCGGCGTCCAGCGACCGCTGAGGGGAAACTCAATGGTCAGGTTCTGCACATCAAGGAGCGGTTCGCGCGAGGTCATGCCTCCTCCGCAGCTGGCAGCCGTCGTGTACCCATGGCCTGGCGCAGCCCGTCACCGAGCACCGTAAAGGCCAGCACAGTGACCGCAATCATGATGCCGGGCGCCCAAACCAGGTGCGGCGCCAGGGTAATATTGGAGGCAGCGGTGGTGAGCATTGAGCCCCAGCTCGGATCGGGTATGCGAACGCCGACGCCCAGAAAACTCAGCCCTGCTTCGGCGTTGACCGCAGCCCCGAGCGTCACCGATACCTGCACCACGAGCGGCGAAAGCACATTGGGGAGGACGTGATGGAACAGGATACGTCCGGTGCTTGCCCCCAGCGCGTTCGAAGCCTCGATGTAGGTTTCTTGACGCACGTCCTGGGTAGCCGAGCGCATGACCCGAAAAAAACGCGGCGCGATCACGATACCCACCGCGGCCATCGCATTGACCAGACCAAAGCCCAGAACCGCCACGATCGTGAGAGCCAGAATGAGCGCGGGCGTGCTCATCAGGGCGTCCATTAAGCGCGAGAGTACGATATCCATCAAGCCGCCGAAGTAGCCGGCGATCAGCCCGAGCGGCACGCCCAGCACAACGCCGATGGCAACGGCTTCAAGCGCTGCGAGAAAGGTCGCACGCGTGCCATAAATCAGCCGGCTCAGCTGATCGCGCCCATAGTCGTCCGAGCCTAGCCAATGCTGCCAGCTAGGCGGCTTCAGGCGCAGGGCCAGCTGCTGCGCCAGCGGGTCCTGGGGCGCGATCCAGCCTGCGAACAAGGCTAGTACCAGGAGGAACAGCAGGAACGCCAGACCTGCCATCGCCGGCCTGTTCGCCGTAAGTCGCCTGAACACGGTGTGGCCGCGCTGGGTCTGCAAGGTGGGCGGCTGCACCGCCAATGAATCAGCGGTGGCTCTCAACTGCGCACCTTGGGATTGAAGTAGCCGTAGGAAACGTCCACTAGCAGGTTCGTCACGATGACGAAGGCAGTCATCAGCACCACCAGGCCGAGCAGGGTAGGCACGTCATGCGCCAGCGTCGAATCGATCGCGAGCGTGCCGAGCCCCGGCAGGTTAAAAGGCACTTCCACAAGCACCGCCCCGCCCAACATTTGGGTGAAGCGGTAACCCAGCACGGTCACCACGGGAATGGCGGCATTCTTCAGGGCATGCTTGCCCACGATGACGACGCGCGGCATGCCTTTGGCGCGCGCCGCGAGAATGTAGTCGCGGCCTAACACTTCGGTCAGCGAGCCCTTGAGCTGAAGGGCCAACTCGGCGGCGAGCGATGTGCCCAGAGCGATGCCCGGCAGGATGAGGTGTTTGAGCCAGATCCAGGTGCCTTCCTCGCCTATCGGTCGGTAGCCCAAAGCCGGAAGCAAACGAAGATTGAGTGAGAATACCAGCACTAAAACCAGCGCCAGCCAGAAGGGCGGTGCTGCGACGGCAGCCGACGCCAACATGGTCACGGTCCGGTCAGACACGCCGCCAGGCTTGAGGGAAGCAAGAATCCCGAACGTCAAGGCCATCGTCACGGCGAAGACCAGCGCGACCAGCGTTAGCGAAGCCGTAACCGGCAACTTTTGGCCGATCGCGGACAGCACGGACTGGTCGGTGGTCAGCGACTTTCCGAGATCGCCCTGCAAGGCAGCGCTTAGCCAGCGTCCGTAGCGTATCAGCAGCGGATCGTTGAGCCCTAGTTCCTGGCGCACCTGTGCGATGCGCTCGATCGAGGCGTTCTCACCGGCCACCACCGCCGCGGCGTCGCCGGGCGCCAGGTCGATCAGGACGAAGATGAACAGCGACACAACGAAAAGGAGCGGCAGGCCTCCGACGAGTCGCATTGCAACGAACCGTAGCACGAGCGCTCCTTTCGTTTCGGCAGCATATCACTTCGACTTCGCCAACGTGCTGTAGTCCGGTAGACCAGCCCACGTCCAATCCATCTTGTCCACGCCGATGACCTTGTCGGTGTAGATCTGCAGCTGCCGGGTGTTGCAGATAGAAATTCCATAGCCTTCCTTGACCACCATCAGCATCGCCTCCTGATAAAGCTTGTTCCGCTCTGCCGGCTGGAGCGCGGGATTGAGGGCCTTTTCAGCTATTGCCTTCAATTCCGTATTTTTCGGATCGATCAGCTTGTCACCGCCCAAAAAGTGGTTCGCCAGAGTCAGGCTCACATCGGCCTGGCCGGTGTACGGGTTGACCAGCGCGTCCACCTGCCCAGCGCGAAACGCCCCGGTCGACTCAAATCCAGGGCGGGGCGAAACCTTCATATCGATGCCCACTTCCTTGAGCTGCGCCTGCAGCACTGGCGCGAGCGCCGCCATCGACGACCCCGCGATAGCTGAGGCTTCGAAGCTGAGGTTCGACACACCCGCCTCCTTCAGCAGCGCCCTCGCTTTCGCCGGATCGTATTTCACGAGATCTTCGGTCGCTGGATTGTAAGCCGGGTTCTCTTTCATGAGAGGTTCACTTGCCGGCTTGCAGTTGCCAGCTAGGAAATCCTTGGAGATCGATTCCCGGTCGATCGCGAGTGCGACAGCGCGGCGCACGCGCTCGTCTTGCCAGATCGCGCGCGCCGGCTGCAGCATGATCGCATGCTGGGTCGCGACGAACACCTGGCGGGCCCGGTAGAGACCAGCCTCGGATTCCTTGAGGCTCTGTGCGACATCGGGGCCCGAGATGAAGGCTACATCGAACTGCCCGGATTTCAGTCCGTTAATGCGCGTCGCTCCTTGTGCCACGTAGTTGAGCTCCACGATCTTCGGCCGGCTCGATGCGTTTGGTCCCCAGTATGTCGGAGCACGCTCATAGGTCACGCGTTCGTTCAGGCGAAAGTCCTTGATCATGAACGGGCCCGAGCCCGCATCGCCAGGATTGGTGGCAAGATCGGCTCCGCTGGCGATTGCTTTCGGACTGATCATCGCCCCGACCGTCGTGCCGAGCACGCCCGGTAGTTCCGCGCCGCCGCTCGCCAGCACTAAACGCACGGTCGATGGGTCAACCACTTCGATCGAAGCGATCCCCCGCAACGGGCCCTTAATGACGTCGCTGCCCACAGACTTGGCGCGTTCGAGGCTCGCCTTCACGGCTGCTGCGTCAAACTTCGTCCCGTCGTGAAACACGACGTCGGTGCGCAACTTGAGCTCCAGCGCCTTGCCGTCCGGCGTCGCCTGCCACGACGTGGCGAGCATTGGATGAACCGACAGGTCATCGGCGATCCGTGTCAACCGGTCGTACACGAAAACGACATAGGGAAAGTCGCCGGTGCTTTTTGGCTTGTGGGGGTCCAACGACCCCGGTGCCCCTGCGTACGTGACGCGCAGCGTCGCATCGGGATCCGCTTGTTGTGCCTTCGCCAGCGGCGAAGCGATGATGACCGCGACCCCTACCAAGGCCGCCAGACCAATTTTTGTTCTCAACCGTTCCTCCCATTTTCGGCTCGGCTTGTTCGCCGTTTTGCTTGTGTCGTGCTCCTGTTTTACCGCTTTGCTTCAAGGTTACTCGCTGTAATGCCCAAGCTCCAGGAATAACCCGTGCCGGCATATTGAAAATCATTCAAGCCACGTACTGACCGAATTTGCGCGGCGTCTGGCCGAACGAAGCGAAGGCGGGAATCCGAACGGTCCTTTCGCGCTCTGCCTCATCGAACGCAGATTTGAAGTAGAGCTTCATTTCCTCGCGCATAATCCCTACGATTTCCGCTTCGCGTGGCTCCAGCGCCTCGCAACGGCCGCAGACACCCAGCGCCAGCGGCCGACTGGTACATTTTCTCGGCAGCGCCATTGCGATCATGCCATAACCAGCGACGACCGCGTTTTCGGTGAACGAATATCCGGATTTCCTAATTGCTGACAGGCGTGAGAGCAGCGCCGGTACATCGGTCCGTTCCTCCGCGCCCGTGGCATATGCATTCAGGCGGTGATAAATACGCCGGACGTTTTTTTCTTCCATGGTACTCAGCAATACCTGGCCTACGGCTGACGTCGCCAACGGTCGCTTTTGTCCAATTTTGATGTGATAGGAGACTGCGGCTGGCTCGCTTAAAATATGGATGTATTGCGCCATGTCGGCGTTACGCGCTGCGAGCACAACAAGCTGTCCGGTTCGTTTTCCCACTGCGCGCGCCAGCTTGGGAAGAGCCCCGTCTTCGAAGAGGGCTGGGTTGATCCAGCTGCCCAAAATCGGCACGCGATCTGTCGGCATAAACGTCCGCTTTCGTGCATTGTAATGTAGATAACCCATCGCGGTCATGCTGCGGAGCAAGGCGGCCGTGCTTGATTGAGGATAACCGAGCGCCTCCGCGATCCCGACAACGTTAAGGGGCTGTCGTACTTCGTCGAAGTGCTCGAGAATTTCTAATGTGCGAACAGCGGATTTGACGACGCGAGTTTGACTGGAAGATGCATCGCATGTCGTTTCCTTCATAAGCGCCTCCCGTGTCCAATCATTGTACCGTTTCGAATAGTACCGTTATGAATGGCGTTCGGTATTTTGAACGCTGTGGCAGGCGCCTGTCAATCCGATTGTTTGCTTCTTCCCGCTGACGCTTAAATCATGCGTTATTTCAATAGCCTGGTCGGAACAGAGTTTGTCCGCTCATTCGGGGCGGCGTTGCCAGGGGGCTTGATTCCTTAGAAATTACCGGGATGAGCGGTTGCGTACCTTTGAACGCAAAACTATCGCGAACATTGCCGTAAGAGATCGACGCCGTCACAATGCCATGCGTAAGGCATTAATTGCGCGCGCTGAGTATCACGAAGATTAGGCCCAGCGCTGTGAAAAGACGTGGCTTGTTGCTCCGCCTTTTCCGACCGAGCGCGGCGGCGCAAACAGCCTGCCAACCGCAGAAGAGCTTGATCGCGTTTGTTAGGGTTTCGGCAATCTTCTCTTCTTGCAGCGGATTCCGCTTGCTGTCCGCCTCGCGCATTTCGAACTTGAATAAATGGTAGAGCTCATTCATTGCTGTGAGCGCCAAAGCAGGCGTTCTCCTTCGTTTCGGTGACCGAGGTACTACGGCATGGGCGTGTTGCGGCAGAGAAGCCAGAACGGACGATTGCCCCGAGGTTCACGCGCAGCCGAACTCAAGGTTGGGAAGAAGGTGGATGATCTTGGCGGAAATCGACAGTTGTTACGTATGCTCGGAGTCTTCGAGATCGTGGCCCGATCGCCGGACGGGCTTTCCCTTGCGGAGATTAGTACTCAGTTGAGTTCGCCAAAGAGCAGCTTGCTGACTCTGTTGCGTCCCTTGGTAGCTCGCAGCTATTTGACGCACGCGAACAATCGATATTCTCTCGGTAACGAGAGCTTTGTCCTCGCGACCAATATTATTTCCGCGCGAAAGTTTGGTGCGGTGGTGAGAGGTCTGATGGGCGAGCTGCAACAGAAATGCCCCGAAACGGTCATTCTTGTGGTGATCGATCGCGCCGCGCAAACGGCAGTATATTCGGACGTGATGGAGAGCCCGCAGTCCATTCGCTACTCGGTGCCGGCGGGAACGACCCGTCCGTTATATACCTCCGCCGCCGGACAACTGTTACTCGCCTACCAAAGCGAAAAGTGGCGGAATCAATACTTGCGCAAGATCAGGCTAAAGCCATTAACGATGCGGACGATCACCAACATGGAGGACTTACGGAAGAAGCTGGATTCCATCGTTGCGACCGGCCTTTCTATCAGTATTTCAGAGGCGGTCGAAGGGGCGACAGGGGTCGCGGCACCGATCTTCGGGCCCGACGGCACCGTCTTGGCCGCGCTATTAGTGGCTGGCCCCACTGAGCGTCATGCTAGAGAGGGGAAAATCTGGAGTGAAGGCGCGCGCGAGTTTGCCGACAAGGCCTCTCGCGCCCTCGGCTTCACGGGTTGACGAATGACGGGTGCGGCCGCCATCAACCGCCTCGCAAGCGCGTTGTGTACCTTAGCGCATATGTGTTGTTGAGCGGCGCTCGGGTTTAACAATCCGATTGATCAGCTAGACAGTGGTCGAGACTTTCTTGGTAGGCGAAGTCCTCCCTTTCGGAGGGACTCCACGCGAGCAAGAAACGATTTGCGTTCGACGGATCGCAACTCTGGACGAAGTCGGGCCCTTAAGCAGTCATCAGTAAATGCGCAGCTCTCTCCAGTCGACAGAATGCGCAGAAGCGACAGCTAAAGCGGCAAGCATAGCGGAGAAGTAGTGTGAACCTCGATCTGAAAGGAAAGTCCGTTATCGTCACGGGCGGGGGATCCAACATCGGCCGGGCCATCGTGCTCGGTTTCGCATGCGAAGGCGCGAATATCACAATTGGCGATATTGATCCCGATCAGGCTAACGGCACGGCAGAGCTTGCCAGGGCGGCCGGTGCTGGCGCCGTTCAGGTGGTTAAAACGGATGTGGCCGACCTTGAACAGGTCCAGGGCATGTTCAAAGCGGCTGTGGACAAATTCGGCGGCGTGGACGTTCTCGTGAACAATGTCGGCTGGGATAAGTTGATGTACTTCACCCAGACTGATCCGGCAT
>Ga0105237_10003041_pt1 | contig 20237 bp, 15 predicted proteins | sample KBSC24metaG_FD_81520 | JGI IMG/M metagenome (GOLD analysis project Ga0105237, IMG submission 81520) | Corn rhizosphere microbial communities from Kellogg Biological Station, Michigan, USA - KBS C2-4 metaG | ecosystem: Host-associated > Plants > Roots > Rhizosphere > Soil | place: Michigan, USA... | reverse complement strand
ATCGCTTTCCGCACGGGCTATCAGAACCCCGACCCGCCTCGTTTGGACGTTTGCTTGCGCACGCAACTGCCTTGGCAAAGCAAGCGATGCGGATACTGATCCGCCGACACTCATTCTGATGAATTCGCGTCGCCTCATCTACAACGTCCGCCTGCAGGCAGATCGATCCGGCAGTTTGGGCCACAGCACGAAGGCTTCCGTACCCTGAACATCAATGCGTCATGGCAACGAGACTAGATCGAACGAAACGCACGTCGCAAGAAGAATTCTGCTGAGGCACTCTTCGGATTTCATCGAACTGTCACGGCGCCTGTCGATGCCGATAGGGAGATTGCCAGTGACATCCGATGAAGACGGGATCGTGGCGAGCCCGAAAGGTGTCAAAAAGCGGAGGTGGCTTCGGTAGGGCGATATTGACTTTCGCCTTTTTTTGCATCAGATGGTCGGCGCCGGGCTTGATCGCAGTCGCCCGGTACCCAAGGCATATCGCCCAAGCACTGCACTTCGCCCGCTCGCCGGGCCGAGGCTTTGGCGAAATGTCAAATTTCTATCAGGCCTAAGCTCGGCAGCGGCATTGGAGCATCCAATGTCAAACGTTACTCTGTTTGGTTTTCCGCGCAGCACCTTCGTCAAGGTCGTTGGGCTGATCCTGACTGCAAAAGACGTTACTTACAGCTTCCACGACACTGAAGAGGAGATGTACCTGCCGATCCATCTGGAGCGGCATCCGTTCGGGCGCGTGCCGGCGCTGCAGCACGACGATTTCATGCTTTATGAGACCAGCGCCATCGCGGCCTATGTGGACGAGGTCCTTCCCGGGCCGAAGTTCACGCCGGCCGATCCGCGCCAGCGCGCCCGCATGAATCAATGGATGTGCAACCTCAACTCCTACTTCTATCCGGAGATGATCTACCACGTCTCGCACGAGCGGATGGTCTACCCCGAGCTTGGAATTCCGGGCAACGACCTGATCGTGCAGCGCGCGATGCCGAAGGTGATCCACGCGCTTCAGGTGATGGAGAAGGAGCTGTCGGATGGCCGGCCGTTCATTGTCGGCGATGCCGCAACCATGGCCGACTTCTTCCTGTTGCCGACGCTGTCCGGGTTTGCCCTGACGCCGGAAGGCAAGCAGCTTCTGTCGAAATTCCCCGCCATTCAGGCATGGGATAACCGGATGGATGCCCTGCCGAGCGTGATCCGCTTCAACGCGTCGCTTCCACCGCGTGCGCCGATCCCTCACGCACGCGAATGGGTGCACCACCATCGGCCGGCGGCCTGACGTTCAGGCCGGCGTCATCGCGTGCGGGGAAATGCAGACTCCCCGTCAGACGGTCGCACCGTTCAAGCTCTGCGCTTTCCGAGGAGATTGCCCGTGGACGCAATCAAGCCGCTCAATTTCACATCGATCAAACGCATCCTCGCCGCGGCCGCTTTCGCCTGCGCCATCCTGTGCGCTGGATCGGTCGCCGGTTTAACCGAAACAGGTGCCATCATGATAGAAATCGACAAGATGACGCGCGGAGCAGAACCCGCCGACTTCGACTTTGCACGCACGGGCCAGGGCGGCGCTGGGCGATGGGCGGTGACATCAGATCCATCGGCGGCGGTCGGGCTCGCCATCGAGCAAACCAGTGCGGACACGACCGATTACCGGTTTCCGCTAGCGATCTACCGACCGGTATCGGCGAGCGGCGTGGATGTCACGGTTCGATTCAAGGCAGTGGCCGGGAAGGTCGATCAAGCCGGCGGCGTCGCCGTGCGGGTCAGCGACCCCGATAATTATTATGTCGTGCGCGCCAATGCGCTCGAGGACAACGTCCGCTTCTATCGCATGGTCAAGGGCCGGCGCGAGCAGATCGAAGGCGCCAACACCAAGGTCACGGCCAACGAGTGGCACCAGCTCGGCCTGCGGGCGGAGGGTCAACGGTTCACGATCACGTTTGACGGCAAGCAACTGTTCACCGCGACTGACCGCACCTTTGCCGGCGCAGGCAAGGTCGCGCTCTGGACCAAGGCCGACAGTGTAACGCGGTTTGATCGCATCGAAATCAGGACGCTGCCATGACGGCAGCATCGACGGTTGCGGGCGCTTCCGAAAAGGAGGCGCCCGTAAAGTTGCATCGCAGATCTCAGTAAACGAGGCCGGTGCCGGGCGGCTTTTCGAGCGCGGCCGCCAGTGACCGATATTCCTCACAGCCGGTCCCGCAAATCGCGGCGATCCGGCTCAGATGATATTGCGCCTGATCGCGGTTGCCCTGCTCGATCTGCCATAGACCGTAATATTGCCAGGTCAGCACGTGGTTCGGATCTGATTTCAGCGCGCGCTCGTACCAGATTTGCGAAAGCTTGTAGTCACCGAGCTTGCGATAGGAATAGCCGATCAGATTGGCCACATTGGCGTAGTCGTCGTGGCCAAGCGCCTTCAGCTGCTCGATGGCACTGGCATAATCGTTGCGGTCGTAGATCGTCGCATAGGCTGCGCGGTAACCTTGCGCAAATGCGGGATCGTCGAAGCTGGACCGTTTGTCGGGCTTCTTTTTGCCCTTCTGGGTGGTGCGGGTGGCCTTGGTATCCTGCGACGACGGTGTAGTGGAAGTATAAGGAGACCCATAAGGGTCTCCACCACCACCGCCGCCGCCACCGCCGCCTCCAGCGGCAAAGGCCGGAATGGCCGCGGGCGCCGCGATCAGCGCCATCGAAAACATTGCCAGCGTCACTAACCTGATCGCCAAGTTGATCATGAGTGCCTCCTGCTTTCCTGTGTGGAGGGCGATTCCTCCAGCCGCACGTATAAAACCCCGCTTTGCCAAAGACATTCCCGAGGAAATTCGGTTGCCGGAGGATGACCGCGATGGGTCAAATGGCGCGGCTTCGCGGATGTTCACCAACATGGTCACCGGCCGCATGCCGGGTTGCCTCCGCGGCAACGCACTGGCCCGACTGGAATTCCTTGGCGTGGCGACCAATATGACCAAATATAAATATAGAGTGCAGCACGTCGATCGCTGCTACGCCGGAGGGAGTGAACATGGCCGAAGAGCAAACCCCACCCGCCGGACCGGATCTCGCGCAGGGTATTGCGGCCGGTGACTTCACCGGCGAGACCTTGCTCGGCCACGTCGGCGATCAGGATGTCTTGCTGGTGCGCTCCGGGCCAGAGATTTTCGCCGTCGACGCCCATTGCAGCCATTATCACGGACCGCTCGCGGAGGGGCTCGTGGTCGGCGACAGCATCCGCTGTCCGTGGCATCACGCCTGTTTCGATTTGCGCACCGGGGAAGCTGCCCGCGCGCCGGCGTTGAATGCGCTCGCCGTCTGGCAAGTCGAGCACGAGGGCGATCGTATCTTCGTCCGGCAAAGGCGCGAACAGCCAAAGCCGCGCGGCAAGGGCCCGGTAAATGCGCCTGACAGGATCGTGATCGTTGGCGGCGGTGCGGCGGGATTTTCCGCGGCGGAGATGTTGAGACGGCAGGAATTTCGCGGCAGCATCGTCATGCTCAGCAACGATACCGCAGCTCCGGTCGATCGGCCGAATCTGTCAAAGGATTATCTTGCCGGTAGTGCGCCGGAGGATTGGTTGCCGCTGCGTCCGGACAGCTTTTACGCCGATGCCGGCATCGAGCTTCGGCTCGAAAGCAATGTCACCTCGATCGATAGCAAAGCGCGCAATATCGTTGTCGCAGGTGGCGGCACCGTTCCCTACGACCGTCTGCTGTTGGCGACCGGCGCGGAGCCGGTGCGGCTGCCAATCCCGGGCGCCGATCAGCCGCATGTCCATACCCTGCGCTCGCTGGCGGATTGCCGGGCGATCATTGCCGCCGCGAGCGGCGCGCGCCGCGCGATCGTGATCGGCGCCAGCTTTATCGGGCTCGAGGCCGCGGCGGCGTTGCGCGCGCGCAATATCGAGGTCCACGTCGTGGCGCCGGAGCAACGGCCGATGGAGCGCGTGCTCGGGGCTGACATGGGCGATTTCGTCCGCGCATTGCACGAGCAGCACGGCGTTATCTTTCATCTCGGCGACACCGTGGTCGCGATCGACGGCAAGCGCGCGAGCCTCAAGAGCGGCGGCGTGCTGGAGGCCGAAATGCTGGTTGTGGGCGTTGGGGTGCGGCCGCGACTGGCCTTGGCCGAACAGGCCGGTCTCGTGCTCGACCGCGGCGTCGTCGTGAATGCGCAGCTCGAAACCAGCATTCCCGGGATTTTTGCAGCAGGCGATATTGCGCGCTGGCCCGACCCGCACTCCCAGGAGAACATCCGGGTCGAGCATTGGGTGGTGGCCGAGCGCCAAGGACAGACCGCCGCGCGCAATATGCTGGGGCAGCGCGAGATCTTCGATGCAGTGCCGTTTTTCTGGAGCCAGCATTACGACGTGCCGATCAACTATGTCGGTCACGCCGAGCGGTGGGACGAGATCGCCGTCGACGGCGATATCGCGGCCAGGGATTGTTTGCTGAAATACAAGAGCAAGGGCCGCGTTCTGGCCGTTGCCTCGGTCTATCGCGATCTTGCCAATCTTCAGGCTGAACTGGACATGGAACGGCAGGCGATGCGCTGAGCGCGTCGTATGCAGCGGACGCACGATGCGCTTGGCCTTACCGTGCCGCCCGCATTCCTCGCCAGCTGGGTCAGCCCTTGCGCGGAAGCCGGCAAGTTTCTAAGAGATACCGCTCGAACCCGCTAACGCCGATGGAGACCGAAATGGACATCGCAAAGCAAATCGCTCCGCGAATCCCGTCCATTTCGGAAGCTCTCCATGACCACGTTTCTCACCCTGGATTCGATCTCCCTCGCCACCCCTGACGGCCGCCCTCTGTTCGACGGACTGACGCTCGCACTGGGGCGGGAGCGGACCGGCGTTGTCGGCCGCAACGGCTGCGGCAAGTCCACGCTTCTGCGCGCGATCGCGGGCGAGGTCGAACCTGCCAGCGGATCGGTTCGGCGCGCAGGCTCGATCGGCGTACTGGCCCAACTGGCGGACGCGAGCCTGACGGTCGCTCAGGCTCTGGGGGTCGCGAATGAACTGGCGCGCCTGCGCCGCCTCGAACGCGGCGAGGGTTCGCCGGACGACGCCACCGAGGCCGACTGGACGCTGCAAACCCGGCTGGACGCAGCCCTGGTTGAGACCGGCCTGCCCGCTTTGCCGCCGGACCGTCGGCTTGCTTCTCTCAGCGGCGGCGAACGGACACGCGTGGCCCTGGCCCGCCTGCTGATCGAGGCGCCGGATGTGCTGCTACTGGACGAGCCCACCAACAACCTTGACGCCGATGGCCGCCAAGCCGTTGCTCAGTTGCTCGAGCGCTGGCGAGGTGGCGTGGTCGTCGCCAGCCATGACCGCGGCCTGCTGGAGCGCGTGGACCGCATCGTGGAACTCGCCTCCGTCGGCATCACCGTCTTTGGCGGCGCCTGGTCAGCGTTTGCCGAAGCACGCGATGCCGCCCGGACGCGCGCCGCAGCGGATCTCGTTCGGGCCTCCGACGCCCTGCGCCATGCCCAACGCGTGGTTCAGAAAGCGAGGGAGAAGAAGGCCCGCCGCGACAAGGCCGGCCGCGCCTGGCGCGCCAAGGGTGTCGAAGACAAGATGTTCATGGACGCCGAGAAACAGCGCGCCGAAAACAGCGGTTCCCGCGAAGGCCACATCGCCGATCGTCTGATCGACACCCGCACCGAGGCCTTCGAGGAAGCCCGCGCGCGCGTCGAGGTGCTGACACCGCTTTCGATCGACCTGCCCAGGACAGGTCTGCCCGGCAGCCGCCAACTCCTGGCTTTCAAGGACGTGATGATGGCTCACGGCGACCGCCACCTGTTTGGCCCGCTGTCTTTCGAAGTCCGCGGCCCCGAACGCATCGCCATTCGTGGCATCAACGGCTCCGGCAAAACTACCCTGCTCCGCCTGATCACCGGACACCTCCAGCCCGCCGCCGGAGACATCCGCCGCCTGACCGATCGCGTCGCCGTCCTCGACCAGCATGTCGGCCTGCTGGATCCGGCAGCCAGCATCCTCGACAATCTGCGCCGCCTGAATCCGGATTTGTCCGATCATGACGCGCGGGCGGCGCTGGCCCGCTTCGCATTCCGCAACAAGGCAGCGCTGCAGATCGCGGGCACGCTCAGCGGCGGCGAGCGCCTGCGCGGCGGACTGGCCTGCGTGTTCGCGAGGCCGCAGCCGCCTTTGCTCCTGCTGCTAGACGAGCCGACCAATCACCTCGACCTGACGTCCATCGAAGTGCTGGAGACCGCGCTGTCCGGGTTTGACGGCGCCGTAATCGCCGTCAGCCACGATCAGGCATTCCTGCAGGCGATCGGAGTGGAACGGGAGATCAGGCTCTAACCAAACTTTCTCCGCGCCCTAGAACGCCGGTCGCTGCGGTGCAGCAACCGGCGGCGTCAGCACGAGAGGGGGCCGCAGCTTCGGCTGCCGCACGATGCCGGGTGCGGGGCGGACCTCGATCGGTGGCGGCAGCGGCGCCATCTGCTGACTGGCAACAGGCGCATTGGGGCTTGGCAGCGCCGCCGGCGGATGCGGAACGCCGAGCTTCGGCTTCGACGGAGGCCGACGCGGATCGCGGCCCGGCACCGGCGCCTCGGAAAACGGTTGATCTGAAGGGACCGCATCAAGCGCTCCGGCCGAAGGCGGGGCGGCCGCCGGCGGCGGAAGCGATGCCGGCAATGACGGCGGCGCTTCGCCACGTTCGATCGAGTCCAGCCGACGGGTTTCGCGATCGATCGCCCTCACCGCCAGCCATGACGACAGCGCCGCGACGTCGACGGTGCGATCGAGCGCATCGGGTGAGCCCACGGCCAACAGCTGAATTTCCGGACGGCTGGTCGTGGATCCGGCCGCTGTCGAAGCAAGGCTGGCGCGAATGTCGGCCTGGTCGGCGGGAATATCGTATCCTCCCGATACGATGGCGCGGGCGCCCTCCGCATCGAGCGTGGTCGCACCGATGCGAAGCCGGCCGTCCCTGATATTGAATGGAATTTGCGCCGACGCGACCGACAATACGCCTGATGACAGCACCGGCTCGATGATCTGCCGCAACCTGACGTCGTCGGTCGCCTGTCCGCTGTCGCTGGCACGGATCGCGACGTCGAAGACGCGCGGATTAAGCCCGGCGATCCCGGCGGATTCCAGCGTCACGGTTCCGCTTCCGGACAACGCGCCGGTCAGCGCCGACGCGCTGCGGCCCTGGCTTGCCAGCGTCATCTGCATCGACGCGCGACCGGCGGGCATCGCCAACGCGCGATAGCGCAGCGCCGCACCGTCAACGCCGGAGAATTGGACGCGCGCATTCAACGCAATTCCATTGGCGCTCGGCTTCGCGTCGATATTGGCGGTCGCCTCGCCGCCGCCGATGCCGCCCTTGATGGCGTCGAACGTCAGCGATTGGCCGTCGCTCTTGATGCTGCCGCTCACCGGCCGCAACTCGCCGCCGCCCGGCAGCGCGCCGCGCAGCGCCTGAAACGCGATGCGGCCGCGCCAGCCTTTCAATAGGCCGGAACCGAGCGGTTCAGCTGCGTCGTGCGCCGCCGCCCCGATGGCGAGTGCGAATGCCGGCGCGAGATCAAGCGCGTCCAGACCGACTTCGCCCTCGACGTTCTTCTCGTCGTCAAGCGTCAACGCAACGCGCCCGCGCAGCCGCGAGCCTGATAATGCGCCGTCGAGGTCGTCGAAGGTCAGCTTGCGGCCTGCGAGCGAGACGCGCGAGGCAAGGCTGATGTTTTGCGCCAGCGTGTCGGATGGCTTGAGATTAAGCAGCGGCGCGAGATTGACGCTGCGAATCCTCAAGTTGACGCTGGCCTTTGGCTCCGAAGCCCACGGCTCGGCCGTTCCCTGCGCGTCGGCGTCCAGCCCGGTACCCGACATCCTGGCGTTCAGCTGCAACGGCGCCCGCCACAGGCCGCTCACCGATCCCTGAAACTGCGCCGGGCCTTCGCCGACCGCGATGGTATGATCGAGCCCCAGCAAGACAAGCAACGCACCGCCGCGCTCCGAGGATAGTTTCGATTCGATGCCGAATTCGCTGCGCCGGAGCGTATCGAGATCGATCCCGCGCAGGGCCGCGATATCCGGCGTTGCCGTGATCGTGGCGACGCCCTTGAGCTGCGGCGCGTCGAGGTCGAGCACCGCGCGCGCGTTGGCGCGATCGGCGTGTTCGGAGTTTTTCTCAAGATCGAGCGCCAGCTTCAGGCGCGCGGGCCCCGGACTTAGCCCCATCGCATTGAGCCGCGACGCCAGCGCGGGCGAGAGCGGCGCGATCAGCCCGGTGATTTGACCGAGCGAGGCGGCGCTTGAATTCAGCGCCAATCTTCCGGTCGCATTGACACGGTCGAAACTCCCCGCACCTTCCATCATCACGCTGCTGGCGTCGCCGATTTTCAATTGAACCAGCGCGATCGTCTTTGGGCCGTAGCCGAGCTTCGCCTTGAACGGACGCAGCTCCTGACCAGCGGATGTGGCACGGCCGATGTCCAGCGACAGCTGCGCCTGGTCCGGCCACTCAGCCTGCGGGCCCGCCAGCGAGCGCGCCAGCGCCGTTGCGGCATCGAGGTCGAGACGTTCAGCCTTCAGCTCGGCATCGAAGCGGGAGCCGCCGCTTGCCGGCAGATTTGAGGCCGCAACCCGCCCCTCAACGGCGCTGCCATCGATCTCGGCCTTCATGGCTTCGATCGCAATGCGGTCCGGGGCCGCGATGACATTGCCGATCAGGCGCAACGGCTTTTGGCTGCGAAAGGTGACCTCGCTACGGCCCTGCAACCACGCCACCAGCGTGTCCGGATCGGATGACTCGACGTTGAGCGCGCCGGCGAAACCACCGGGCGGAGCGGCTTGCGTGTTGCTGCCGCTGAAGGCGACGCGGGTGGCGCCGGGTGCGCGAAAATCCAGCCGGTCGATGGTCCAGGATTTGGCGTCGGCGTGCAGGTCGGCGGCAAGATTCTGCACCGGACGCCCGCCCAGCATGATCTGCTCGGAGCTGAATTCGATTTGCGCCGGAATTGGAACTTGCGGGATCGCGGCCGCAAGCGCGCGCCAGCCAGGCAACAATCGGATCGGATCGGTGGTGTTGTTGTCCTTGTTATTTTCCTTGGCGACAAACCGGTCGGCATCGAGCTGCCGCGCCGACAGCACGGCATGAAGCAGTGGCGACGCGCCGAAGCGAATGTCCCCGATCCCTGCGAATTTCAGCGCGCTCTCTTCGGCGCCGTAGCTGGCCTCGAGCTGCTCGAGCCGCGCGGCGGCCGGATCGGCCTTGACCCGCGCCGAGACCCGCCAAGGCGTGATCGGCACGTCGCCCGTGGCCTTGAGTCCGGCGGGAACCGCCAAAACCAGCGCGCCTTCGAAGCGCGGTGCCCGCGTCTCGAAGCTGAGCACGCCATCGAGATCGGCAGAAAATCCACGCGCGCCGGGATCGATGTTGAGATGAACGCGGGTGCCGCTGCCGTCAACGCTCTGACCGGATGAGACGCGAAACGGATAGCGCACGCCTGACAGCATGAAGTTGCCGTCGCCCCGCACCGAGCCGGCCAGCGAGCGCACGTCGCCGCTGAAGGCGATGTCGTTCAGCTCCAGCGTGCCGCGGCTCGCGGCGTCATGCAGCGCGATGCGGCCGGTCAGGTTCAGGCGGTCGATCGCCAGCGATCCCAGGTTGAACTTTCCGGTCAATGCCGGCCAATCGATCCTGCCTTGCGAATCGAGGCCGAGATCGAGCGCCATGCCGTTGATAGTCAGTTCGGTGGCACGCCATTCGCCGCGCATCAGCGAGCCCAGGCTGAATTCCACATCGAGCTTGTCGGCGCGAACCTTGCCGAGATCATTGGCGCCGCCCACCACCACGGAGCGCAGCCGCAGCGACGGCGTCGGCAGCAGGCGCGCATCGAGTTCCCCGCCGACGCGTACCGGCGCGCCGACCACCCGCGTGGCCTCGGCCTCGAATTGCGGCCGGAACTGATTCCAATCGATGAAATACGGCCCGATCAGCGCGGCTATCAGCGCGATGATAAAGATAATCGCCGATCCGAGCAGCGTAGTCTGCACGGTGTCTCCCTTTGAGTAGATTCCGGCGCGTTGGCGGCCGAGAGACTTGACGCGGTCGATTCGCCAGGCCGCTGCGCTGAAATCAGCGCCGGAGCAGCGCAATATATGCCATATATAGAGCCAACTGTGGCGAAGTCACAGCAACGTGGCGCGGCGCGTTTACGCAGACGCGCTCACCAGCTTGCGGGCAACCTCTTGAGGCCGCGCAGGACAAAGGTCGGCCGCCATTCCGGATTTTCGGCATCGTCGAGCCGCAGATCCGGCAGTCGGCGCAACAGCGTCGCGATAGCGACCTCCGCCTCGATGCGCGCAAGCTGGGCGCCGAGGCAGAAGTGTATGCCCCCGCCGAAGGACAGCGGACGGACGTTGGGACGGGTAATATCGAGGCGGTCCGGCCGGTCAGGATAGACCGCCGGGTCGCGGTTGGCCGAGCCCAACAGGCAGAGCACAGGCTCACCTTTCGGAATTTTCTTGCCGCCGAGGTCATCGATGTCCTCCAGCGCCACCCGGCCCGTCGACTGAACCGAAGAGTCGTAACGCAGGAATTCCTCGATGGCGTTGGTGATGAGGGCGGGATTGGCCTTGAGCAGCGCGAGCTGATCGGGATTGCGGTGCAGCGCCAGCAACCCGTTCCCGATCAGGTTGACGGTGGTCTCGTGCCCGGCGCCGAACAACAGAATGATATTGGCGGTCAGTTCCTCATTGGAGAGCTTGCTGCCGTCTTCCTCGGCCTGCACCAGTTGCGTCGTCAGGTCGTCGCCCGGGTTCTTCCGCCGCAGCTCGAACAGCTGCTGGAAATACATCTGGGCCATCATATTGCTGGTGTTGGCCTGCTCGATTTCAGCTTTCGACAGTGGTACCGGATCGAGCAGGCGCCCGCCGTCACGCGAACTCTTGTAGAAGACTTCACGGTGGTCCTCGGGAATCCCGAGCATGTCGCAGATGATCGTCACCGGCAGCCGAAACGCAAAATCCTCGATCAGGTCCATGTGGCCCTGACCGGCGATCGCATCGAGTGTTTGGTCGACGACATGCTGGATGCGCGGACGCATGTCGTCGACCCGGCGCGCGGTGAACGCCTTCACCACCAGGCCGCGCAAACGCGTGTGGTCGGGCGGGTCCCGCTGCAGCATCCAGTGGCTCATGCTGCGAAAGGCCGGCTCGTCCATGATCTGCGGTCCATACCGCCGTACCGTGCGATCGACGAAATCCTTGCCGAAGCGCTTGTCGCGCAGAACCAAGCTTGCCTCCGCGTGGCGGCTGGCGACGAAGATGCCAAGCGGCGTGAGATGCATCGGATCGGTGGTGCGCAGCCGCTCGTAATGAGGATAGGGATCGCGAATGAACTCCGGCGCCAGCGGGTTGAAGAGCGGCGCGCTCGTCCCAGTCTGAACATGCTCGTTCATGGGGACCTCAATTGGTTGCCGCGCAAGCCCGAATTTGAGCGCATTGGCCTCCCCAAGGTGGCTGGTCATCCGCCACTCCGGAATTCGATACACTGTTGTATCGAGTTGCATTTTGACCTAAAATGGACGGATGTCAAGAGTTCGAACGAGACCGACCCGGGACGATACCCGCGAAAAGCTGTTCGAGGCGGCGGCGCGCGTCTTTGAGGAACAGGGAATTGGCGGCGCCAGCATCGAGGCCATTGCGGCTGCGGCGGGCTTAACGCGCGGGGCGTTTTATTCGAATTTCAAGAGCAAGGACGAGTTGATCATCGCGATGCTCGAAGATCACGTGGAGCAATCTATTCGGCGCAATCTTGATCTTCTCGCCAGGCACAAAAGCCTGTCGGATTTCATCGATGCGCTGAAGACCATGGACCGTAGCCGACAGGATCCGCTCGGTCGTTCACCGCTTTTGCATATGGAGATGATCCTGTTTGTGGCACGCGCCGAAAAGCGCAGACCCGACCTTGCCAAGCGCCTGCGAGCCCGGAGAAAACTGATCACGGATATCGTCGAGACAGCGTCGAAGAACAGCGGGAAAAACGTATCTCTGAACCCGACATGGACCGGCGCAATTCTGCTCGCGTTGGAGGACGGCTTTCGTCTGCACCGTCTGATCGATCCGGAGACCACGCCGGCTGACAGCTTCCTACGTGCCATCGGTGATCTGCAGAGAGCGATGGGAATTGCATCGACCTGACGCAAGGCCGCGGCGGCGGCTCATCCGTGCGCTTTATGCAACTGGCCTGCGACCGCCCTGACCTTGCCTGGCGCGGCCATCCAGATCGCCACCGCGGATAATCCGCTCACGCCGACACCGATCGCAAAAGCGATGGTGTAATTGCCTGTGAGGTCGTGCAGCAGGCCTGTAACCCAGGGACCCGCGGCGCCGCCCGCGAGCGCGGCGAGCATGATGGTACCGAAAATACTGCCGTAATGCTTGCCCTGAAAGATCTCCAGGACTACCGCCCCCATGATCGAGGTCAGGCCGTAGCCGAGCGCGCCCTGGGCCAGAACCATCAGGTAGACCAGCAGCAATGTCGGAACGTATTTCAGCGCGATCAGTGCCGCGAAGCAGACCGCAAAGCCGAGGCAGCTCGCGGCCCATATCCATTCACGGCCCAGCCGGTCGGAGAGGTGTCCGAGCCAAATCTGGCCGGGGATACCGAGCAGGCTGACCGCGCCCAAAGCCCAGACCGCGACGCTCGGGCTGAAGCCGATGTCGAGAAGATATTTGGTCTGGTGCACCTGCACCGCGTACCAGATATACAATCCGCAGAAATAACCGAGCGATATCCACCAGAAACGCGCGGTGCGAAGCGCGCGCTTCAAGGTCCAGTCGGTGCCGGCCCAGACGGGATCAACGATGTTCGATATCGGCTTGGCGGATGTTGCCGTCGGCGCGGCGTCGCCGTCCGGCAGAAGCCCGATATCCTCGGGGCGCTTTCGCAGCAACAGGTTGATCGGCGCCAGCACGACCAGGATCAGAATGCCCATCGCGGTGCAGGCGGTTCGCCAGCCGGTCTGCTCGATCATGAGCTGCACCCACGGCAACAGCGTGATGGACCCAATTCCAACGCCGGCGAATGCAAGCCCCATGGCCAGGCCGCGCCGGCGATTAAACCAATTGGGCAGGAACAGCGATTGGCCGGAGTAGCCGAGACAGACGCTTCCGGCGCCGACCATGACGCCGATCGTCAGATACAGATGCCATGGCTGGCTCGTCAGCGGCGCCAGCAACAGGCCTCCCGCCATACGCGCAACGCCGAGCTCCATCACGGCGCGGGGGCCGGCGCGATCCATCAATCGGCCGATCAGCGGGCTGACGGCGCCGGAAACCAGAAAGCCGAACGAGAACGCGCCCGCCGTGATGCCGCGCTCCCAGCCGAACTCATCGATGATAGGTGGAAAGAACAGCGAAAACGCGGTGCGGGCATTGACCCCAATCGCCATGGTGACGAACGTCACGACGACAATGATCCAGCCGTAAAAGAAGGGAAGCCGCATCAGAGCGTCGCCTTAAAACTGCATTTCCCCGAATCGCCAGATGACTGTCACCGGCAATTTTTGACCAACTCATAGTCGGCGCTCAAGGACGTCGTGTCCAGTGCGCGGCGTTGACGGCGCCAGCGGGAACCTTGCCATCGATGATCGCCTCGACTTGACGAACGGTTTCGAGCGACTGGCTCTCGATCGCCGGCGGGGTCAACCCTCCGATGTGCGGCGTTGCGATGACATTTGGCAACCGCGCCAACTCCGGTGTCGGCATCTGATCCCGGGCGCGGCCTACATCGATCGCCGCGCCGGCTATGCGGTTCTCGCGCAATGCCGCGGCCAAGGCAGCCTCATCGACCAGATTGCCCCGGGACAGATTGATGAAGAACGCGTGCGGCCGCATCCGCGCCAGGGACGCCTGTCCGATCAAATTCTCGGTCCGCTCATTCGCCACCGCGAGACAAACAACGTAATCGGCCCGTTCGAGAAGATCCTCAAGCGAGACATGTTCGATATCGGCGTCATCGACCGTCACGAAGGGATCGGCGACCAGCACCGTCATGCCCAGCGATTTCGCAACCGGCGCCAGATAGCGGCCGATGCTGCCGTAACCAATGATGCCCAGGCGGCTGCCGGCCAGTTGCCGCCCCATCATGACCTCAGGCTTCTGTCCGGAGTGGTAATCCGCCGCGGCACGCGAAATCCCGCGCGACAGGTCGACCATAAAGCCGAGCGCGAGCTCCACAACAGATGGCACGAAGCCGGGCCCGGCCTGTGTGACCAGCACACCCGCCGCGGTCGCCGCTTGCACATCGATGTTACGGATATCGACCGCGCAACGAACGAATGCGCGCAGCTTTGGAAGCTGCGGAAAAATCTCGCCGGGTCCTTCCGTCAAACGGTCGGCCACGATGATATCGACATCACCAGCCGCACCGATCAGGCCGGCTGCATCGAGCGCATCGTCAGCTTCGTGCAGGACGACCTGGGCCACGGCTTGCAGGGCCTCTAGGCTGCGCTCGCCATAATACTGGCGGCGGAACTCGGGCGTATGGGTCAGCAAGACTTTCAACGTCAACGTTCTCCCTGAAGACATCGTCAGTAACCGAAGGCGCGCGGCAAAGCTGTGCTGATGCCGGGAACGAAGGCAATCACCAGCAGGCATAGAAACGCGCTGCCTAACAAAAAGTCACGACGTGAAATGGACATGGATTCCTCCCCGATCATATGTCCGGTACCCGTCGTTACCGCGGGCGCTCGTTGCAGTTTTTTCGGCCTAGAGGGCCGAGATCTGCCTTGGTGAGTCAAATTTGAGCCTGATGTGGGCGCCTTGTCCGGAGTTTCTGCTCAACCGCCACTCAGACATGCGCTCTCAGCGGCGCAGCAGTCATCCCACCGTCGCGCTGGGAACCAGAGCCGGAAATCGAGCGTTTTAGTGCTTTACGCGTGCGGCAAACGGGAACGTCGCTATGCTTGAAGTGATTGAACACAGCAACGCGTCAACTGTCGCGCGGGCTTATTGTCCGCCTGCGCCGAGGCCGCAACCACACCCGCTGCGACCGCTGGCTCTTATTCGCACCCTGAAGCGCAACCCTCTTGAATGCTGGGCAGCGCCACACTTCGAACGACCCATCGTTGCAGGCGGATTGCCGATCGGGCACGTGCTGCTGGTTCATGAACCTTCCGCTATCCGTCACGTGCTGCTCGATAACGCCGCAAACTATCGCAAAGATCACCTGCAGCGCCGGGTGCTCTCGGCAGGCTTGAGTGAGGGTCTGCTAAGCGCCGAGGGCGAGCACTGGCGCCTGCAGAGACGCGTTCTCGCGCCGATGTTCGCGCGCAAGACCGTCATGGATTTTTCGGCGGCGATGATGGCGGCCGCCATGGTCCTGATCAGCCGGTGGTCCGGTCTTGGGGACGGTGCTACCGTCGACATCGCCGCCGAGATGGCGAGAGTAACCCTCGAGGTCCTCGAACGCACCATCTTCTCGGACGGATTTGGATCGGACGCCGAGACCATCCGCATCGCCATGGCGACGTATTTCACGACGATCGGGAAAATCAGTCCGCTCGACATTCTCGGCGTCCCGGACTTCGTGCCGCGACTAAGCCGGTTCCGGGTACGCTCGACGCTGAATTTCTTCGAGGCGGAAGTCGACAGGGTAATATCGGTCCGTCGCCGGATTTTGGCCGAGCAACCGGATAGCGCGCCCGATGATCTTCTGACCCATCTGCTCAAGGCCCTCGATGGCAAAGACGAAGACCGCATTACGGAACCCGAGGTCCGATCGAACATTCTCACCTTTATCGCGGCGGGTCACGAAACGACGGCGAATACGCTGAGCTGGGCCATGTTCCTGCTTTCCCAATCAAGCGAGTGGCGCAAGCGGATCGAAGCCGAAGCGGACCGCGAACTTAACGGACCAACCACCGGTCTTGCCGATCGTCTGGTTCAAACACGCGCCGTGATCGAAGAAGCCATTCGTCTGTACCCGCCGATCGCAGCCATCAGCCGCGTTGCGCTTGGTGGCGATGACGTGAACGGCGAGCCGGTCAGGCCGGGATCGCTCATCGTCATCTCGCCCTACGTGCTGCACCGCCACCGCTTGCTTTGGGATCGCCCCAATGAATTTGACCCGCTGCGCTTTCTCGGCCGTGCGCGGGCGACCATCGATCGATTTGCCTATCTTCCGTTTGGCGTCGGGCCGCGCAAATGCATTGGATCCACCTTCGCCTTGCAAGAGGCGACCCTCGTGCTCGCCGCAATCGTCAAGCATTTCAGTTTTAAACTAAAGCCGGGGCACGCGGTGTGGCCCACGTTACAGGTGACATTGCGGCCGGCGAACGGTCTGCCCATGATCATCAGAAAGCGGCGATCTGAAATTTCTTGAAGCAGCGCGATATATTCGTTGGGCAGGTGCGTCGGCAGACCGTGCCTCAAGCTTGCTCCAGATTCCCTTCATATTCCCAAAGATTCGAGCGCGTGATGCACTTGCCGCAATGGAAGAAGGCGCCTTCGACGAGGACAATCATCGCGAGCTCGGGCATACTGCCGTTGTCCACCATGGTGCTCCTGATATCGTGGTCGCGAACAATAACGGCCCGACCGGTCACGCGAAGCGTTTCGCGTTGACCGGGAACGAAGAATATCAAGCCGACGCCGGGATTCTGCAGCACGTTGTGGAAAGTGTCGACGCGGCGATTGCCGCGACGATCCGGAATGGCAAGCGTCGCGTCATCAAGAAATCTTACGAATCCCGGACGATCTCCCTTGGGCGAGAGATCAACCATGCCAAGTGGATTGGTTGACCCGACCACGACGAAGGGTGACGCTGCGATAAAACCCCGGCACCGGCGATCAAGCCTTTGCAGCATCTTGCTGGTGAACCACCTGTTTGCAGGCCCGACCAATTTCCTTAGTTCCGACTCGGTCGTGACCACATCACAAAACCGTTTATCGACTGGTGCTGTTAGTGTTGCGTCCATGTCCAGATCCCTGTCGATTTTGGCAGGACAAATATCCCGCGCCGGCCCCGATGTGGGACGCGATTGTGACGTTGCGGCGGCAGTGCGCCCGTGAGTGTCTCTTTAGTGGACGCACCAGCGTTATTGTGAACGAGGAACCCGCCGCCAACGTCAGAAGGGTTTGCCAAGGCCCCGTCCACATGTGCGAAGCGGACCTGCTCCCGTGGCACAAACAGCTTTGCGGTCGCATTTTTCCGCGGGCCGGTTCATCGTGAGATGGCTCACAGATGCCGCAATGGCGGAACCGTAATAGCTGCCATCATCCGGGGAATTTATTGCCCCGGAGGTGACATCGCGCGCCGTCCAATTTTTCGTGATTTGTTACGTGTGTCCGGACTTTTGCCGTTTCCCCTGCGTGGACGCGCCAAAAAACGACGCAGATGAGCTGAATTCGATGGGTCGCGTTCAGCCTTTCGGGCGCGTGCGGATCATGAAGGTTTCGTAGGAGTATTCCGCGACTTGCCACCAAAGATTGCCGTCGTCCCGGAAGGCCATCTGCGAATCCAGGATCTTCTTGAAGTCGGGATTGGTCGCGGAGGTTTCGGCATTGACTTCGTTCGACGCCTTCAAACAGGCTTCCATCACTACCTGGCTGAACGGGCGCAGCAGCGTTCCTGCAGCCACCAGCCGCTTGATCGCCTGCGGATTGCGTGCGTCGTATCGCGCCTGAACATCCAGGTTGGCATAGCCGCAGGCGATCGTGAGCAGCGATTTATAGGCCTTCGGCAAGGCGTCCCACTTGTCCGAATTGATGAAGAAGTGCAGCGCCGTGCCGCCCTCCCACCAGCCGGGATAATAATAGTATTTGGCGATCTTGTAGAAGCCGAGCTTCTCGTCGTCATAGGGACCGACCCATTCGGTAGCGTCGATGGTGCCCTTTTCCAATGCCGGATAGATATCGCCGCCCGCGATCTGCTGAGGAATGGTACCGAGCTTGGAAAGGGTTTTGCCGGCCCATCCGCCGATCCGCATCTTGAGGCCATTGAGGTCGGCAACGGTGTTGATCTCCTTGCGGAACCAGCCGCCCATCTGGGTGCCGGTGTTGCCGCCGGCGATGGCGTATAGTTTCGACTTCTTGCCGAACTCATTGAGCATGTCCTGGCCGCCGTGATCCTGGAACCAGGCATTCTGCTGACGCGAATTCAGCCCGAACGGAACCGAACAGTAGAGCGCGTAGGTCGGGTCCTTGCCGATGAAGTAATAGGCAGCGGTATGGCACATCTCGACAGTGGCATTGCTCACCGCATCGAGCGCCTGCAAGGCAGGAACGATCTCGCCGCCGGCAAAAGGCTGAATCTGGAATTTGTTGTCGCTGGCTTCCGCGACATATTTTGAAATCGTCTCCGATGCACTGAACGGGACGTCGAGCGATTTCGGCCAGCTCGTGGTGCAGCGCCATTTCAGCTCGGGCATCGACTGCGCGATGGCGGGTGCTGCGACAGCGGTCGACGCGGCCAGCCCGGCGCCTGCCGTTTTCAGAAATTCACGACGTTTCATGTTGTTTCCTCTTTTTTGATTTTCTGCTTTGGAATCGCCCACCCATGGCGATTTTTCACGGCGTCGCTCCCCAGCGATCAGGTCTCGTTAGCCGGCAGTCCCGGAACGTCCTGACGATACCAGACGTTAGGCCTCCCGGGTAGCCACGGGAAGCTACCTTAAAGTCTTGTCCCATGAGACACAGCGGCCCCGCGCTTACCCCGCTGTCGCGCCGATCCAGGCCGACAGCGTATCCACGACTTCCCGCATGGCATCGCGGTCATTCCTCCCCGAGCGCGCCGGCACGTGGAAGGAATGATCAGCCTCCTGCACAAGATGCAGCGACGCGGATGTCCCGAGGCGCTTCACGACAGGTTCAATCAGCGGCAACTCCGCAAGCTTGTCGCGGGTGCCCTGGACAAAGAGCATGGGGACATGGACATCTGAAAGGTGCTTGGCCCGCGCGTCAGATGGCTTGCCCGCGGGATGCAATGGAAAGCCCAGGAACGCAAGTCCGCGGACGCCAGCCAACGGCGCGGCGGCTTGCGCCTGCGACGTCATGCGGCCGCCAAACGATTTGCCGCCGGCAACAAGGGCCAGCCCCGGGCAGTATCGCGCGGCTTCCTCCACCGCGGCCCGCACCGCAGCATGAGCGATCGCCGGCGGATCCGGCCGCCTGGTGGCTTTCTCCATATACGGGAACTGATAGCGCAAGGTCGCGATACCGCGGTCGCAAAGGCCGCTCGCAACCTGCTCCATAAATGGATGGGTCATGCCGGCGCCGGCACCATGGGCAAAGATAAAGCACGCCCGCGCCGCCCGCGGCCGGAGCAGAAGCGCGGAGACATCGTTCGCGCCATCGACTTTGAGTTTCAGTTGTTGCGCGCCGATGACGCTCATCTCGCTTTGGCCCGAGGCAAATTCACTGCCGCAGCATCGGATGCTCATTGAGCACATCTTCCCTGATGGATACCGCCTGAATCGCGCGAAACAATATCCGCGCCGTCCTCAAATCGTTGGCCCTGGCGCACAAGTTCACGATCTGGCGTACCGAGGAATCGCGCAACAGGTCATCCGAAATCTTGATGGCGATTTCCATTGCCGCCTTGGCGGCGCGTTCGTACCGCTCGGTGTCGTATTTGCTCTTGTTATCGGGGCGGTCGGCAGAGCTACCTGCTTTTTCGGCACTGTCGGCGGCGGAACGGCAGATCTCGCGTATCTTGTGGGCGGCTTCAATATCGCCGATCGGCCACTCGATATTCTCCTCCCAGATTTCCTTGCGCTTGCCCTTGCTGAACCACCTCATCGCCGTGCCCTTGAAAACATCTGCAAGCATACTTGGCCGTCGCATATTTTGGGCCGGGGTGCCTTGTAGGCCCTAGCCCGCCGGCAAGATCTTTCCGGGATTGAAAATATTCTGCGGATCGAGCGCCTGCTTCAGCGCGCGCATGGCGTCGATTGCCTCGGGCCCGAGTTCGGCCCTGAGGTATTTCTGCTTGCCCTGCCCGATGCCGTGCTCGCCGGTGCAGGTCCCGCCCATCGCCTGGGCGCGCTGCACCAGGCGATGCATGAAGTCCTCGCCGCGCGCCATTTCGTCACGATCGTCGACATCGCAGAGCACCGAGCAGTGGAAATTGCCATCACCGACATGCCCGACAATCGGCGACATCAGATTGAGGCGTTTGAGATCCGCTTCGGTCTCGGTTACGCAATCGGCAAGGCGCGAAATCGGCACGCACACGTCCGTCGCCACCACGCCT
>Ga0105237_10003038_pt1 | contig 20243 bp, 15 predicted proteins | sample KBSC24metaG_FD_81520 | JGI IMG/M metagenome (GOLD analysis project Ga0105237, IMG submission 81520) | Corn rhizosphere microbial communities from Kellogg Biological Station, Michigan, USA - KBS C2-4 metaG | ecosystem: Host-associated > Plants > Roots > Rhizosphere > Soil | place: Michigan, USA... | reverse complement strand
CGCTGCTCGAGTTCCATCATCAGCTCGACGCGATCGAGTGAACTGAGACCAAGTTCGTCGAGTGTCATCTCCGGAGTGATAGCGCGGCCTGGCGCGTACTTCTGGACGAGCGCCGTAATTTCATCGGTTTTGACTATGTCCGTGGGAGGGCGGCCGGTGGCTACCCATTCCTGAATCGCTGCCCGGCGGAGCTTTCGAGTGCCCTCGGTGCGCGGCAGATCGCCGTTGGGCCAGACAGAGACCGCGCGAATTTTCTGGTGATCCTCGAGACGAGCGTTCACTGTGCGCACTACTTCGTCCGGGTTCACTCCTTGCTGCAGTTTCAATACAGCATGGACGTGATCCTTTCCGACGACCGCTGAATCCTCGACTCCGGAAGTTTCGTTCAGTACGCGCTCGATGTCTTCGGGAAAAACTTTCATTCCGTCCGGGAGGACGATCATCTCTTTTTTGCGGCCGTGGACGTAGAGATTGCCAGACGTATCAAGGTTGCCGATGTCTCCGGTGTGCAGCCATCCGTCATCGAACGCGGCTTGGCCTGCGTGTTCACCGCCGAAGTACCCTTGCGTTACATTTTCGCCGCGGACGAGGATTTCGCCGTCGTCAGCGAGTTTGATCTCGACTCCGCCAATTGCTTTTCCGACGGTCCCTTTTCGTGCGTGAAAGGGGTGATTCAGGCTGACGATCGGCGCTGTTTCGGTAAGGCCGTAGCCTTGCACGACGAGCAGGCCGAGGCGCGACCAGTATTCTTCCAGTTGCGAATCGAGAGGCGCGGCGCCCACGATAAAACACCAGAACTTCCATCCGAACAGAGAATGCACGCGGCGATACTTCCACCAGCGGCGCATCCAGTGCATTCCGGAGACGGGTGCGTTCAGCGTCTCCGGATAAAGGTGAACGACGTATTCGTGGAGTAGTTCGAGAATGCGTGGCACCGACACGATTACCGAGATACGGCGCTTGTGGACCTGGCGAAGGATCTCCTTCGGATTGTACCCTCGCAAAAATACGACCACTCCGGGTAGCATTGGGGGTACGAAGGTGGCCATGGCCTGGCCGAACATGTGACTGAGCGGGAGCAGATTCAGGAAGCGTACCGGGAAGAACGGTCCTTGATATTTCCGATATTTCAGAACCTCGTTCTCGATGGGGATGATGTTGGCGAGAATGTTGCGGTGCGTGATGACGACGCCCTTCGGTTCGGCCGTGGCGCCTGAGGTAAAGATGATTTCGGCGATGTCGTCCTTGGTGATTGTGTCTGTTCGTTCGGCGATGGTTTGGGGATTCCAATCGAACTTGTCGAATTTCCAAACGGGCGTGTCGAGATCGGCGGGCGGCCGGACTTCAGCGCCTGTGAGCAGTGCGCGGGCATGTACGATTCCGTGAATGCGGCGGAGCAAATCGGCTGAGGCGCGGTAGTCGATGGGGACGAGCACGACACCTTCGAGGAGACAGCCCCAAAGGGCTGCGACCCACTCGGGCCGGTTTTCCGACCAGATCAAAACTTTGTCGCCCTTGCCTATGGAGGCGGTGCGCAAACGGGCTGCGAAGCCTCGCGCGGCTTGAGCGACCTGGCGGTAGGAAAACGAGCGTTGGCGATATCCGTCGTCGTGGATGAGGAACTCGTGCGGGAGCTCGGAGAAGGAGTCGAAGAAGTCGAGGAGCGTCTCGCGCCTCATGGGTGTATGGCGAGCGTTACAATCATTTCGTCAGATGCGTACATGGCTTCGCTCGATTTTCATTATCGCCTTCGCGGTGCTCCCCAGTGTCTTTGGCGAGAAAAGCCGAAGATGCCGGAAGTGAGCGTGATTCAATTTACCGCGCATCGCAGCGACGATTTGGTCCTGGTGGACGGCAAGTTTAAGAACGTCGGAGAGAAGCCGATTCGCCGGATGATTTATGTCATCGATTTCCTTGCCACCGATGGCAAGCAGGTGCTCACGACGCAGCGGGCCGAGATCGAAGACGAGGTTCTCGAGCCGGGCGCGGAAGCAGAAGCTCACGGGCAGGTGCGGAGCCCCGCCGGCGCAACCTCGTTGACGCTTCGCTTCGAAGACGCAGGCGGTAGAGCGTTGCGAACGGGCACAGCCAGACCGTATCCGATTGAGTAGGCGCGATATAATACTGTTTCCCCATGCAAAAAAAGATAAGCCCCGCTCGGCGGGTCCGCGGCTTCGTTCGAATTCCCGGCGACAAGTCGATCTCTCATCGATACGGAATGCTTGCTTCGATTGCTGAAGGGACGACGAAGATCCATAACTATTCCACTGGCGCGGATTGTCATTCGACGCTTCGCTGCATGAGCGCTCTGGGTGCTTTGGTGGAGGAACTCCCGCAGAGCGAAGTTCATATTCATGGCCAGGGACTGTACGGCTTGAAGGAGCCGGCGGAAATGTTGGATGCGGGCAATTCCGGTTCGACGATTCGGATGCTCTCCGGGATTCTGGCCGCGCAGCCATTCCGCTGCATGATCGCTGGTGACGAATCGCTATCGCGGCGCCCGATGCAGCGGATTATGACTCCGCTGGCCGAGATGGGTGTGTCGATCCAGGCGCGTGATGGCAAGTATCCTCCTCTGGAGATTCACGGCGGCGCTTTGAAAGCGATCGACTACACGCTGCCGGTTCCCAGTGCGCAGGTCAAGAGCTGCGTTTTATTCGCCGGGCTTTACGCGGATGGCGTTACGACAGTTCGGGAATCGATCCGCACTCGCGACCATAGCGAACTGGCGCTGCGCGAATTCGGCGCCGATGTGAGAAGCGTGAAAGGCGTCATTTCGATCACCGGGAAGCCGAAGTTGGAAGGAAGGGAGTTGATGGTTCCGGGCGATCTTTCTTCGGCTGCGTTTTTTCTTGTGGCGACGCTGGTGGTCCCGCAAGCCGATCTCATCCTTCAGGGCGTTGGACTCAATCCCACGCGTTCCTACCTGCTCGATTTTCTTATTTCGCTTGGCGCGAAAATCAAGGTGCCGAATATTCAGGATTCGGGTGGGGAGTTGATTGGCGATCTTGATGCGAAGGGCGGCGGGATCGCTGGTGGGGTGATTGAGAAGGCTCAGACGGCCGCACTAATTGACGAAATTCCGGTGCTGGCTGTGCTGGGCGCGCTGAGTGAGAACGGTCTTACTGTTCGTGATGCGGGCGAGCTTCGTATTAAAGAGACTGACCGGATCGCGGCGATTGCGGACAACTTTGCTCGGATGGGTGTTTCGATGGAAGTGACGGCGGACGGGTTTCATATTCCTGGACGCCAGAAATTTCGTGGCGCGCTGGTGGATTCGTTTGGTGATCATCGGATTGCGATGGCTTGCGCCGTGGCGGCGCTTTCGGCGGATAGTGAAGTCACGATCGAGAACGCAGAGGCGGCTTCGGTTTCGTATCCGGAGTTTTACGATACTTTGGCGGAGATTGTTGAGGCTTAGCTGCAATAAAGAAGCGAAGACCGGTTATGGCGCGTTTAGACCGGCACTTATTAATGGATGGCGCGGGACTCAAGGTTGTCGAGACAACGCCGGAGTATGGGACGCCGGCCCGTAGAATAGGTAGCCCTCCACCGAGTAGTCTAAAAAGGGAGAGAGTTTTTGCGGCGTTGTTGGGGAAGGAATCGTAATTTTCGTCGTTGTGGCCGTCGGGGCAACTGGAAATGTTTTTGCGACGATCATCGCCTCCAACCCATAGCCGCCGTTGTTTTCCTCGTATTTACGATAGTTGCGGGTGTGGCGTCTATACAATCTGCATGGTTTCCCGAATTCTGGAGCAAGAGAAAACCGACAAGTTATCGGGCGTCATTTGGCTCAACTTTGCTTTCCCAATCGAGAGAGGAAGCAGGTGGCATCTGGATTTGTGCTGACCACGGCTCTGGCCAAGCGATGACTCCTGTGAATTTCGCCACGTTTCTAACAATTGAGAATTTGCATGAGCATCCGACGCAAGTAACTTCCCTGACCGTTGATATTCGCGGTGATCGAGGACCTTGGGTACGCCTACTCCGGTTAGATCCGCTGCCTACGTTCTCCGAGATTCTATGTTGCGCGCCGCGGTCCTCGGGACTTAATTTTCTCGGAACCGTCGGCTTAGAATCGGGTGGTCTCATAGGCCAGCTTTGGCACGGGGTACTTCACCCTCATGTACCAATCACCGACATCGCATTCTTCGAATATCCCCTGGGCTACAGCGGACCCGGCCCGCGGTTTGAAATGAGATTGAACTTACGAGATAGTGACGGTTCAACGTTCTCAGTCGCAGAAGCGCGACCGATCAGTCATCCTGCCGAGGACTATTCGGCAGTTCAGGCGGATCGACTTACAGTGCCTGCGCCATACAAGGACTACAGTTCTCTCCCAGTCCTACTTTTCAAGCCCTGAAACAGGATGATCCTTTCTCCGCCAGACGACAATGCATGTTATCGTCTGCCATGCATTCACCTGTGTTCCCATCACGAGTAAACCGTCCATCCCGTACCTGTAGCGCACTCAAGTGCTGCCAGAATCAAGGGTGGCCACACCGGAACGATCGCTTGCTTTCGAGTTTCGCTTCGATCGGCCTCGGTTCGATTTTCTCTGTCTATTCGTGCCGGTAGGGGGCGGCTTTGGGGTTTTCCTCGTTCCACTTCGGAGGCGCGGGGTTGTTGGCCAGCATGAGCAAAGCCGTAGTTAATGCTCGATCGACTCTGGCCATGTTGCTATAGTCGATTTTCTGCCATTCGTCTCCGACTTCGTGATAGTCGGGGAAAGTAAAGGCGACGCCGATGGTGTGGGCCACGACGCCCTTTTGAGCCAACGATAGATTGTCGCTGCGGACGAAATAGCTGTCGCCGTGCGGGTCGTTTCGCAGTGTGACGCCGGTCTTTTCGCCCGCCGCTTCGAGGACCCTATGGAGGTCCGAATACTCGAAGCCTGTGAGGGCCATCGTTCCGACCTGCGGGCCGTCGTTATCGTCAGTTCGGCCGATTTGCTCGAGATTGACCTGCGCGATGGTTTTCGCGATAGGCACCAGCGGATGCCCGGCGTAATACTTGGAACCGACCAGGCCCTCTTCTTCCCCGAAGAATGCGATGAAAACGATGCTCCGTTTGGGGCGCAATTCGAGCGAAGAGAGCGCGGAGGCGATTTCGATTACGCTGACGGTTCCGCTACCGTCGTCGTTTGCTCCGTTGTAGACTTGGTCCACGTCATCCTCTGTATCCTTCATTCCGAGGTGGTCATAGTGCGCGGTGATCAGAATGTACGTGTTCTTGAGCACCGGATCGGAGCCGCGAAGGAGTCCCACTACGTTGCGCGTGACGACGTGCTGCTCCTTGGGAACGGAAGCACGGATAGTTGCTGTTGCGGACGTCACGCCCGAGGACAGCGCTTCATAGAACTTCTGAGCCGGAGCGCCGTCGGCGGACATTTCCGCGAGTTGCGGTTCGCTTCCTTCTTCGCTTAATGTTCCTTCGCCTGGCGTTCTACGGCGGTGACCGATGGTGAGAAGAACAGCCGCCTTCCACTCCGCCATTTTGCGTTGGAATTCGCGGGTCCGCCGGCGCGCCTCAGTGCGGCGCTCGCCAGGAGGGAGGCTGCTTGTATTGACTTGATCCGTTACGACGACCGCGCCATGGACGTCTTCCGGCCGGATGATTGCGAGCGCCGCTTCGGATTCCTGCGGCACTTTGACAATGCGGACATTCCGAATATCGACCGGCCCGGACGCTTGGGCAGTAACATCCTCCGCGTCGATCTTGAGGGAGTGGCCATTTTGGATCAATTCGAGATCGATATCCCCGGCCGGTTCACGACGAACCAGGTGCGCCACCTGAAAGTAACTCTTGCCGTCGATTTCCTCCAGGCTGGCGGCCCGAAAACGCGAAGCTATGAATTCGGCGGCGATGTCGAGGCCGCGCGACGGCGTCATGCGCCCCTCGAGCAGATCGGAGGCGAGGAATGAGAGATTGGCGCGCAGGGAAACAGCGGAAATGTGCTCGACGGCTTCGTGTTCGGCGGCCAATTCCTGGTCTGATGTCCTAATTCGCTTTGCCGCGAAGGCGGACAGGAGCAACGCGAGGCAGGTCAAAATTCCCGCGCCCCGCAATAGTTTCTGCGTGAGCGAGCGATGGCGCGGCGAGAACTGGCGAGCGGCCGCTTTGATGTAGGGGTGAAACTCGCGGGCCCAAAAGTTGAGGAACCCGACGCTGCGGATTTCGACCAGGGTCGCGCCGTAGTAATCGAGCGTGGCGATGGTGAGAATTTTGCCGGTGCGCCGCATGGCGGAGAGCGCCATGAGCGATGAAAGCTCGAAAACGGAACGGTGCTGCTCGGCAGCCCCTTGCCGCAGATCCTTCCAACTGGTCCAGAGCGCATCCGGCGTTGGAATATTCAGTGCCGGGATGGTGTTGACCTGGTGGCGAAACTCAGCCCAATCGGCGCGGAGAGAGGCTACGTCGAGAGGTGGTGCGCGAAGGGTGCGCGCGGCATGTCCGGCGCCGTTCTCGAGACCGGCAAGCAACTGTTCGACGGTTTCGAAATGGGGACCCTGCTCGAGCAGTCCTTCGTTTCGCAATTCGTCGGCGATCTCCTGAATCAATTGCCGGCCAGCTCCCGTAATGTCGGCGAGGGCGGCCATTACCCAGATCGGAGAGGCCTTAAAAGTGAGAATGCCGATGAACTCGAGACCGTCACCCGCGCCGCGGCGGAGCAGATAGTTTCCGGCCAGCTTGTCACCGGTCGGGTATGTGCCCTGGACCTGTCCGACTTCTTCGATGAGAAAACGGAGCGTGCCTTCGACGAGGCTGCCGTAAAGATGAGTGCGGCGCACGGCCGCGGGGATTACGACGTCGGTAACTTCCCTGGCCAGACCCGCGGCCAGAGCGCTGGCTGAGCGGAGAACTCTCTCCGGCAGCGACAGCAGGTACGCGGTAATGCGTTCGCCGGAATTCACAGAAGGAACGTCAGTTCAGGCGTACATCCTCGCCCTGACGAACACCCGACTCGATGGCCGTTTCCGTTTCGCTCTGAAGTCCGATTTTCACCGGGCGCCGTTCGAATGAACTGCCGTTCTTGACGTAAAGGACCGTGGCGCCGTTCTCGTTTTTCACAGCCGCGCGGGGGACCAGCAGTTGGTTGCCGGCGCGACCGATGACGACGTCCGCGCTGGCCGACAGATCGGGTATCACGCGCGGATCCTCCACGTCGATGGAGAGCCTGACGGGTAGGGTACGAATGAAATAGTTTTGCCGCCAGCCGCCGACCGCGAGAGCGCCGAGGCTATAGATTTTCCCCTTCAGTTCGAGACCGGGGAAGGCGTCGAAGTGAATTTTCGCTTCCTGGCCGATGCGAAAGTCGCTGCTTTCCGACTGGTTGACGTTGGCTTCCAACTGCATGCTCCTGGGATCGACGACTTTGACGAATGTCATGCCGGCGAAGACGCGATCACCCTTCTGGAACTGGCCCATTTCGCCGCCGCGGAAAATGGGCGACATGACGGCCATGCCGCCGAGCGAGGCTCGAAATGTGGTACGTTCCAAATCGACGATGTGCCGTTCGCGGTGCCGCGTGTGGCGTTCGCGGGTGAGTTCGAGAATCCGCAGTTCCGCCTTCTGTTTCGCTTGTAACTGGGGCACATCGGCAAGCTGCTGCCGGTAATTTGCATCGGCTTCATCGACGGCGAGTTTCAGCAATTCCCGTTCGATATCGGTACGAACTTCGGATGCCTGCGCCTCGAGTTTGGCTTTGTCGAGATTGGCCTTGGCGACGCGTATGGTCTGCAAAAGAGTCTCCATCTCGACTGCCTGATTGGCCGCTTTGTTACGCACATCGGCATCCGAGGCTTGGACGGTATCGAGCAAATCGTCGATGTGGTTTTGCATCGCCTGCCCGTCGATCTTCGCCACGACATCGCCCTTTTTTACCGTTGCGCCGGATGCGACGAGTTCCATAATCACCATGTCGCGGCCCTGATCGGGACTGCGAAAAATGGGCGCCGAGATGTTCGTGAAGTGCTTTGCGGATGTTTGGCCGGCAATCCGAACGGTACGTTCAATGGAGCCCAACGTGACTTTTCCTGTGCGAACGAGGAGCGCTGGATCAATGTTCTGTTGTTGCTTGATCCCCCACACGCGATAGGCCGCTAATCCCCCTGCTAGCAGTACCACGACGAGCACAAGCCATTTCCAAGAGCTGCGCGGTTGCGGCTCCGGAGGAACGGCCTGGGGAGCCGGTGAAGGGGCAAGCCTTTCGGGTGAAGGAACAGCAGTAGGATTTGTGAGAGCCGACATCGACGCCTCTATCAAATTTAAACGATCTCAAATTTAGACGAAGCGAATGCCCAAAAGGCACCTCTTCATCCGAAAAATTACGTGCCTCCAGTATACTAGCCCTCATCGACCCCTTTTTTCATCGCTGCTTCTCAGCGCCGCGCTGGTTGGCTTTGTGGTCGGCGATGCTGGGTTTTCTACTGGACGCGATGGACGTGCTGCTTTACGTATTCGCGATCCAGGCGTTGCGGGCGGAGTTTTCGCTGTCGAACGCGCAGGCTGGATTGGTGAGCACGTCTTCGTCGATTCTTTCCGCGTTGGGCGGGGTTGCGGCGGGCGCACTGTCGGACCGGCTGGGGCGGCGGCGCTTGTTGATGTACACCGTACTGCTGTATTCCTTCGCGTCGGCGGGCACGGCGCTGTCGGGAGGACTGGTTGGATTGTTGTTTTGGAGATCGCTGGTTGGGCTCGGACTGGGCGGCGAATGGACAGCGGGCGCGACGCTGGTGGCGGAGCATTGGCCTGCCGAGCAACGCGGGCGGGCGATCTCATTTTTGCAATCGGGTTGGGCGCTCGGCTACATGCTGGCGGCGGTGCTGGCGGGACTGATTCTGCCGCGGTTCGGCTGGCGCGCGCTGTTTTTGGTGGGCGTGCTGCCGGCCTTGTTGACGATCTTTATCCGGCGAAAAGTGACGGAGCCGGAGATCTGGTTGCATCGAACGGGCTCGGCGCGATGGGAAGATGTGCTGCGTCCGCCGCTATTGCGAAACACGCTGGTGGCAACGGCGTTGGCGGCCGTGACGATGTTCGCCTATTGGGGAACGTTTACGTGGCTGCCAGGATTTCTTTCCGCGACGCGGGCGGCCGGCGGCGCGGGATTCGACGTGATCAAGACGAGTGCGTGGGTGTTCGTGATGCAGGGCGGGGCATACGCCGGCTATTTGTCGTTCGGGGTGTTGGCCGACCGGTTTGGACGGCGGATCACTTTTGCAGCTTACGTCCTGATAGCGGCGATCGTGACGCCCATATATGGTTTCCTGCCGGGCTGGGGATCCGAACGGCTCTTGCTGGTGCTGGGGCCGCTAGTTGGCTTTGTCGGCACTGGATTCTTTTCGCTGTTTGGATCGATGTTGGCGGAATTGTATCCGACGGCGGTTCGGGGCATGGGTCAAGGGCTAACCTATAACCTGGGACGCGGGATAGGTTCGCTGGCTCCGTTTGTGGTTGGGGCGGCCGCCGATCGGCGTGGTTTCGGGCTTGCCTTGGCGTTGTGCTCGGGATTTTACCTGGTGGCTGCGGTTTTGGTATTTGCGCTGCCGGAGACGAAGGGGAGGGATTTGGGAACAGGCACTGATTCTTCGGTGGAGAAATCGACGGAGATGAAAGGGGCGGAGTGATCCGCCCCCGTAAGGCCTAGAAAATCAGCTTGAGACCGAGTTGGATCTGGCGCGGATCGAGCTGGCTGAGCACCTTGCCGAAGGTGGCCGGGGTGTTGATAATGCGGCCGACGAGCAGGTAGTTCGAATGGTTGGCGACGTTGAAAGCTTCGCCGCGAAACTCAAGTTTAAAGCGCTCGCGGATAGCGACCATCCTGGACACTACCAGGTCCAAATTGGTGAGAGGCGGTCCGGCGACGGTGTTCTTGCCGACATTGCCGAATGCCCCGGCAGCGGGCTGTGAGAAAGCAGCGATGTTGAAATACTCGTTCGTGCTCTGCTGATCGTCGGGCAGCTTGTAGGTCTGTCCCGGGATCGCGTTCGGCCGAACGTAGATGCCGCCCGTTCCCGCTCCCACTCCCGCAGTGTCACCCGATACATTGATCGTGAAGGGGAAGCCGGTCTGCATACTGAAGATGCCGGAGACCTGCCAGTCGCCGAGAACGTGAGAAGCGATTCCCTGCGTGAGGTAGTGCTTGTTCGGGCCGAAGGGCAATTCATAGAGGGCCGTGGTGGTCCAGCGCTGACCGACGTTGTAGTAAGCGAGACCACGGTCGGCGCGGAGATTGTAGCTATCTTGCGGCGGAGAATTTTCGTTGCCATTGATGCCGCCGGCGTTGCGGAACTGCGGAGCGTTGGTGATGGCCTTGGAGAATGTGTAGGAGTTCAGGACCGAAAAGCCGTTCGTATAGCGCTTTTCCAGACGGAAAACAAATGCGTGATAGTTCGACTGGGCCGAGTGCGGGAGGAAATTGATGAAGCCCATGGGAACGCTGTTTCCGACGACGGTGATGTACGGCGGGAAGACAGTGTTAGGCGCGTATTGGACGCCGAGATAAGGCCGGCGCGGATCAATGGCGGCAGTACCGGGCGGCGCATTGTTCGGTTGAACGTTCTGCTCCAATTTCAGACCCAGCGTGCCGATGTAACCGGCTTCGACGACGAGATCTTTCGCCAACTCGCGCTGTATATTGGCATTCCACTGCACGCTGTAGCTGGTGCGCTCGTTCAGATCGATACCCGCTCCCTGAAGCTGTGACGGACCCACCACATTCGGGCCGAAGACATCGAAGCCGCGGTATTGCGGTGTAAAGTTGTTGCTGGTGAGGGTCTGTGCGATGTTGTCCGGCAATCCGGCGGCGAGCCGGAAAAGCGGGTTCAAATCTGTCAGATCGTAGAAGATACCGCCACCGGCGCGGAACACCGTTTTCGGCGTGACAGCCCAGGCTACGCCGACGCGCGGCGCGAAATTGTTCTTGTCGGTATAGGCACAACCTTTCGGATATCCGCTCTGGCCGCAAACGAAGAGCGTTGGCTGGTATGTGGCCAGCGGCCCGGTTTGAAAGATGCTCTGTGCCGACGGCACTTTGCTGTAGTCGATGCTGGACATCTGCTGATGGGCGTCGTACATCGGCGGGGCTACTTCGTAGCGCAGCCCGAGATTCAAAGTGATTGTAGGTGTGAGCTTGAAGTCGTCTTGAAAGTAGAGCGAATATTCCCATTGACGGCCGTCGATGCGGCTGGGGCCGACGGAGCGGGAGGAAATCTGCGGCAGCGCCAGCATCAGACTGGCCAGAGAATCGCCGGTTCCATCGCTCTTCAACGTTTGTGTGGTGAATCCGTTGGTAAAAGTGTAGGTGCCGAGGAGATTGGCCACTTCAATGCGGCTGTACTGCACATGATAGATGTCGCCACCGAACTTGATGGCGTGGCGGCCGTGACGCCAGGAAACGTTGTCGTAAAACTGGAACGAGTTATCGCGCACCTGCACGATGCCGCCGCCAGTTGTTGCCGCATACCCCCCCGCTCCACCCATGGTGGGATAGGGAGACACGATGAACTGAGGCAGCTTGGTTGGCTGGCCGTTCACCTGGAAGGTGATTTCGGGCAAGCCGTTCACGTAGGCCATCCGGCCGAAGCCGAGGCGCGTTTCGTTTACAAGATTAGTGCTCACAACATAGGTTGACCCAACACTGGCGTGTTGCGATCGAACGCTGTCCTCACTGGCCCGGCCCGGCACCAAGTTAGGGATCACCGCATCTTCGTTCTGGATGGAATAGCGTCCGAATAACGTCCAGTTTTGCCTGACGACGTAATCCACGCGGCCGGAGCTATTGTCGTTATCCTGCGTCAAGATGCCGTTCGCGTTCTGATACAGATTGCGGGCGGTATCGGTGGGCAGCGGGATCGCACTGATGGCGGCAAGCGCCAGTGGATTAATGCGGCTGGCGGGAATAGTGAAGTTGGGAAATGGCGACCGCGATCCGCCCACCACGGCAGAGTCCGGATCGAAGATCTTCGAAGTACCGTTGAAATTCCCTGCGCGTTGATTCGCATTGGGAACGGCAACGCTAGTCAGTCCCGCGCCTGCCTGCCGAACTTTCAAACCTTCGAAGGTGACAAAATCGAATAGCTTGTTCTTCAGGATCGGGCCGCCGTAGCTGGCTCCGTACTGGTTGCGCTGGAATTTCGGCACCGAAGATTGCAACAGATTAAACGGCCGCGCATCAAAATCGTTGTTCCGCAGAAATTCCCAGGCTGAGCCGTGATGATCGTTGCCGCCAGACCGCGTCACAATGTTGATGCCGGCGCGTCCGTATTCGGCGCCTACCATCGCGGTCTGCACCTGGAACTCGGCGATGGAGTCGACGTTTGGCGAGTAGTTAAGGGAATTGTAATCCGGATCGATATTGGAGACACCGTCCAGCAGAAATTGGGTGTTGTTGGTCCGATTGCCGGCGATGCTGATGCCGCCAATATCACTCTGCCTGACGGCGTTCTGTTGCACGGAGCGCCCGCCGGAGTTCACGCCCGGAACGAGCAAAGCCAGCTGAATAAACTGACGACCGTTGAGAGGCATTGCGGGAATCTTTTCCGATCCAATTACGGTGCCTTCGGAAACCGATTCGGAATTAAGAGTGGATGTATCGGAGGCGATATTCACGACCTCCTTCGTGTTCCCAATTTCCAATTCGATGTTAAGACGGCCGACTTGCGCCACCTGGACGCGAATATTCGTATCCGAAAATTGCTTGAAACCTGCTGCTTCCACGGTCACGGTGTACTGGCCTGGGGGGAGCAGGGTGAAATAGAAAAGTCCACGTTCGTCGGTAGAATACTCGCGAACCGCGCCGGTGGCTGCGTTGTGCGCTACCACTTTCGCGCTTCTTACGGTGCTGCCCGACTGGTCAGTTACAACGCCAAAAAGAACCGCGGTATCCGACTGCGCGAACATAAAAGCCGCCGCGCAAACTCCGATCGCGAAGAGACGGGAAAAGACCCGAAGCATACGTTTTGTTCTGTTCATACTCGTGATTCAGTATTCGTCCATATTCGCAAAAAACTTTACTAAAGTAAGTCCACTACACCAGCGTGAATTCAAAAACATTATTGGATACTGTGCTGTACCGGTACGAGTGGTACTCCGTTTGAAATAGTAATATTGCGCTAGGGAGGAATGCTTACTTTAGCGTCGAAATGACCTAGGTTGCCTTGACTCGCAACAAGCTCACCCCTACACTCGAACTAGACTGTTGGTCTTGCGTTTATGGTCAGACGAGGTAAGAGACATCAAAATTCTCACACATCCGCGGATCGTGCGGCATCGCGCCCGCAGAAAGCAGTCAGCGATGGAGCCTTGGTACTGGTGCGGGTATCGCGGGATGTGTCCGATAACTAAATTTGTGCGTACATTTATCTTTTTAATCGTTTTGTCTGCCGCTTTTGGTCCACTGAAAGCGCAGGATCCGGCTCCGCAATCGCAAGAGGGCCAGTTTTTGGAATTAATCGATCTTGAATCCGATCCGTCCAAGCAATTGGCGCTGATGGATCTTTTCATCAAACAGTTTCCGAACTACAACGCAATGGCGGCGCTCTACGCCGATATGCAGGCCGATTATATAAAAGTGAGTCTTTGGGACAAGGCTTTGGAGATTGGCGGAAAGCTTTTACAAATCGATCAGGACGATATAGACGCGGTTCGCATGAATCTGGAAGCGGCAAAAGGGAAGAACGACGACAGCCTGATTAAAAAGTGGACGGAGCGGTTGGGGCAGCTTAGCCAGGAACCGAATGGCACCGTGAGCGCCAGTTCGACGACCAATACTCCCTATATTGAAGGGGCGGGAATGGCCGGAGACGGGCCTAAGGATCCCAAGGCTCAGGCAGTGAAGACCGTTCGCGCAAGGCAGGAAGCAGCGCTTTTCAACAAAGCCCTGCAGGAGGCCGATCCATCGGTTCGGATCGAGATCTTGAACCAATACGTGCAGCAGTATCCACAGTCGATTCACATCAACAAAGTGAACTACCTGTACTACCTGGCTTATCGGGAAATGAAGGACGAGAAGAGGGCGATGGCCATGGCGGAACAGATTCTGACCAAGGATCAGACACGCGAGGATGTGCTTTATCACGTAGCCGAATCCCTCTTCAAGCAAAAACGAGACCTGCCGAAGGTGATTGCTTACTCCCAGGAAATCCTGGATCTGGTGAAGAGACCGAAGCCTGAAGGGCGCCAGGACGACGAGTGGAACCGGCAGGTAAGCATCCTGACATCGCAAGCTCACTGGATGATCGGTATGAGCGAAATCTACCGGGAGAAGTTCGCGTCCGCGAACCAGGAACTTCGGGCGGCGCTGGCAGGTGGCAGTTCGGCCGATTCGATGCGCCCGGCGCTGCTGACGAACCTTGCATGGGCGAACTACAAGCTCAAGAACATTCCCGATGCGATCAAGTTCTATCAGGAGTGTGCCGCCATCCCGAGCGCGTATCAAAAAGCGGCGGAAGACAGTGTGAAGGGGATCAAGAGCGAGTACGGATTGGTGCAGTAATCATTTCTTTTTGCGGATGTAAATCCGGCCGTTGAGGGTCGTGAAGCTGAGGTCCTGACCGCCGCCGTTAATGGTGCCCGTGAGAGAACGATCCATTTGAACCTTGTACCTTCCACCGGAACTGCGCCCGTCCTCGACTAACGCTTTGCCGTTCGCTTCCAGTTTCACATCGAAATCGGTGTACATTTCGCCGTGATCGGATTTCATTTTGACGTGCGCTTTGACGTCGGCCGGCAGCGTGACGTCGACGTTGCCGTTGAGCGAACTGAACGCCATCGGTTTATTGCCTTGCATACGATCCATCGTGACCTTGACCTCGCCATTGAGCGCGTGCGCCACTACCGCTCCAGAAACATTCAGGACTCTCAGTGGACCATTGACGATGTCGGCGTCGACCTCACCGTCCACGCCCTCCACCTCAATGAATCCGCCGTTGACCACGCGAAGGTTGATCGAGATCTGTCGCGGCACTTGAATTACCAGGTGAGGAGAGCCCGAAGGGAAGGCGGTGACATGAACGACATTATCCTGCTCTTCTACCGTAAGACCGCTGCTCATACCGATGCGATGCAGGCCTTCGGCCTCGGCTTTCCGGTTGTGCCGCGGAGCGCTGACGCCGGAGGAGTCAATCAACACTTCCTTGCCTTCATAACCCTTTACGGTGATGCTTCCGTTTACCAGGTTGGCTTTCAGTGTTCGTGGCCGCGAGGGGTCGCTGAAAGGAACCGTAATTCGGTCCGATGCATCCTGCGCGATAAGGAGGGGGCACACTGCAAGCGCGCCCATCAAAAATACTTTCTTCATGGTGATTATCCTCGTTTCAGAATGCGGATGGTGCCGTTCAAGGTGTCGAATTCATGCTCGGGGCCGCCGCTGCCGGAGCGTAACCGCGCCTGGCGATTCGTCCGGTAGACGAGCCGTCCGCCGGTATGTTCGCCTGCTGGAAGGACGCCCGGAAGCGCCGTCAGGTCATAGTCTGTGAATACTTCGCCATTCAGTGTCTGGACGTGGAAGTCGGCGGCGAGATTCGGCTGGAAATAGGCCACGACTTCCCCGTTGACCGTCTTGAACGAGCAGGGAGCTTTCGGATTCTGCCGGAACGAAACCTTGATGCCGCCATTCACTGTTTTGACTGTGCCAGAGCCGGCCGAATCGGTCAGCTCGATGGCTCCGTTGACGTTGCGCAACAGAAAATCGCCGTTCGAGTTTTCGACGTGGATGGTTCCGTGGTTCACAGTCCTTAATTCGAGTGCGGCATTGATGGGCACCCTTACTTCGAATTCGTACTTGACGCTATAACCCGGATCGCCGTCCCAATGCCCGTTTCTGTTGTCGCGGCGAAAAGGACCGTTCACGTAGAGCGTAACGCTATCGCTTTGGCTGGTCGTCTCCAGCTTTACTTCGCGCCGGGCCTGTTGCATGCGGCTGGAGTCGTCGGCGCGCCAATCCTCGGTCACATGCACCTCCACGTTGCTGCCGTTGTAGCCGGTGACGTGAATTCCCCCGAAGACATTGTCGATGGTGAGCTTCTTTAGCGCTCCGGGTGCAAAGGACAGGCTTGACTGTTCCGTTGTTTGCTCGACAACATCGGCCCGGCTGACGGCCGCTGCGCACAAAAAGACGATCCAAAGTTTAGTCATGGAGGTCTCCTAGTTCAACTGCCTGACGGCGCTGTCAATCCGCTTGCGAACGTTCGGGTCGAGGTCGGTCCTCGACTCCAGCGCCTGCATGTAGGGGGCGGCCGGGCGGTCCTTCAAATCCACCAGCAGATCGACCAGGGCGATATCGACCAGGGGAGACGTCTGTTTGCCCAAAGCTTGGCGCAATCCGCTTCGGGCGACGGGGCTGTCGGCGAAATTCCGGACTGCGTCCACAGCGGCCAGGCGTACGTCCACGCTCTGATCGTGATTGATGGTTTGGAGCAGCGCCGCGAGCACTTCCATATCGGATTGCTCCACGCGATAGCTCCAGTTGACTCCTTGCAGACGGCTGCTGGCCGATTGCTGCTGCAATAGCGATAGTGTGACAAGCTGGCGCATATTCTGCATCTCTCCTCGAAGTTGCGTTAATTCCGTTGTGCCGCGATTGCTGGAGCCGACAGTGTGGCCGGCGAAGATTCCGATCGCCAGCACCGCCGCGCTGAGCGCGAACTGCATTACGGGCTGCTGTGGCCACCAGGTGAACCAGCGGTTAAATCCTGACTTGGAAGACGCCGCGTCGCGTTGCCCTTGCTGATAGGCGTCCAACAATTGATGGAAGCGCACCCGCAGTTCCGGACTCGGTTCGGGCGCCGGCACGTTTTCCATGGAATTCCAGGTTTTCTGCATACTCTCCGCCTCCCGGCGGCAGGTGGGGCATTCATTCAGATGCCCTTGAAACAAAGCGTTTGCCGATGGCTCCAAGGCTCCCGCCAGGAAATCCGCTAAAAATTCTCTTGCGTGTTCACAGGTCATGACACCCTCTCGCCCGACATTTCCTGAAAAATCTGGGTCAGAGCACGTACGGCACGATAGACGCGTAGCTTGACTGCACCGACTTCGCATCCAAGAATCTCACCAATCTCGTGATATTTGAGGTTCTGATAACGGCTCAGAACCAAAACTTCGCGCTTATCTTCCGGCAGCGCCGCCATTGCCTTTTGCAGCAACTCGACCTCCTGGCGCTTGCGCATGCGTTCATCCACATGCGGTTCCCGGTTGACCGGTTCCGGCTGCGTTTCGCTCCATTGCGTCTCATTCTTGCGGCGGCGGAAGCTATCGACGTGGGCGCTTCGGGCCACCTGGTACATCCACGCCGCGAATGTGGTCTTCGCCTGGTACGTCTCGCGTGATTTCAACATGCGGAAGAAAACGTCCTGCACGAGGTCCTCGCTTTGATCCTGATGGTTGGTCAGGCGGTAGAAAAAATGGAACAGTTGCCGGTGATGGCGGTCGAACAGGACGGCGAGCTTGGAAGTATCGCCGTCACGGACCTGCTGCATCAACGTTTCGTCTGGAGGACCGGTCACTGTGTCTCTCAAGCTATCAATACGGTGAGGGGAAGGGAAGGTTACAAAGGCGGGACGGGCCGGGGAACAGGAGGCGCACCGGAATGCGGTTAGCCGAGCTTTTCCCAATCGTCCGGATCAATATGTGCCTGATGGAATGTGCCTGATGGAGAATGCTGCGCAGCGTGCCGACAGGGATGTCACTCTTTTTCGGGACGACAGTCGTGTCGACTCCTTCCCCCGAGCGTCGGACGAACTTAACGTGACTACCCTTCTGGCTGGCCTCCACGAACCCACCGCCTCAAGCCGGCGCTTGACCTCGCGGAAGGGTTGCGGATTAAGCCGCCCCAACCTCCACCTCGATCATTCGGACTTTGGGTGGACGTGTCGCGCAGGGTGGCTCGAAGTGCAGTTCTAGCGCTTCCTGTAGATTCGCTAGAGCTTCTTCTTCAGATTCACCCTGGCTGGCGACATCCACTTCGAGGCATTGGGAAACGTACCAGTTTCCTTCACGCCAAACGCTTGCGGCAAAGGGACGCTTCATAGACCTATTCTTTCACAGTGATGGGTGGCAACCCATTTGCAGCAACGCGGGCATGCGCCTCTTCCTAATTCTGATAACTAGTTTTATTTGCTGCGGCCAGTCTCTTTCGATTGGCGTGAAAGGGGGCTTTCGGGCCACGGATGATATCGCCGATGCTGCCACAAGCGAGTCGAAACGCTACATTGTTGGTCCGATGGCAGAACTCGGCCTTCCGTTCGGGCTCGGAGTTGAATTCGACGCGCTTTATAGTCGCCAGGGGTATCGCTCCTCTTTCGGAAACTTCGCGGGAGCGAGGGAATTCGTGGGAGTTTCCGATACTGGTTAAATACAAGCTGCCGGTTCCAATTGCCAGGCCGCTCGTTGAAGTCGGATATGCGCCGCGGCTGATCAACGGCTCCATTGAGAGTAACGGGGTAACGGTGAATCTGCTCACGGGTGCACAAACCTTTCAACGCTCACGCATGAATACGAATTGGGACTCGAGTCAGGGTATCGTTGCCGGTGGCGGTATTCAGCTTGGCCTTGGCAGATTGCGTCTGTCGCCGGAGGTTCGGTATACGCATTGGAATAACGCGGCGATTCACGTCTATTACACCAGTGGAGTTGCTTTTCAGTCGACGCAGGATCAGGTGGATTTGCTGGTTGGGATCGGCTGGAATACCCGCTTATTGGGCCGGTGATGGGAGCTCGAGGCTTGAGTAGGGTGAAGGCGTGGATGAAATCGTATTTCAGATCGAGATTTACGACGAATCTGGACTTTTGATTGCTGCGTGGGACGACCCGTTGGACCACGGCGGCATCACGACTCAAGGCAAAGATCTGAGGGAATTGGAGGATCACGTCAGCGACGCAGTCAAATGTCATTTTGAACCTGGCGATGTCCCAAGAAGAATACGGTTTCACTTCGTAGCGGATCCGGTTCTTGTGGGCTTGTGAAGCTGCCCAGGGATCTTCCGGCATCATCAATCGTCAAAACTCTACAGAGACTCGGGTTTCAAGTCGCCCGGCAGACTGGGTCTCATATCAGGTTGGTCAAAGAGGATAGCCGCGTAACGGTCCCCAATCATTCTCCTGTTTCTGTCGGAACCCTCTAGAGCAGCTTGCGGCGGCAAGGATAAATTCCGAGCTCTTTCTGGCAAACCTGCGCTGATTAAAAATTAGCGGAGGTGTTTCGCTTTCAGATAAGCAATCAGCGCGGCAGGATCATCAGAGATAATCGCGTCAACCTTCGCGTCGACCAGCTTGTCCCAATCGGCCGGTGTGTTCGCTGTCCACGGAACTACTTCCAAACCAGATTTGTGTGCGGCGGCTACCTGCTCTTTTGTGACCAACGAATAATGTGGTGAGATGATTCCGGCATCGGCTTCCTTTGCGATTTCAACGAAGCTCTTCGGCGATCCCTCATACAGTGCGGCGAGCCGGATCTCAGGTGCCAGTTTTTTCATGACGTGCAGCGTTCGGAAATCGAACGATTGCAGAATGATTCGTTTCTCCAGATGATGCTGGCGGACCCCGGCCAGAACTAACTTGACGAACTCCTCAGGTGAGGGCGTGAGTTCGGGTTTGTCGAGAAAGATCTTTGTCTCGATGTTGAATTCGACGTTATTGCCGCGGCCGAGCGCGAAAACCTCATCGAGCGTAGGCACTCGCGTTCCTGGTACCGGCTGCTGCTTGGGAAAATCCGGATTCTTGCGCTTGCCGCAGTCGTATTCGCGAAGTTGCGCCAGTGTTAATTCGTGAATCGCCGCGCCTGGCTTGGGACCTCCGCAGATCTTTGGCAGTAGCGTCGGATCGTGCGAAACCACCAGCACGTTGTCCTTGGTAACCGCCATGTCCAGTTCCAAAACGTCCACGCCGATTCCGATTGCGTACTGGAATGCCGGAATCGTATTCTCGGGCCGCATCGCGCGTGCCCCTCGGTGGCCGTGCACTTGAATTCGGGTAGCCGCTTGGGTCATCGTCGTTGCCAGAACAATCCAGAATAGCGCGCGTCTCAGCATCTAGGTCTAGGATATATTGGAAACGCTTCAATACCATGAACGACGTAACACGCAGAGACTTCACCAAGGCCGCGGGCTTGGCTACCGCGTTGAGCTATTCGCGGATTCTTGGCGCGAACGATCGGGTTCGGATGGGATTCATCGGACTTGGCAATCGCGGCGACCAGGTTCACGATGCTTTTCTTGAGCACGGCGATTCGGAAACGGTGGCCATCTGCG
>Ga0105237_10003037_pt1 | contig 20243 bp, 19 predicted proteins | sample KBSC24metaG_FD_81520 | JGI IMG/M metagenome (GOLD analysis project Ga0105237, IMG submission 81520) | Corn rhizosphere microbial communities from Kellogg Biological Station, Michigan, USA - KBS C2-4 metaG | ecosystem: Host-associated > Plants > Roots > Rhizosphere > Soil | place: Michigan, USA... | reverse complement strand
TCAGCACGGCCGGTACGACTGGTCGCTTGCTTGGTGAGCTCCACTCTTTCCGTTTTCGTCAGGCTGATGGCGTTTGGCATGAACGCCATTGTAGTCTATAAATGGTTGTTACAGTCCACTAGTTGCTCGCGAGGAAGAGCCGCGCGCGCTGCACTTCCTGCCGATCCGTATCGGCCTTCTCGCACGCCGCGAGCAGTTGCTTGTAGTACGCCGCAGCCTTTGCTCGATCACCAGAGAGTTCGGCTGCTTGAGCCGCGCCGTAGATACCGTTGAAGCGATTCGGCGTCAACTTCAACGACGATTCATACGCCGCGAGAGCCTGCGCAGGCTGGTTCACTTCGAGCAGCAGATCTCCGAGCAGTTCTCGCGCCGGTAGAAGTTGTCCCGGTGTGATCGGATGCTTGTAGGTCGTGTCCTCTAGATCGGCCGCAGCGCGCATCAGCTTCACGGCTTCGTTCGAGTTTCCGTGTGCCCACGCCAGCCAGGCCTGCGCGGTCTCGCGCTGCACCTCGACCTGCTTCGCCCAATAGTCCTGCTTGGACTCGAGCAGCGCGTCGCGTACTGCTGTCAGCTCCCGCACCGCCGCGGATACTTCGTCGACTGCACCAATGTGCGCCGCCCCGAGCGCGCGTGCGTAGTAGGTCAGTGCGCGTGTGGCAGGGAAACGGCTCGGCGCGGGCGTCAGGGCGGCTGCGTCTGCCCAGCGCCGTTGTTCGAGCGCGAAACGAGCTGGAGCGGCTGCCTGAGCGTAGTCCACCGGCAGCGTGCGTGCCTTTTCGTCTACCTTGACTGTAGCAAGGCGTTGGAGGATGTCGCGCGCCGCGCCGGCCTGCGCACCCTGCAGGTACGCGTACACCAGATAGTCCAGCGAGTGAGACTCTTCCTGTGCCCAGCCGAGGTTCTTCGCGGATTCGGCCGCAGCGAGATTCGATTGGATCGAGTCCTGCCACATCCCGACAGCGATGAATGTGTGCGAAGGCATGTGCAGCGCATGCGGGATCGACGGTGCGATGCGGCCATAGCGACGGGCAGGACCGAGCGCGCGGGGCGCAAGCTCGGGGTAGTCGTACGCGTGAATCAAGTAATGCGCAGCGCCGGGATGATTCGGCTGCGCGGCGAACACCCCTTCCAGGATCTCCGCGCTCTTCAGCTGGTTCGCGTAGGTCTTGTCGTTAGGATTCGCAGTTGCCTGCAGCGAGAGCGCATAGAACGCCGCCGCTTCGCGATCGTCCGGATAGTTGTGGAAGACCGCCCCCATCGCCCTTGCGTAGTCAGCGACACGAGACTTGTGATCGCGCTGGTCGAAGTCTCCGTAGAATTTTCCGATCGCAGCGATATACGCGCGTTCACGCTCGGTCTTGCCGTCGATGACCGCAGCTTTTTCCGCAGCGGCCTTTCCTTGCATGAAGGACTCCTTGGTCGGCGGATACCAGAGCGGGTACCACCAGCTCATGGCGATGCCCCAGTAACCCATCGCGCAGGACGGATCGAGCTCCGTCACCTTCGTGAACGTTTTGCCGGCCTCGGGATAGAAGAACGAGTGGAGGATAGCGACGCCGCGGTTGAACTCCTTCTGGGCCGCGGCGCTGCACGAAATCGGAAAGCTGACCTCGCCGACTTTGTCGGGCGCGCCAGTCGGCATTTGCTCGTCTTCATGCGCTCCCGCACTCAGAGATACGACCGACGCAACTGCCAGGAACAGCGAATGCAGTTTCATATCGAACCTCCGTTTGGCACTCATGTTTTCAGTTCACGCCTCAACTCGTTCAAGAACCGCCAGTCGGCTCTTTGCGCGAGAAGCTTCTGTGGACTCGACTGTATGATTCCCACCTCGTGCAGGCGCAGCGCATGGAACCGCAACGTGTCCTCCGGATCGGCATCACGCCATCGGCGATAGGGCAGGTCCTTCAGCACTTCCAGCGCCAGGTCGTAGCGGGGCTCGTACCCCTTTGCGACCAGAAAACGCGCCGCCCTCTCGGGTTCTCTGGCACACAGATCCGCTGCCTTTAGGATTGCGCGGAGCGCCCGTCGCGTAGCGACAGGATACCGTTCGACGAACTCATGGCGCGCATTGAACATACAGCAGAAGTACTGCGACCAGGGGCGGTCGTGCGTGGTGTTCAGGACGACGCGGCCGACCTTTTTCGCCCGCAGCTCCTGCGGTTGCGGAGCGAACGCGAGGAACGCATCAGCCTTCCCCTCGCTGAACCTTTGCATCGCATCAGCCGCGCTGGATGTGGTAATCCATTGAATGTCGCGTGGATTCACGCCCACATAGGCGACGATACTCGAAACGAATAGCCGCTCAGTCGAATCTTCAGTGGTGATCACGACGCTCCTGCCCTTGAGATCCTTGATCGCCGCAATGCGCCCGTTCACGAACAGCTCGTAGCAACCGGCATGGATACCGGCCAGAGGGACAACGCCCCTGCCCGCATCCAGCGCAGCCACCACGTCGGGCGCTGCGCCCATGGTCATGTCGGCGCGGCCAGCTTCCACCAGGGTCAACCCTTTGGCGACGGGTGTATCGACATACTCTATGGTGGAGAAGCCTTCCAGCCGCAGCAGCTCCTCTGCAATGTATTGAGGCGACAGGCAGATCGCGGTGGTATGAACGAGACGGATCTTCTTTACCTCGGGTGGCGGTTCGGCTGCCAGTGGGCGAGAGACTCCGAGCAAAGAAGCGGCGCTCAATGCGGATGCATTGGCGATAAACGTCCGTCGGCTAAAACCGGAGCTCGTTGGGTCAGTTCGCTCGGCTACAGCCTTATCTTTTTGGGTGAGGTGCATGGACCACTCTCCCGTATGCACTGTGTGCTCACGCTTTCAGCTCACGCCTTAGCTCGTTCAGAAACCGCCAGTCCGTGCCCTGCGCAATGAGCTTCTGGGGCGGGGACTTGATCAGCCCGGCCTCGTGCAGCCGTAGACCGTAGAAGCGCAGCGAATCCTCCGGATCGTACGTGCGCCAGCGTGTATAGGAGAGCGATTTCAAGACTTCGAGAGCGACGTCGTAGCTCGGCTCGTAGCCTTTGGCTACGATGTAGCGAGCGGCGCGCTCGGGTTCGCGCGCGCAGAGGTCGGTGGCCTTGAGGATCGCTCGCATTGCACGCTTGGTGGCGACCGGGTTTCTGCTCACGAACTCCTTGCTGCTGCCGATCATGCAACAGAAGTACTGATCCCACGGGCGGTCCTGCGCCGTGTTGACAATGACCCGCCCGATCTTCCGTGCGCGCAGGTACTGCGGCTGGGGAGGAAACGCGAGCACGGCGTCCGCCTTTCCCTCGATCAAGCTCTGGACAATGCCATCGAGGCTGTCTACGCGGACCCACTCGATATCCTTGCGCGGATCCATGCCTACATAGGCCACCATCGCAGCGATGAAGTAGTAGTCGGTCCCTCCGAGGGCAGCGCTGATGGCAACGCGTTTGCCCTTGAGGTCACGGATAGCACGCACGCGCTCGTTGGCGAAAAGCTCATAGCAACCGCCGTGCAGTCCGGCGAGCACGACCAGGGGTTTTCCGGCATCCAAGTCAGGCAGCACGGCCGGCGGCACGACAACGGTGATATCCGCCTTGTTCGTAATGAGCAATTCCTGGGGAAAGGATTGCCCAAGCTCAACATACTCGACCTCGGAAAATCCCTCCAACCGCAGCAGGTCCTCGGCAAGATACTCCGGAGCCAGGCAAATGGCCGGAGACTTCACCAAGCGCACGCGGGTCGTTTCGGGCGGCGCCTCGGCACTCGCAGGGCACGGCAGGGCCAGCAGCGATGCAGCGCTTAGCGCGGACGCGTTGCCAAGAAACCTGCGCCGAGTGACTCGATCGAACAGCAAATCCGACATATCCCTCCTTATGCCTTCAACTCGCGCTTCAGCTCGTTGAAGAACCGCCAGTCCGTGCCCTGTGCGATGAGCTTCTGCGGAGTCGATTTGATCATCCCCACCTCATGCAACCGCAAGGCATGAAAGCGCAGTGTGTCCTCCGGATCAGCATCGCGCCATCTTCGATACGGGAGTCCTTTCAACACTTCGAGCGCGATCTCGTAGCGCGGCTCGTACTTCCTGGACACGAGATAGGCGGCGGCGCGCTCGGGGTCCTCGGCGCAGATGTCAGCGGCCTTGACGATTGCGCGGAGCGCCCGCTTGGATGCGACAGGGTACCTTGCGACAAACTCTCGATTCGCCGCCACCACGCAGCAGAAATACTGGGACCACGGACGGTCTCTGGTCGTATCGACGATGGCATGGCCGATCCGCTTGGCGCGCAGTTCCTGTGGTTGCGGCGGGAAAGCGAGAAATCCCTCGGCCCCGCCTTCCATGAAGACGCGCAGCGCATCCGCACTCGTCGGGGCCTGAACCCAGGTGACGTCCTTCGTCGGATCGATACCGACATAGGCCAGGATACTGGATACGTAGGTGTGTTCCGGGCTTCCCACGCCGCTGATGACGACCCTCTTGCCTTTCAGATCGCGGATTCTCTGGGTCTGGTTGTTCCCGAACAGTTCGTAGCAGCCTGCGTGAATTCCGCCCAGAACGACGACACGTTCGCTGGCATCGATTGCCACAATGATCTCAGGCGCTGCCATCATCGAAATGTCAGCCCGGCCTTCGACGATTTCCCGCGAGAGCAGGTTCGATTTGATTTCGACATACTCGACCTCAGAGAACCCCTCCAAGCGCATGAGCTCTTCGGCCAGCAATTGCGGCGCGAGACAGATCGAAGGCGCATGGATCATGCGAATCCTCGTAACCTCGGGCGGCGGTTCGGCCAACGCCGTGCGCGGCAACGCCAGTAACGCGGCCGCGCCCATAGCGGAGGCTTTCACGAGAAACTCCCTGCGACCTGTGCTCTCGTTCTCAGGATCGCTCGCGGACGTCGCGGTCCGACCCTTGGGGGGGGTGCTACGGGCCGATTCGGGGACCCTCGCGCGTTCGCTCATGCTTTTAGCTCTTTCTTCAATTCGTTCAAGAAGCGCCAATCGGTGCCCTGTGCGATAAGCTTCTGCGGGCTGGCCTTGATCATTCCCACCTCGTGCAGGCGCAAGGCGTGGAAGCGCAGGGTGTCCTCGGGGTTGGACTCACGCCAACGGTTGTACGGAAGAGCGTTGAGTTCCTGGGCGGTATTGATGATGACGTGCCCAATCTTCTTCGCCCGTAGCTGCAAGGGTTGGGGAGCGAACCCCATGAAAGCGTCTGCCTTCCCGTCGATGAAGAACTGCATCGCGTCTCCAGTTTTTTCGGCGAGCCACTTGACGTCCTTTCGAGGATCCATGCCCACATAGGCCAACATGCTGGATAGCAGAATGTGGTCGCCTCCCCCGAGCGCGTAGACAGCTACTGTCTTTCCCTTGAGGTCGCGGATGGCGTGGACTTTATCGTTGCGAGAGAGCTCGTAGCAGCCCGCGTGAATCCCTGTAAGAGCGACGAGATTGCTGTGTGAATCCATCGCATAAACCAGCGCAGGCGCGGCCTCTTGAGTGAAATCAGCCTGCCCGGTTGCGATCAATGGAACGTTCGTGCCGGCCTTCACTTCTACATACTGAACGTCGGTGAATCCTTCGAGCGTCAGCAACTCCTCCGCTATGTATTGAGGTGCAAGGCAGATAGCGACGTTGCGGACAAGTCGGATGCTCGTGATCTCCGGCGGCGGGTCGGCGGCCGCGACACTCGATGTTCCGAGCCACGGGGCTGCTCCGAGGGCGCTGGCGCCAGCCAGGAAATGACGACGGTTGGATGTGGCATCGGCAGAAGATCTCATTAGCTTCCCCTCAAGCCTTCAGCTCCCGCCTCAATTCATTCAGAAAGCGCCAATCCGTCCCCTGAGCGATGAGCTTGTTCGGACTGGTCTTGATCAGCCCGACATCGTGCAGGCGTATGGCATGGAAGCGCATCGCATCCTCGGGATCGTACGCGCGCCACGCGTTGTAGCGCACCTCGCGCAGCGTCTCCAGAGCGTAGTCGTAGCGATCGGTGACTTTCTTCTCGACCAGCGTTCGCGCCACCTGCTCAGAGTCGGTTGCACACAGATCTGCGGCCTTGAGCATCGCTCGCGTCGCTCGCTTCGTCGCTACCGGATACTTTCGGATGAACTCCGGGTGGCTCACGAGCATGCAGCAGTAGTACTGGGACCAGGGCTTGTCCACGGCCGTGTTGACGATGACCTTGCCGATACCCCTAGCGCGCAGCTCCTGTGGATCGGGCGGAAACCCGAGATAGGCATGGGCCTTGCCCTCCGCGAACATCATCTTCCCCTCCGGCGGAACGCGCACGACCCAATTTATATCTGTGCGCGGATCGAGACCCACATACGCGACCATACTGGACAGAAGAACGTGCTGAGGCGCACCAATTCCATCCACCGGGATCGTCTTGCCCTTGAGGTCGCGGATGCCGCGCACCTGTGCATTGCCGAACAGCTCGTAACAACCGAGGTGCATACCCGCCAGCGTCACGACCGGCGCCCCGGAGTCGATGCTGGTCAGCACTGCGCCAACCGCCAGCATGTCCATGTCCGCCTTACCCGGCCCGGTCGCAACGCCCGACACCGGAGGAAGATATTCGATCTCGGCGAATCCTTCCGCTTTGAGGAGCGCCTCGGCCGCATACATGGGTGCCAGGCAAGTAGCTGGATATCCGTTCAATCTGATACGTCGTGTCTCGGGCGGCGGTTCGGCGAGGGCCGCGCGAGGAAGGCCCAGCAATGAAGCGGCGCCCAAGGCAGAACTGCCGACAAGAAAACCGCGGCGATCGAAACGGTGGTGACGACAAGGTTTCATCCTGCTGCTCTCCTCAGATTGCCCTCGTCCCCATGCGAGGAGCAGATGCAGGCGACCGCTTCATGCTTCGATGCTCACGGCGCACCCCACCTGTCTCATACATTGGGCGGCAGCGTCCAGATTAGCGCCTCCCGGCTGACAACCGGCATACGGATTCACGCGCAGGATCGGTTGGCACAATGTTCCAGCCCGTCCGGGATCGCGTCCGGTGCTCTTGCCAACTGTGCGCCGCTGCCGGCTTGCCGGCTACCGGTCTGGCCTCGGGCCGGCGGGCCGAGCCGCCGCGTCGAATCTGTATGTTCCGTGTGAGTCGTTGTCCGCCTGCGCGTCACCGCAGAGCGGCCATTGCGTCCACATTCCACAGCCCCCGCCTCGGTTTGATGCGTTGATGCTTGCAAATGAAGCATCGCGGTGCTACGCTTTTAAATATTATGCGCACGACTCTCACGCTTGACGATCGCATCGCGAAGGCTCTGAAGGCCTTGGCCCATCGGTCCGGGAAGCCATTCAAACAGGTCGTCAACGAGACGCTCCAGGCCGGCCTGTCGGCGGGGGCGGCACCGAAGCCGCGACCATATCGAATCAAGCCCGTGCGTCTCGGAGGCGTCCTGCCCGGGATCGATATCAACAAGGCGTTGAGACTGGCAGCCGCGCTCGAGGACGAAGAGATCGCACGTGAGCTCGAGCTGCGGAAGTGATCCTGCTCGACGCAAACCTGCTGATCTACGCCATCGACAGCGACTCGCCTCAGCACGCGCGCGCTCGTCGATTTATGGAGGAGACGCTCTCCAGTGACGCCTGGGTGGGCCTGCCATGGATAGTGGTGCTGGCCTTTGTCAGGATCACTACGCGCGCCGGCGTCATCCGCACTCCCCTTTCGGTCGAGCAGGCCATCGGTTTCGTTGACGATTGGCTGGCGCAGCCTTACGTTGTCCTCGTCGGCCCGGGGGACGAACACTGGCCTGTCCTGAAGAACCTGTTAGTCGCGGGCGGTGCAGCAGGGAACCTCACGTCGGATGCTCATTTAGCAGCGCTCGCGATCGAGCACGGGTGCGAGATTGCGTCCGCCGACAACGACTTCCGGCGGTTCCCAGGAATCAAGCTGGTGAACCCGCTCTCGGATCAGTAGGTCGAGCAAGAGTTTGCCGGGTGGCGCCGTGCCGCTGCCCGATTCGAGTGGGAGTCCGCAAGGGCCCCGGCTCCAGCCTGCGCCCCACTCGACATCCGCACGAATACGAGCCCGTTTCCGAAGACGAATACCTGCGGTGCGCAGACGATCGATCTGGATGCGGTGACTGTGGAAGATCCTATGTTCGTGATCGAGGTGCTTTCGCCCAGCACCGAAGCAACGGACCGGAGGGAGAAGCTTCTCGTCTATCGCACCCTGCCTTCGCTCTCCGAATACGTTCTCATCAGTCAAGACGAAGCCCGCGTCGAAATCCATCGCCGGCGCGGCGACAGTGGATGGGAGAAGATCGAGTACTCGGGCCCGGAAACTGTCGAGCTCGGGTCGGTCAGTCTCCAGATCGGCATGGCCGACATCTACGAAGGCGTTCCGATCGAGGCGCTGATGCGAGGGCCCGGTTAGTCCTAGCCTGGTCGCAACCGTAAGTCATGCCTTCAGCTCCTTCTTCAACTCGTTCAAGAACCGCCAGTCAGTCCCCTGTGCGATGAGCTTCTGCGGGGAGGTCTTGATCATCCCGACCTCATGTAGACGCACGCCGAAAAAGCGCAGCGAATCCTCTGGATCGTAGCTGCGCCAGCGGTTGTACGACAGAGACTTCACCACTTCTAAAGCAACGTCGTAGCGCGACTCGAACCCCGCGTCGACCATGTAGCGGGCAGCACGTTCGGGTTCCCGCGCGCAAATGTCGGTGGCTTTGAGAACGGCCCGAACCACGCGCTTGGTTGCGATTGGATTCTTCACCACGAATTCCTTTCGTGCCGCAATCATGCAGCAGTAGTACTGGTCCCACGGACGATCCTGGGTGGTGTTGACGATGACCCGACCGATCTTCCTTGCACGCAGCTCCTGTGGTTGCGGCGGAAACGCCAGGAAGGCATCGACCTTTCCCTCGATGAAGGATTTCATCATCTCGCTGAAGCTCTGCGTGTCGACCCAGTGGATATCCCTGCGGGGGTCTATCCCGACGTACGCCGCCATCGCGGCAAGGTAGTAGTACTCCACGCCCTCCATGTTGGTGACGCCCACGCGTTTGCCTTTCAGGTCACGGATGCTGCGAACGTTTTCATGAGCGAACAGCTCATAGCAGCCCCCGTGGAGGCCCGCCAGAGCAACAACAGGTCTCCCGGCATCAAAGAACGGGAGCAGGTTCGGCGGGGCAAAGCCGGTGATGTCCGCTTTCTCTTCAAAGAAAGGATCGTAGCCGGTAGTTTGGTCAACGCTGATGTACTCCACTTCGGAGAAGCCCTCCAGCCTCAACAGTTCCCCGGCCAGGTATTGCGGCGCCAGGCAGATCGCGGGCATCTTCACCAAGCGCACACGGTTCGTCTCAGGTGGTGGCTCGGCCGCAGCCGGCCACGCAAGACCAAGCAGCGAAGCTGCGCCCAAAGCTGACGTGTCCGCCAGGAAGCGGCGACGACCGAGTCCCTCTACACCCTCGTCATTCATCGTCTTCATGCCTCTACCCCTTCGGTAACACGAAGCGCCAAGCGGAATATGATCTCGCGTTACGTTTCCACATGATTGGGTTCCTCCTTCAAGGAATACTGCGCGAGGGGTGGCATCGTCGCTGCACAAGTCTGGAAACTGCCATGCTCACTCACGAATACACGCCCGTCCCCGAAGACGAATATCTGCGTTTCGAGGCCCAAAGCCCGATCAAGCATGAGTACTTGAACGGCGAGTTGTTCGCAATGACACGCAGCGATCGTGGCGCTGTCCATCACGCCTTCAGCTCCTTCTTCAACTCATTCAAGAACCGCCAGTCCGTGCCCTGCGCGATGAGCTTCTGCGGAGTTGACTTGATCATTCCGACTTCATGCAGACGCAACGCGTGGAAGCGAATCGTATCCTCCGGATTTGCTTCGCGCCAACGGTTGTACGGCAGACTCTTCACCACTTCCGCGCCTACCTGGTAGCGTGGTTCGTAGAGCTTGTCCGACAGGAAGCGTGCGACTTTGAGTGGCTCGCTGTCGCACAGGTCTGCTGCCTTGAGAATCGCGCGCAAGGCGCGCTTGGTTGTCACTGGGTAGCGCTGCACGAACTCCCGATTGGCGCCCAGCATGCAGCAGAAGTACTGCGACCAAGGTCGATCGGTAGTCGTGTTCACGATGACTTGCCCGATCTTCCTGGCCCGCATTTCTATGGGTTGCTGAGCGAATCCGACGACAGCATCCGCCCTGCCCGTCGCGAAAGCATGCATCGCATCCAACAGAGAAGCCGTCCCCGGCATCCAGTTAACCTCGGTTGGGTCGATCCCGACATACGCCAGCATGCTCGAGAGAAGGATGTGATCGCCGCCCCCGAAATACATGATGGCGACGGTCTTTCCCTTGAGGTCTCGAATGGAACGTACGCGTTCGTTGCCGAACACTTCGAAGCAACCGGCGTGAATACCGGCAAGGATGACGATGGGCTTGTTGGCGTCCATGTACGGAATGAACTCCATGGCGTTCCACATCGACATGTCTGCCTTGGACGTGGCGAGCGCTTCCGGAATGTAGCGCGTTCCGAAGGGGACGTACTCGACTTCCGTGATGCCTTCGAGGTGGAGCAGCTCTTCCGCCAGGTACTGCGGTGCATGGCAGATCGCAGGGACATGAAGCAGTCGGATCTTCTTGATCTCCGGTGGCGGATCCGCCGCCGCGGTACGGCCGTGCAATCCCAACGCTGCCGCCAGTCCCATGGCGCCGGCCCGTGACAGCACGTGTCTGCGCCTTGGATCGAACGTTCGGATGAGACGCATGTCAGTTCCTCCTCTCACCGGATGTTCGGGATGCCGTCAGCTCGTGCAGAAACTCTCTGATCGCCTCGCCCATGCGGCGGGTCGCGTTCGGGTCGGCGTTGCAGCAGATGATATGTCCAGCGGGCGAATCCACCCACACGACGCGCGCGTGCGCGATTGCCTTGACATATGCGTCGACGTGTTGTGGTGGAAAGAATTGGTCTTGTGGGTTGAGGATGAATACTGCTTTGGCCTTGATGGAGCGGAGCGCGGCGCTCAGATCACCGTTGAACCCCGGTGTGTCGCCGAGCCACCCTCGTCCCGCGGCTACGGTTCGGTAATACAGATCCCGCGCATCCTGGACGTCCAGGTAATAGTCACCCCAGGTGTCGCGCCACTTGGTGTAGGCCTCCGGCGTATCGACATCGGTCTCCCACCAGTCGCGCGTGTAGAAATACGGCATCAGCACGGTAAGAGCATTCGAAGCACAGCCTTGGGGATTGTCCTCGTAGTTGCCGCCATCCCATCCCTTGCAGGATTCGATGATCGACACCATCCAGGAGCCGATGAGAAACCCCTGAGCAGTAAACGGAGTGCCCCCAACGATAGGGAATATGCCATCCATGGAATCCGGGTAGCTAACCGCGTACTGAACGCTATGGTCCGCGCCGGACGAAATACCGGTCACGGCGAGAAGATGAGAAATGCCAAGCGCTTCTGTGAGCAGCTTGTGCTGCGCGCGGATCATGTCTCGCCCGTTGTAGAACGGGAACGCCATCTTCAGCCCGCTGTTCGTCGGGCTGGTCGAATGCTCGAATCGGGTCTGCGTCGCGCCCAGCGCATCGGGGCAGATTATGAAGTACCGATCCGTATCGAGCGGCCGGCCCGGCCCGATCATATGGTCGATCCCGTGATGGTTCGTGGCAAAACCGTGCTGGAACAAGATGGCGTTGTCTTTGGCGGCGTTCAGCTTGCCGTGAGCCACGTAAGTCATCCTGAGATCTTCGATGACTCCGCCACCCTCGAGCTTGAACTGGCCCAGGTGAGCGACCTGGTGGGGCGGCTGATCGGGCCAGTGTGCCAGGGCCTGCCGGCCATAGGCGGAAAGGGCAAGCGTCAGCACAACTCGAGCGATCAAGGCCTTGCGTGAAACGCCCATCGTCTTCCCCCTCGACGAAGTGATCGTTGCACCGGATGAAAGATCGGTGTGATGGCGTTATCTTGCGCCAGCCGGACTTGCACCGTACCTACAGATTCGCAAACTCGCGAGCCTGGTGTCCGGTGAAACCGGCTTAGTGCTCGGTGTATCTGCTCAACTCATATGTATCGGTATAGCCCAGAATAGTCTTCGATGCCTCGAACCTTCGCTCCATCTTCACCGTTCGCTTGACGCCCGGCGCGTACCAGAAACGCATGCGAACATAGCCATCGCCGGCATCGGCCCAGCGGTGTATGTCCGACACCGCTTCGACCTTGAGCGCATCGAATTCGCCCGCAGGTACGCGAACGTGCTCGATCCCGATGACCTTGACGTTGAGATGCCAGTCTTCCCGCACTTTTCCCGCAAGCATGGTCGTCAGCTTCGACGGGACACCGTCCCATTTCATGCCGATCTCGTCGCGAGTGGGAGCGGCGTACGGCGACAGCTCGGCGATGAAGAACCGCCCGGGCAGCTCTCTTTCCTGGAATCCGTTCTTCGGCTCGAATCGCGCCTTGAACACACGCTCCGATTTGAAGTCCGATGACTTTCCTGACACAAGGGTCTCGTTGACTTCAAGCGGCGACGAGGCAGCGATAGCAACCGTCAGCGTGTCGACGACATGCCCGCCGCCCAGAACGTTGTAGGTCCAGCCGTCGCCGACTTTTGGCAGCGCAGATTGGGTACCCGCGATCTCGCCGCGGGTCGTGTTCACGACTGCGGCAACGCTAGGTTGTGAAGCAGGCGGAAGATTCTCGCTGTGCGCCGTTGTGCCACCCGTTGCGTCCAAAATCGGCTTCGGTTGCGCAGTCGACGTTGCGGGCTGCGCGCTGTTGTCTGCCGCCTGGCTGGAGGCGCCTGGTCGGCCCGTGGAGTCGGCTGGACAAGCCTCGTCGGGCATGGTTGCCGCAGTGCGAAAGTGCGGGTAATAGGTAGTGGCCCCGATCCGCTCGAGCGCAGGCGGAAGACTGTTGCGCCGGAACCACGCCGGATCGATCGCAGAGAGAGCGCTCTCGGAAGCGCCGAACGAATCGACCGACACTGCGCCGCCGCTGTACATTCCGGTCCACTCCGTGACGCGAGGTTGTCCGTCGAGCGTGAAGTGCGCGCGGACGGTCCATGCATACAGCTCGCAAGGCGCGAGCGTCGTGTCAAGCGCATAGGTCGGAGCGGTCAGGCCGGAACGCACATAGGGAGTTGGCGCAACACCTCGATAGAGTCGTAGCTCATAGGTCACATCACGGATCTGACTCTCGGTCCGACCGTCTCTCGTAACACTCGCGGGCAACGGTCCCCATCGAAACGTCGGCTGCAGATCCGTCATCCGCCGTTGCGCTGCCCTAGCGCCGATGTGACCGTCATCAGTGACATTTTCGACGCGCGGATAGATCGGTAGCAGCACGTAATCGGGGAATGCCGATAGCGGACCTACGCGCGTGCTCTCTCGCCTGTCATCGCCGCGATAAACGAGGATCGATTCCTCGAGTGCCGCCTCTGCGATGGCGCGATACGCATCTGCAAGGTCGCTGGCTACGGTTCGCGATACGGCTTTACTGACGCTGCCGTCGGTCGGCAAGCGGAGAAACGTGTAGCTGTCGAGAACCTTCCGCCCGGGCAGTGCGAGAACGTTAACATGGGCCTCGACACCGACTCCATCGCCGTGCAGCGGATTTTCGGAGCGGACGAGGAAGAAGCGGACGATCGTGACCTCGAGCGCCCTTGCCGGCGACACCTGGGCGGGCGCAACACCGCCGTTCACTGGCGCGGATTTGCTAGCCAGTCGCACCGTGGAAAGCCCGTTGGCTGTGGCGCTCTGCTCGAGCGCTTTGAGGACGTCGTCCTGCGCAGTTGTCGCAGATCGTGCTATCGCCGTCCGCAGGTCTTTCGAGACGTCGGCAGCTGGATCGGTCCGCTTGTTGTAGGCCGACACACCGCCAACCGTTCCGCCGACGACGATGGCGACCGGCTCGCACAGAACCAGCCATACGAGCGCTGCCATCGCTCCACCCTGCCCACCACCACCCAAGCCTCCACCCACCTGAAAGCAAGAAAGCGCGCCGGCGCCTGCGCCCTTCAATGTACCGACCGCGACTTGGCTGTCGACTGCTGATCCGACCCTTTGCCCGCCGTCCAAGCGGGCCGCCGCGTCACCGACAAGAAGCCCGATTGGTCGCGCGGAGCTGATGGCTGCTTTCGATTGCTCCGGCAGCGCGGGGGAAGTCGGTAGTCCATGCTTGGCTGGCGTCATGGTGCTGCAGGAGCACTGAATGATCACCAGCGCGAATAGCGCCCAGACTTCAGGCCGTGGCCTCATGCCTTCAGCTCTCAGAGCTCGTTGAAGAATCACCCGTCCGCATCCCCAATATGTTAGCCGAAGCCATTTGCATATCGCATACAGCTCGCATGCGCACCCCGCGAACCTGAACCACGCAAGAGTGCCGCATCTCCCGCAGGCCACCGGCTGATTCCACCACCGGGCCACCCGGTATGATGCGCAGATCGTGCTCAACCGCTTACGCCGGCTCCTCCCGTTCCAAACCCCCAACAGCCGGCGCCTGGCCGTTCTCTTCGGCGTGGTCTACTTCGCCCAGGGAACCTGGTACCTCCCCGGTCAGGCGGTCACCATCACGCTCAAGGAGCGCGGGCTCTCGGCGGGCGAGGTCGCCACGTTCTTCGCGATCACTGGCGTGCCGTGGATGGTCAAGCCTGTCTACGGGCTGATCTCGGACTTCCTGCCGCTGTTCGGCCGGCGGCGAACGAGCTATTTCATGCTCAGCACGGTCCTGGCCGCCGGCTGCGGATTCGCATTGGCTCTGATGCCGCAGCATCCGTATGGGTGGCTGGCTGCACTGTTCACCGCCATGGCGTTCGGCCTCGCCTTCACCGACGTCCTCACCGACGCGCTCATGGTCGAGAGCGGCAAGCCGCTCGGGCTCACCGGCGCTTTTCAGGCCGTGCAGTGGGGTGCCATCTATGCAGCATCGATTCTTGTAGGAGAGCTGGGGGGCTACTTCGCGGAACATCGAGATCTCAACTCGGCGTTCCTGTGGGCGGCCGTCTTCCCCGTGCTATCCCTCCTGATGATGACTCGCTTCGTGAAGGAGCCGCGGGTAGCCGGTGAGCGTGAGGCCTTCCTGGAAACCTGGCGCGCCACTCGGGCCGCGTTCGCCGACAGGACGGTATGGCTGGTGGCAGCCTTCCTGTTGTTCTGGACCTTCAGTCCCTCGTTCGGGACCGCGCTGCAGTACTACGAGATCGATATACTCGGCTTCAGCCAACAGTTCATCGGCCACCTGTCGGCTCTCGGCTCGCTTGCGGCCATCATCGGGGCCACCATCTACGCCCCCCTGTCGAGACGCATGAGTCTGCGACGAGTCATCATCCTCTCGATTGGAATCGGGGTGGCCGGAACGCTGGCCTATCTCGGCTACCGCGGCCCCGTATCCGCTGTCATCATCGACGTGGTCTTCGGATGTGTCGGCATGATCACCCAACTCGCCTTTCTCGATCTCGCCGCCAAAGCGTGCCCACGGCACGTCGAGGCCACCTTCTTCGCGTTGCTGATGTCGGTGTTCAACGCCGGCACACAGGGGTCGCAGATTGTCGGAGGCTACCTGTATGACTGGCTTGGTCTTACGCCGCTGATCTTCATCTCGGCCGTAACCACGGCGCTCGCGTGGCTTCTCGTGCCGTTGGTCAGCATCGACGCGATCGAAGCTCGAGCGAGGGCCGGCGAAGATGCTTCGGCGGGATGAGAAAGGGAGAGAATCTTCGACAGGAATATGGAGTGCTGAGATTAGGGTGCGCGGTCGGGGATGCGCGCGACGTCGGCGAGCCATACCGTGGCTTCGCTGTCGCTCGGCGCGCGATAGTCGCTGCGCGGCGAGAGCGAGCCGCCCGAGCCGACCTTCGGAGCGTTCGGCATCGCGCTGCGCTTGTATTGCGAGAGCTGGAAGAAGCGTCGCACGAACACGCCGAGCCATTTCTTGATGTCGCCGATCGCGTATTGATTGCGGAGGTCGGCAGGAATATCGGGCCAGTTGCCGACTTTCCGGTCACGCCACGTGCACCAGGCCATGAATGCAACTTTGGTCGGCAGATACCCGAAGCGCAGGATGTAGTAGAGCGTGAAATCCTGCAGCTCATACGGACCGACGACGGCTTCGGTGCTCTGCCCCGGCTCTTCTTCGCTCTTCCCCGGCACCAGCTCGGGTGAGATCGGCGTATCCATCACGTCGTGCAGTACGGCGCTCACTTCGGGCCCGAGCTGATTGGTGCGCGCCACGTAGCGGATCAGATACTGGATCAGCGTCTTCGGCACACTGGCGTTCACGTGGTAGTGCGCCATGTGATCGCCGACGCCATAGGTGCACCAGCCGAGCGCGAGCTCGGACAAATCGCTCGTACCGACCACCGGCGCGTTGTTCACGTTGGCGAGCCGGAACAGATGACTCGTGCGCTCGCCGGCCTGAACGTTCTCGAACGTCACGTCGTACACCGGCTTGCCCTCGGCAAACGGATGGCCGATGTCCTTGAACATCTGGATGCAGCTCGGCCGGATATCGACCTCGTGCGCGGTCGTGCCTACAGCGCTCATCAGTCGTCGCGACTGGTCCAGCGTACGTTCGCTCGTCGCGAAGCCCGGCATCGTATACGCCAGGATGTTCGAGCGCGGCAATCCCATCACGTCCATCGCGCGCGCGCAGACGATCAACGCCTGCGTGGAGTCGAGCCCGCCCGAGATGCCGATGACGACTTTGTCGGAGTTCATCGCACGCAGGCGCTTGGCCAATCCCTGCACCTGGATTTCGTACACCTCGTGGCAGCGCTCGTCGCGCGTCGCCGGATCGGCCGGCACGTACGGGAAGCGCTCGTACAGGCGCTGGAGCGGCAGCTCCTCGTCGAGCGGCAACGGCAGCGGAAAGCGAACGCTGCGGAACGACGACACCACATCGCCATGACGTGCGATCGACTGGCCGAAGCTGTTCGTGCGCATGCGGTCTTGCGCGATGCGGTCGAGGTCGACGTCGCCGGTTGCCAGATGCGACTTGTAGACGAACCGCTCGGTCTCGGCCACGCGCGAGCCGTTCTCGTAGATCATGCCGTGACCATCCCACGCAAGATCGGTCGTCGATTCGCCATAGCCCGCCGCGCAGTACAAATAAGCAGCGACGCAGCGGCCGGATTGATTCGAGACGAGCTGCCGGCGGTATTCGTCCTTGCCGACCGTGATATTGGACGCAGACACGTTGATCAACACCGTCGCGCCCGCCAGCGCCGCCTGCGATGATGGCGGAATCGGCGTCCACAGATCTTCGCAGATTTCGACGAAGAAGCTGAACAGCGGCTGCTCCTCGGCCTGAAACAGTAGCCGCGTGCCGAACGGCACGTCGGTCTGCCCGCACAGGTCGACGAACTCGCGCGTACAAAAGTCGCCGGGCGTGAACTGGCGGAGCTCGTAGAACTCGCGATAGTTGGGAAGGTAGGTCTTGGGTGCGAGGCCGAGAATCTTCCCGGCCGAAACGACCGCCGCGCAGTTGTACAGCAACCCATCGACCTGCAGAGGCAATCCTACAACCGCCACGAGCGGCAGCTTGCGCGAAGCCTCCACGACTTTCTCGAGCGCGGCGAGAGCGCCGTCGAGCAAGGCTTGCTGATGGAACAGGTCTTCGCACGAATAAGCCGACAGCCCGAGCTCGGGGAACACCGCAAGTACCGCGCGCTGCTCCGCCGCCCGCTGCATCAGGGCGATGATCTGCGCCGCATTGAACATCGGATCGGCCACGCGTACCTCGGGAATGGCGACCGCGGCGCGTATGAAGTTATGCCGGTAGAGATTGAAGAAGGACACGGGTCTGGCTGCGACTATTCGGAGTGAGAATAGGCGATTGTGCCTGAAGCGCCCGGGCGCCTCAAAGCCATCCGGATTCGCCGGCTGAGAGGCCCTCGGATCCCGGCCTGCGCGAGCGCGCGATCAGGAGCTCACGAGAGCTCCACCGTCCACCACCAACACACTGCCGGTCATGAACCGCGAGGCATCCGAAGCCAGCAGCATGAGCGGCCCGTCGAGGTCCTCCGAGTGCCCGACACGCTGCTGCGGAATACGGCTGATCAGCTCCCGACCGACCTGGCTTGCGAAAAAGTCGCGGCTCGCCTCGGTCTCGATATAGCCCGGCGCGAGCGCGTTGACGCGGATGTCGTAACGTGCGAGCTCGAGCGCCATCGCGGACGTGAGCTGGATCAGTCCGGGCCGCGCGGCCAGCAGCGATGAGATCCCACCGCTCGTGCGCATCCCAGTAATCGACGCGATGTTGATGATGCTGCCGCCCTGGCCATGCTCACGCATGCGCTGTGCGACCGCTTGCGCTACGCGCCATGCACCGGTAACGTCGACGTCGACCACGTTGGAACCTTCATCCGCACCTTCGAGGTTGGGTTTGGTCGTTACGCTGGCTCCGTTCACGAGAATGCGGATGGCGCCGAGCTCGCGCTCGACCAGGGCCACGGCACTCGTAACGCTTTCCGCGCGTGCCGGGTCCATGCGCACGACAATCGCCTCACCGCCTTTTTCGCGAATCTGGTTGGCCAGCTTCTTGCCGCCTTCGATGCGGCGCCCGGCCAGTGCCACTTTTGCCCCGGCTTGCGCCAGGGTCAGCGCAAAATGACGTCCGAGATCGGTAAACGCACCGGCGATAAGCACACAGCGACCGCTAATGTCCACGTTTGTCATGATCGCACCCGCGACTCGAGCGGACCTGTGTAGAACTCCGGCCACCGCTCGCGCACGATCGGACCGTCAGCGGCGTATGCGTGACAAGTGTCCACCAGACCCGGTTTACTGTTCTTTGGCCGAGCGCTGTCGCGTTTCGCGCGTTCGGCGTAGACCGATTGGAACGCGGTCGTTGCCACTGGGCCGAGCAGCTCGACCAGATGCGTGCAGCCCTTCACGCCGCCGAGCAGCTCGCGCGTCTTCTGCGTCCAGCCCGAAGCGATGCGCAAGCCGACCAGCGCACGGAAGTTGTCCGTGATGTCCCCGCAGATGCTGTATGGGCCGTAGTCAGTCTTCGCCTCGACTGCGTGCACGAGCAGGTCGGTATCGACAGTGAGGCGAAGCCACATTTCGTGCAACGCCTCGCCGGCGTGGATGGTGCCGCCGCGATCGGGGTTCGGAAGATCGAACGGCTTGGTGTCCACCAGATGGCCTTCGATATCCCAAAGGCCGTCGTCGCGCCGATATCCCCGGCAATCGACGCGGCGGTGATGCATGAGCTTGCGTGGTACTGGATCAGTCAGAGGCATAGTGCGAGAAGGCTAACGAAAACGAGATTGGGACAGTTCGAGGATACTTCGGGAGGCGATAAATTCAACGGCATGGGAATCGATCGAGAGTCGAAACTCCGCGCGACTTCTTGCGCGGTCACACATGACGAAATTCAGGTTTCTCCGTGCTCCGTGGTGTCCTCGGTAATTAGAGATCCTGGTTAATGTGAGACCCTCGCTCGGCGACGCGCGCCAGCGTCGCGAGCTTCTCTTCGGGCGTCATTTCGAGCCAGTCGGCGATCTCCTGCAGCGTGCGCCGACAGCCCAGACAAAGTCCCGTGCGCGCATCCATCTGGCACACACTGATGCACGGCGACGGAACATGGACGGGTGGCAGACTCATGCCGCGCGATCCTGTTTCTTGGCCTCTCGCGCCGCCTTCGCCGCGAGAGCGCGCCCCGCGCGCGAAGCGGTCGGGCGGCCGAGTGCCCCACTGATGAACTGCGCCGCGACGAGCAGGCGTGTCATGTCGACACCGGTCCCGATGCCCATGCCATCGAGCATGTACAACACGTCTTCGGTTGCCACGTTTCCCGTCGCGCCGGGCGCATAAGGACAGCCGCCCAGACCGGCGATCGAAGCATCGAATACCGCGATGCCGAGCTCGAGCGACGCGAGAATGTTGACGAGCGCTTGACCATAAGTGTCGTGGTAGTGACCGGCGAGCTTGTCGAGCGGCACGCGCTGCGCTACCGCGTCGATGATGCTTTTCACTTTGGCCGGCGTCGCCGCACCGATCGTGTCGCCGAGCGAAATTTCGTAGCACCCCATGTCGTACAGGCGAGCCGATACCTCCGCGGTTGCCGCCGGATCCACTGCACCCTCGAACGGGCACTCGAACGCGACGGACACATAGCCGCGCACCTTGAGACCGTTGTCGAGCGCCGTCCTGCATACGGGAGTGAAGCGCTCGAACGATTCGACGATAGAGCAGTTGGTGTTGCGGTGTGAGAAGGCCTCGGTGGCGGCGGCGAAAACTGCAACTTCCTCGACATCCGCGGTCATGGCAGCCTCGAGACCTTTGAGGTTTGGAACCAGCACGG
>Ga0105237_10003036_pt1 | contig 20251 bp, 14 predicted proteins | sample KBSC24metaG_FD_81520 | JGI IMG/M metagenome (GOLD analysis project Ga0105237, IMG submission 81520) | Corn rhizosphere microbial communities from Kellogg Biological Station, Michigan, USA - KBS C2-4 metaG | ecosystem: Host-associated > Plants > Roots > Rhizosphere > Soil | place: Michigan, USA... | reverse complement strand
CCGGGCGAATAGGCGAGCGAGAGTTCGCGCTGGGTGACGACGGACTTGGTCGGCGTGACCTTGATCTTGCCGGCCGGCGCCTTGCGGTGATAGTCGAGGGCGGCTTGCTTGAGTTCTTCGATGTTGGACATGGGCAAATCGATGGGCGCCGCCCGCGGCGCGGCGTTGCAGATCGCGGACACGGCACTATAGCACCGCGCTTCCCGCGGTCCGCCCTCGGCTGCGTCAAGTAGCGCGGCGCTGTCACACAGCGGCGCGCTGTGGAATAGCGCTCCGCGCGCACGGCACGAGGCGGCGCCCATTCGCGACCGATCGAGACAGGCGGCGTTTCCTCGCCGACCTTCATCGGGAATGGACAATGCGAACCGGCTGCGGATCGCACGGTCGCCGAACGGCGACGGGCGGCGCGTTTGCCGCCGGCCGCCTTCGGTATGCTCCACGCATGCCCGACTGCTCGCCGATCGATGAAATCAGCGCCCTGCTCGCACGCAGTCGAGCCGGCGATGCAGCCGCGCTCGATCGCGTCACCCCGATTCTTTACGCCGAGTTGGAAGCACTGGCGGCGCGCGCGCTGCGCGGCGAACGCGAAGACCATACGCTGCAGACGACAGCGCTGGTCAACGAGGCCTACCTGCGTCTGTTCGATCAGCGCCACATCTCGTCGGCGAATCGCGCGCAGTTTCTCGCCCTCGCCGCGCAGGCGATGCGACGCGTGCTGGTGGACCACGCGCGCAAGCGGGCCGCGGCGAAGCGGCCGAGTTCAGACCAGCGCATTGCGATCGACGAAATCGACTTGCCTGAAACCGGCGGCGACCTGATCGGTCTCGACGGCGCCTTGCAGCGTCTTGCCGAAATCAGTCCGCGTCAGGCCAAAGTCGTCGACCTCAAGTTCTTCGCCGGACTCGAACTCGAGCAGATCGCCGACGTGCTCGACATCGCCCGACCGACCGTCGTGCGCGATTGGCGCATGGCGCGCGCGTGGCTGGAGCGCGAATTGGCCTGAGCAGCACGCGCGGAGCGTTGCGCAAAAAAGCGGCCGGCATCGCCTGCTCGCGATGCCGGCCGCTTGGCTCGGTCGAAACGCTCAGTCGAACCCGTTCGCGAAAATGCGATCCGAACCGGAGCCGATGCAGGCACCCGGCATCTGTTCGCGCTGCCACGCCCCGCTCGCCGTGCGCGTGGTCTGTTGCACGACGTAATCGGTCACGTACAGATCGTGGCGGAAGCCGGAGTTCGAATAGTCCGTCAAGCGGTATGCGTAGGGACGTGGATAGTACTGGCAGGTCGCGACCAGCCCCGGTTGCGGGCTGTCGAAGCCGCCGACCGCACCGCCGACCGCCAATCCGCTGCCCCAGGTCATGCTGGTCTCGAAATCCTGGGTCACGCCGGTCGTGAATTCGTAGGCGGCGCCGGCCAGCGCCTTGACGCCGAAGCCGGCCTTCGCCTCGAACTCGGTGCCGATGCGCGTGGACGAGTCGATGCTGGAGTAATTGCCGGCCGTGGTGCTGGTGCTCTGATCCAGGTCCCAATGTTGCGAAGCCGACGCACCGATGGCCAGACCGGACCAGATCGCGTATTCGCCCACCGCCAGGCTTGCGATCGGATCGAGCGGGTCCGGCGTGCTGTCATGGTCGTTGACGCATTCCCCGCCGCCGGGCAGCTGGACTCCGGTATGCGCCGGATCGTCGTTCGTCCCGGCCCAGATGAGGTTGCCGCGCAGCTCGATCGTGCGGTACTCGGCGTCGACGGAATCGAATACCTTCGCGTACATGACGTCGTCGCCGGTCTTCGGATCGCACACCGCATCGGGATAGGCCTGCGGCTCGGCGTGCGCGTCACCGAACACCTGGATCTCCGCCACGTTGAGCGGCACCGAGCCGGCACCCGGATACTGCAGGCGCACGTAGCGCGCGCGCAGCGGCAGAGCGGGATCGTTCGGATCGCGCGTCCAGGCATTCCAGACCGAATAGAACGATTCGGTCTGCCCGGTATCCTGCTGGTACGTGCTGATTCCGGCGCCGTTCGGCACGCCTGCGCCGGCGAACGGCGTCGCCGAGGCGTAAAGCCGGAAGCCCCACAGCGACTGCTCTTGTCCCGCCTGCGGGAACACGCGAATCGCGCCGATATCGCGTACCTGTCCGAGGTCGATCTCGACATACGGATTGAACGACACGGCCGAAGTGTGCGTCGCGGTCGAGAACATGCCGTCGGTCGCCTTGTCGGCGTCCTCGACGGAACCGCTGGCGCTGACCGGGCGGAACAGCGCCAGGCTTGCCCAGTCACGCTGCAGCGGGATCCAGTGCAAAGGAACCTGCACCGGCCGCGGTTCGTCGCTCAGCGTGTTCCAGGTGTCGGCGTCGGTGCCCGAGTTCGTGCTGAGAGCATCGAGCACCTGGCACATGCGTACCGCGCTGTCCTGTATCGATCCACCGGACCGCACGACATCGTAGGAATAGCAGTCCGACGTGTGCGCATCGGTCGTCACGAGCGCTTCGCCGATCGCCTGGTCCGCTCCCTCGCTGAGATCGTAAGCGTTCTCGTTGCCGTGGAGGGCGCCATTCGCAGCTTCCCACGCGTGGCCGGCCGTGACGCGAATCGACGCCTCCGCTTCGGCCGGGCCGAGGCTGAAGCCGACTTCGACGCCGACATAGCCGGAAATGTCGTTCGAGGTGTATTTGCCCGCGCGCTGCTCTTCGCTGCTGCTGCCGCTGGTCGACTTCGAGAAGGTCGCATTCTTGTCGGCGCCGGCCTGCAGCGATTCGAAGTACGGCGGCTGCCAGACGAGTGCGCGCAACTGCGTGTCGTTGACGCGGCGGCAGTCGCTACCGAGCGTGGCGCGCAGCGAATCGCCGTCGAAATCGCTCATCAGCACGCTGATGTCGGAGACACCGCCATCGCTTTCCACGCGCCGGCTGCCGCTGTAGATGCCGGAGCTGCCCGGCTTCCAGACGTATTCCGAAATCACGTTGCCGACCGTGCGCGCCACGGTCAGCAACTCCTTGACGCCGTCGTTGTCGACATCGGCGACGCCGATCCGCACGCGCGAATCAGGGTTGAAGAAATCGGGGTTGTTGGCCGGCGTCGAGCCGCTGTACGGCGCCGAAGGCACGATGCGGTACACATAGGACGGCGTCGTTCCGCCACCGTACGACCCGCTGCTGCTGGACGAGACGGTGACGCTGCCGGCGTAATCGGACGTCGTACCGTCCCACGCCGTCACGGTCAGGCGAACGTTGAAATTCCCGGTGATGGCGTACTTGTGATACGGGTCCGCGCTCGACGAATGCGCGCCGTCGCCGAAATCCCAATCGTAGCTGCGGATGTCTCCGACCGCGGTGCTCTTGAAGCTGACCTGGTAATACGTGCTGCTGCCGACGCTGACCGGGCCGTCGTTGCGGTACTGGAAACCGGACGCCAGGCGGACTTGCGCTTTCTGGGCCCACCAGCGCGTACTCGAAAGCGCGCCGAGCGAACCAGGAACCATTCCGGCGACGGCGACGACGATCTCGGCCGGCGGTACGCCGTCCACGTCGGCGACCACGGCATCGAACGAGGGCGGAGAGGCGTTGGTGAAGCCCGTAGTCGCGTATGACTCGACCACGCGGCTGGAATCGAAGCCGACGCTGCCGTTGCCGAGCGTGATCGCGGTGATCGCGTTGCCGGCGTCGCGCTGTGTGTCGAAGTGCAGCAGGCGTTGCGCCAGTACCGGGTAGCCGGTCTGGAACGAGTTCACGCCCAACATCACGTGCACGACTAGCTCAGCCGCCGCGCTGTCGACGATGTCGCCACCGTCGGCATCGAGCGCGAAGATCGCGGGAATCGACGAGCCGACGCCGGCCATCTGCAGTGCGGCGCCGTCGTCGATCGCGAACACGTAGTTGAGCGGCGTCGCGAAGCGCAGGCTGCCGATGTTCTGGTTGCCGCCTTCCACCGGCAGCACGCTCGCATTGGGCGTGTCGAACTCGAGCAGTTCGTAGCTGAATTCGTTGTTGGGATAACCGGCCTCGCGATAGCCGAACACGACCAGCTGATCGCGCCCGTCGAGAAGGAAGTCGCCGACCGCCAGACGCGGGTACTGCATCTTCTGTTCGCTCGTCCAAACCGCCAGCGGCGCGCCTGATGGTTGATCGATCAGGCCCGCGGAATTGCCGCTCAATACGATCGTGCGCGCCTTGCCGTCGTCGGCACCGCCGTCCACGGTCCAGGAGACGGCGATATGGCGTTTGCCTTTCTGCGTGCCATCGAGATCGCCGGCGACGATGTTGAGGCTGTCGGCGACGATGGTCTCCGGATAGATCCAGGTCTGGATCACCTGCGCGTGCGGGCCGGTGGCGTCGGCGATGCGTTCGTAGACGGCGAGCGTCACATTGGAGTTGTCGCTGAAGGCCACGACGACTTCGTCGCGCCCATCGCCGTTGAAGTCGGCTTGGGTCGCCGTCTGGAACGGCAGCTGCGGCACACCGCTCTGGATCAGCCCGCTGCGATAGAGCCGCGGCAGCGGATCGGTTTCGTTGCTGCCCGGCGCGCGCAGCTCGTCCAGCGTCTGACCGGAGGCGCCGCCCAGAAGAACGAGCGGTTCGAGATCCAACGACATCGCGGCGGTGGCGCCGAAGGGTGTGCCGGCGCAGTCGATCGGAACGGATGCAGGAGCGGGCGGCGAAGGCGCCTGTGCCGAAGCGGTGCCCGCTGCGGCGATCAGCGCGCCCAACGCTAGCCTACGGATGATGACGATCGTGCGGTACATGGCAGTCTTCCCTTGATTGGCGGATGCCGCCACGGGTGACGAAGGTGCACGCAGGCGGTTCGCGCCAGCCCGGGGCCGAATCGCTACGGCCTCCTCTTCCCGTGCCCCTGCTCCGCTACCCTTTTGGCGGTCAATCCAATACGCGCAGAACCGCATCGCCGCGGATCATTCGCGCATGCGCGCTGTCGGCGCTGGCAAACTGCGTACTCACGAGGCGAAGACGTGGGCGGACATGCAGGCAAGAGACGAGCGTTATCGCAAAGCCCAGGAGATCGCCCACATGCTGTTGGACCGCCCCGCTGCCGAACGCGACAGCCATCTGGCCGCGCTAGGCGACCCTGACCTGCAGCGCGAAGTGGCGTGGCTGCTGTCCGCGGTCGAGGGCACGAACTTGCGCCCCGGACTGCTGGAAAGGATCGAGCGCGAACGTTCATCCTACGCCGATGGCGCCCGCATCGACGTGCCGTCGCCGCGCAGCTATCGCCTGCTGCGTCGCATCGGCGAAGGCGGCATGGGCGTGGTGTGGCTGGCCGAACGCGGCGAAGACGGCCTGCGGCAGCGCGTCGCGCTGAAACGGCTGCGCATCGGCGGCGGCGATTCGCTGCAGCGTCGCTTCGACGAGGAACGGCGCATCCTGTCCGCGTTGACCCATCCGAACATCGCGCGCCTCGTCGACGCCGGCAACGACGCCGACGGCGAACCGTTCCTGGCGATGGAGTACGTCGAGGGCGAACGCATCGACCAGTGGTGCGACGCACACGCAGCTGACCTGCTCGCACGCGTGACGCTCTTCCTGAAAGCGTGCGCAGCAGTCTCCTATGCACACGAGCGCCTGATCATCCATCGCGACCTCAAGCCCGCGAACATCCTGGTTGGCGCCGACGGCGAGCCGAAACTGCTCGATTTCGGTATCGCGCGCCTGCTCGACGGAAGCGCGAGCGCGACGGCCACCCAGGCGATGACGCCTGCCTACGCGAGCCCGGAGCAGATCGAGGGCGCTCCGCTCGGCACCGCGACCGACGTCTATTCGCTCGGCGTGATCCTGTACCAGCTCGCCGCCGGCGTGCGGCCGTTCGACGATGGCGCCGGCGAACACGCGCGTTCGAAAGCGGTCCTGTCGGGCGAAATCACGCCGCCGAGCCGGCGCACGTCCAAGCAGGGCGGCAGCGCGCCGCTGCGTCGCATACCGGCCGATCTCGACGCCATCGTACTGAAAGCGCTGCGCCGGGAGCCCGAACAGCGCTACCGCTCGGTCGCCGAGTTCGCCGACGATCTGCGGCGCTACCTGTCGGCGCGCCCGGTGCTGGCGCGCCGTGGGCAGTGGGGCTACCACGCACGCCGCTTCGCCTGGCGCAACCGCTGGCTGCTGACCGCATCCGCCGTGGCGATGGTGGCTGGGGCCGCGTTTCTGGTCGAACGCGAAGCGCAGCTGCATCGGATCGAAGTCGAACGCGATCGTGCAGAGGCGATCGTCGGCTTCACCGGCGACCTGTTCGACAGCGCGCAGTCGCTGCGCTCGCGCGGCAACGCCGTGACGGTGCGCGAGATGCTCGACCGGGGCGCGACGATGCTGGCGCGGCGCGACGATCTGCCACCGGACCTGCGCGCATCGCTGCTGCTGACCACGGGCCGCGCCTACAACAGTCTCGGCCTGGGCCAGGAAGCGCTACCGCTGCTGCAAGCTGCGCAGACGTTGGACACGCACGCGGGTCCGGCCGAACGCGCCTCCCTGCTGAGCGCGCTCGGCGCCGCGCAGCATTTGCGCGGACTCTACCCCGAAGCGATCGCGACACTCGCGCAGGCGCTGGAGCTGCTGCGGCGATCGCCGGGCGACCATGCCGACGGAATCGACGAACTGCGCGTGCGCATCGCGGCCATGCATGCCGATCTGGTCGACGTGCCGATCGAGCGGAGCATCGCCGAACTGCAAGAGGTGCTCGCCGAGCTGCAGCGCCGGCCTGCCCATGCCGCCGAACTCGAGTTGCGCGCGTACGGTGCGCTGTCGCAAGCCTACGTCGTCGCCAACGACACCGCGCACGCGATTCCGGCGGCCGAGCAAAGCGCGGCGCTGGCTGCGCGCCTGTACGACGCCAGCGATGCACGCGCCTCCAACGCGCGGCGGCAACTCGCATTGGCGTTGATGGATGCCGATCCCGCGCGCGCCGCCACGCTGTTCGGTGAGCTGATCGCCGACTACGACCGTCTGTCCACCACGCCGAGCATCACGCGTGCCGGCCTCGCCTACAACCGGGGCAAATCGCTGCGCCAGCTCGGCCACCTCGACGAAGCCGCCGCGACGATCGAGCAGGTGGTCGCCAGCGTGCGCTCGCTCGGCGGCCCGCGCCATCGTCTGCTGCTGGCCGCGCTCGACGAGCTTGGCACGATCTACAACCTGGCCGGCACGCCGCAGAAAACCGATTCGATGCTCGGCGCCGCCCTGCCCGACTTCGCCGCGGCAGCGCAGGAAGGCGGCGACGGCGAACGCGACTGCTACGCGATGGCGCTGGCTGCGCTCGGCGAAGCAGCGCGCCTGCAGCGCCGCTACGACCTTGCTGCCTCGCATTTCGCGCAGGCGCAGGAACTGCTCGCGCGTCTCGATCCGGACGGCTTCAAGGACGACCTGCTCGACCTCGACGAAGGGCGCGCACGCCTTGCCCTGGATCGCGCGGAAGCGACCGACGCGCGCTCGGCGATCGACCGCTACGAGACGCTGCTGCGGCGGCAGTCGCCGGTCCCCACACGCCGAGCGGCGACGTTGGAGGCGCTGCGCAGCCGTCTCGCCGTTCTCGACGGCGCTGCTGCCGCTGTGCGCTGAGGCCGCTCAGCCGGCGCCGAGAAAATCGAGCGCCGCCTGCAGCATCGCCTCGCTGCCCACGGCGAGCGCGCCCTCGTCGAGGAAGAATCTCGGCGAGTGGTTCGTCGGCGCGCTCGTCGTGTCCTGGCCGACCGGTGTCGCGCCGACGAAGAAATACACGCTGGGCGCCGGCGCGCCGAGCCCGAAATAGGGGAAGTCCTCCGACGCGGTCCAGCGATCGGGTTCGACCACCGACGCCTTGCCGAGCGCCTTCTCCAGACTCGCACGCACGCGCGCGGTGAGCGCCGGATCGTTGGTGTTGACCGGGTTGGTGCTGTCGGAAGACGGAATCTGCGCGGTCACGCTGGCACCGTTGGCCGCGGCGACGTGCTCGGCGACCGTGCGCAGGCTTTCCATCATCTGCTTGCGCATGCCTTCGTCGAACGTGCGGATCGTGCCGGACAATTCCACGCTGTCCGGCACGATGTTGAAACGCTGGCCGCCGTTGAACGTGCCGAACGTGAGCACGGCGGGCTGCTTGTTGATGTCGAGCTGGCGGCTGACGATCACTTGAGCGTCGGTCACGATCTGCGCCGCGGCGACGATCGGGTCGATGCCCTTCCACGGCGTCGCGCCGTGGCTCTGGCGACCGTGCACGGTCATGCGGAACGCATCGGAACTGGCCATGATGCCGCCGGCGCGCACGCCGACCTGGCCGACCGTCAGCGTGCTGACGACATGCATGCCGAGGATCGCGTCCGGCTTGAAATCCTTGAATACGCCTTCCTTCACCATCAGCGACGCGCCGCCCTGCTCGCCCGGCGGCACGCCCTCCTCGGCCGGCTGGAAGATCAGCATGACCTCGCCCGCGAGATCCTTGCGCCGCTTCGCCAGCGCCTCGGCGACGCCGAGCGTCATCGCCATGTGCGCGTCGTGGCCGCAGGCATGCATCACGCCGACCGGCTTGCCGAGGTATTCGCCCTTCGCCTTCGACGCGAACGGCAGGTCGACTTCCTCGGCCACCGGCAGCGCATCCATGTCGGCGCGGATCGCCAGCTTCGGTCCCGGCTTGCCGCCGCGAAGCACGCCGACCACGCCGGTATGCGCGATGCCGGTCCGCACTTCATAGCCGAACTTCTTCAGCGTCTGCGCGACGAACGCCGCCGTGCGCACTTCGTGATTGCCGAGCTCGGGGTGCTCGTGCAGGTCGCGCCGCCAGGTGGTCATCTGGGGCAGCGAAGGCTGCAGCATCTGCTGCGCCGTCTCCGCCGCGCCCGCGACGCGCGCGAGGGCGAGGAGCGACGCAGCCGCCAGCAAGGTATTGCGCATGGACGATCTCCGTTGGAAAGCCGGAACAGAAGCGAACGCGGCGCGTCCGCCGGCGCGCGCACCGCAGCACAGGCGCCGAAAATTCGACACGAATACGGATCTCACAACCCCAGCACCAGATCCTCCGCCTCGACGCGGTCGAGGCGGATCTGGTTGGCGAACAGAGAGAACGCGAGGATGCCGGCGAGGCCGTGCGCGTGCTGCACCCACGGCGGCAGGTAGCGCGGCGGCGCGATGTAGCCGTTGTCGAAATAGGGCTCCAGCGCGAGCACGTCGTGCAGCGCGAGCTTGCCGGCGAACAGGTTGCGGCACAGCGCCATGCGCTGGTTCTTGAGCGCCCAGCGGAAGAACGTATGGACCGACAGCAGGCCGTGCAGGTAGACCGCGTCCTTGGTGAACGCGGAGCCGCCGCCGGTCGGCGCGCCGCGGAACACGCGCTGCGCCGAGGCGAAGCTGTCGGCCTCGGTCTGGCCGGCGTCGAGGAAGAAGCGGAACACTTCGATGAAGTCGGCGCCGTTGAGCGCCATGTCGATCGCGAGGATGCGCAAGGAGATGCGCTTCATGCGAGCGATGTCGATCGAGCCCGACATCAGCTCGGCGAACACGGCCAGGCCCTCCTGCGTCGCCGTGATGCGCGGCGACGAGCGCGCCAGCGACTTCAGGTGCGGCTGCGCGCGTCCGTTCAGCGCGGTCAGCGAATGGACGAAGGCCTCGTGCGCGAGCAGCTGGTCGCGGTCGTAGTCGGAAAAGCTCGTCGCCGAGCGCAGGCGAATGCGCGTTGCGCCGGCCGCCGCCTTCGCGATCAGGTCCGGATCGGTCTCGACGCGCACGACCTCGGCGCCGAAGAACGCATCGAGGCGCTGCTGCAGCTCGCATTGCAGCGTCTCGGCCGCGATCGGCACCTCGACCTCGTCGAGTCCGGCTTCGCTGTGGTATTCGTCGGCGATCGCGATGAAGTGCCGCGCCGCGTCGAGGTTGGTCAGCTTCGCGCCCGGCACGCGATCGTCCGGGCGGCCGTACAGCGTCGCCGACGGCGCGGTGATGCCGGGCGTGCCCATCGCGTCGAGCAGTTCGGTCGCCACGCGCCAGGATTCGGCCGTGCGCCGGATGTAGTCGCCGAGCGGATGCGCGGGATCGGCGGCCTGCACGATCTCGGCGAGCGCTTCGCGCGTGGCCGAAAAATCCGCGTGCGCGTAGGCGATCTCGGGCAGCGTCGCCTCGCCCCGCTTCCAGGCGGCGATGAACTCGAGCTCGATCGACGCCGGCCAGCTCACTGTCGCGAGCAGGCGTATGCCGCGCGTGGCCGCGACCAGGCGCTGGTCGAGTTCCGCATAGAAGTCCGGCTGTTCGCTTGAAGCCATGCCCACCCGCGCTGGACGCAAGTGGAAGCGAAGATAGCAGACTGCTCTGCTAGGATGCTGCGGGGATTTCAGGGGGAGGCACGGCTCCATTCGAGGGAGATGCCGATGCTTCATGCAAGCCGTTTCACCGTTCGCCTGCGCGCGACACCATTGGCCGCCGCGTTGGCGTGTGCGCTTCTGACCACCGGCGCGAGCGACGCGCTGGCGGCATCGGCTGCATCGCCGGTTGCCGGTGCGACGACGACGCGCTACGCGCTGCGTATGGAAACGCGTCGTCTGCGCAGCACCGGGCTCGTCCGGCGCACCGAGGCGGCGCCGCCGGTCGCGGGCGCGACCTTGCCGGTCACCAGCTGTCTCGACGACGACGACCCCGGCACGCTGCGCAACGTACTCGCCGGTGCGGCCGAAGGCGATACGGTCGACCTCAGCGCGTTGACCTGCAGCACGATCACGCTGACACAGGGCGCCATCGACAGCAGCGCGCTCGGCGAGCATCAGCTCTACGACGTGACGATCCAAGGGCCGGGCCGCGATGCGTTGACGATCGACGCCGCCGGCCAGTCCCAGGTCTTCGTCGTCGGCGGCTTCTCCAGCGACAAAGGCACGTTCACCGCGAACGATCTGACGATCGCCAACGGCTACTACGCGTATGGCGTCGGCGCCTGCGTCGAAGGGTTCGGCGGCACCGTCGCGCTCAATCGCGTGCGGGTGACCGACTGCCATTCGGTCAGCGGCTACCGCTTCCTTTTCGGCGGCGCGGTCGACGTCAACACGCTGGAGATGACCGACAGCACGATCACGAGCTCCGACGTGACCGGCACCGGCATCCACAGCACCGTCGCCGGTGCCGGCGCGTACGTCGGCGGCGACGCCACGCTGACTCGCAGCACGATCAGCGACAACCACGCGGCGGCGCCTTACGCGCAGTACAACGGATACGCGAGCGTCGGCGGCGGCCTGTACGTGCGCCACAACCTGACGATGGTCGACAGCACGATCTCGGGCAATTCGATCGAAGCGACCAACGACGGCCAGGACGCGAGGGGCGGCGGCGTCTACGTGCGCGGCATCGCCTCGATCAGCGGCTCGACGATCGACGGCAACAGCGCCGACGGCGACGGCGGCGGCCTCTTCAAGGCGATCTACAGCGTCTACGGCGAACCGGGCGGCACCAACCCGCAGACCAAGCTGACGATCGTCGACAGCACGATTTCGGGCAATACGTCCGGCGCGGGCGGCGGCATCGGCAGTTCGCGCCCGCTCTACCTCGACAACAGCACGATCGCGAACAACACCGCGGGCGATGGCGGCGGCGGCATCCTGTTCCGTCTGGCCGGCATCGAAGACAGCAGCGGCACGCTGCAGATGCGCAGCACGATCGTCGCGACGAACACGGCCGGCGCGACGGCCGCTTTCGCACCGGACCTCGATGCCGACGAAGCGATCGCCGTCACCGGCGCAAACGACCTCGTGATGGCAGCCGGCCCGGGCGTCGCGCTGCCCGCCGACACGATCGCCGACGATCCCCTGTTGCTCCCGCTCGCGTTGAATGGCGGCCCCACGCGCACGCACGCGCTGGGCGCCGGCAGCCCCGCGATCGACGCCGGCAACGATGACGCCGCCCTCGACTTCGACCAGCGCGGCAGCGGGTTCGCACGCGTCTCCGGCGCCGCCGCCGACATCGGCGCCTTCGAGATCCAGCAGCCGCCGAACGACACGATCTTCGAGGACGGCTTCGACGGCGCCGCGGCAGCAACGTTCGAATACGCGTACGACGACGGCGACGGCGACACGAACCAGGGGCCACCGTCGACGTTCGACCCGGACATGCTGTGGGGCAACTACTACCTCGCGCAGCCCGGCGGCGAAATCATCACGCGCTTGTCGGTCGCGTTCGGCCCGACGTTTCCGTCGCTCGCGAACGGTCCGGTCACATTCTGGCTGCTCGAAGACGACGACGCCGATTTCGACCCGCGCAACGCACACGTGATCGCCAGCGTGCCGGCGACGCCGGACGTGTTCAACGACACGTTCTTCAGCGTCGACCTCTCGCCGACCTGGGTGCACGGCGGCTTCTTCGTCGGCGCCAGCGCCAAGCTGCAAGGCGGCGAAGATCGCCCGGCGCGCGTCGACACGAATGCGCCCGGCGACAAGTCCTGGTTCTTCTATGCGCCCGACATCGCCGCGACGATCGACGATCTCGCCGCCGCGCCGTTCGGCGCGCGCATGGACGACACCACGGTCGTCGTGCTGCCCGGCGCGTTCATGGTGCGGGCGAGCGGCGAGGCGGCTCCCTGAGCCGACCCGCCTTGGTCATCGGCCGTATTTCTCACCGAGGCGCTTGTTGAGCGCCTTGGTGAGTACGCGCGTCTCGCTCTTGCGGCGCATCTGCGCTTCGAGCGAGTCCGCGGCGGCGGCGAGTTCGTCGCGCAGCTTCAGGTAGTTCTGCCAGCGCGCGGGGTCGAGGCGGCCGTCGGCGAGCGCGGCCTGCACTGCGCAGCCCGGTTCGCTCTGGTGGCTGCAGTCGCCGAAGCGGCACGATTGCGCGAGTTCGTCGATGTCGGCGAACTGGCCTTCGTCGATCGCCTCGTCGCCGGTCATCTTGAGCTCGCGCATGCCCGGCGTGTCGATCAGGCAGGCGCCGCTCGGCAGCTGGATCAGGGCACGGTGCGTCGTCGTGTGGCGCCCGCGGCTGTCGTGCTCGCGCACGGCGCCGGTCGCCTGGCGCGCTTCGCCGAGCAAGGTGTTGGTCAGCGTCGACTTGCCGGCGCCGGACGATCCCACCAGCACCGCGGTGTGACCGGGACCGAGGTAGGCGAGCAGCGGCGCGACGCTCTCGGCCGATTTCGCATTGACCGCGACGATTGCGATCGCCGGCGGCACGCGCTGGCGCAGTTCTGCATGCGCGGCCGCGCTGGCCGCGACGGTGTCGGCCTTGGTCAAGACGATCACCGGTGTCGCGCCACTGCCCTGGATCAGCAGCAGATAGCGCTCGATGCGGGCCGGGTTGAAGTCACCGTCGAGTCCGCTGAGCACGAACACCGCGTCGATATTCGTCGCGATGACCTGACGCTTGCGGCTCTCGCCGGCCGCGCCGCGCTGCAGTTCGGTACGGCGCGGCAGGATGCGCTCGATCGTCGGCGGAGCGCCCGGCGTCACGATCACGAAGTCGCCGACCGCGGGCCGCGCGGTCGGATCGAGGTCGCGCTTGAGGAAGCGCGCGGCCGGCTGCGCGTTGAACACCTGGCGGCCGTCGTGCAGCTGGTAGCCGGCTCGATGCTGGGCGACGACGCGTGCCAAAAGGCTCGCCGCAGGCACGTCGTCGGGCAATGCACTGCTGCGCCAACCGATCCGGGCGAGTTGCTGTTCGTCGTCTGCCGTGAGCTGCATCGACCGATTCTAGCGGTGTTCGGCGCTTCTTCCGCCATCGGTATGGCGCATTCGCATAAGGGACCCGGTCGCGTGCAGGGCCGCTGCGGCGCTGCTAGCATCGGCAGACGTAGCAACGGCGGGACCTTCGATGGAGAAGCAAACCGTGGCGGTCAGCAGCCGCCTCGACCAGGTTCGGTACGATATCCGCGGGCCGCTCAGCCGGCGCGCGCACGAACTCGAAGCGGAAGGGCGCAGCATCCTGCGCCTCAACATCGGCAACCCGGGCCTGTTCGGTTTCCGCGTACCGCAGCACCTGCGCGACGCGATCTCGGGCAAGCTGCCGCAGAGTGAAGCCTACTGTCACCAGCAAGGCCTGCTGGAGGCGCGCGAAGCGGTCGCCGCCCAGCATCGGCGCAATCGGGCCGACGCCGCGGCCGAGCGCGTCTTCATCGGCAATGGCGTCAGCGAGCTGATCGACCTCAGCCTGCGCGCCCTGCTCGATCCGGGCGACGAAGTGCTGATCCCTGCGCCGGACTATCCCTTGTGGACCGCCGCGACGCGCCTCAACGGCGGCGTGCCGGTGAACTACGCCTGCCCGCCCGAGCGCGACCACCTGCCCGATCCGGACGAGATCGCCGCGCTGGTCACGCCACGCACCAAGGCGCTGGTCATCATCAACCCGAACAACCCGACCGGCGCGGTCTATCCACGCGCGGTCCTCGAAGCGCTGGTCGCCGTCGCCGCGCGGCACGGGCTGGTGCTGCTGTGCGACGAGATCTACGACAGCGTGCTCTACGACGGCGCACGCTTCGAACCGATCGCGCCGCTCGCCGGCGACGTGCCCTGCATCAGCTATGGCGGCCTGTCGAAGGTGCACCTGGCCTGCGGCTATCGCATCGGCTGGGGTTCGGTGACCGGTGCCGAACGCCGCATCAAGCCCTTGCTGCACGCGCTCGACCTGCTCGCTTCCCTGCGCCTGTGCAGCAATGTGCCGGCGCAGTGGGCCGTCAAACCCGCACTGGAAGGACCGAGCGAAATCAGCGCGCTGACCCAGCCGGGGGGGCGCCTGTACGAGGCGCGCGCGGCGATCTGCAACGGCGTCGCGCGCAGCGAGTTCCTCACGATCGTGCAACCGCATGCCGCGCTGTACGCGTTCCCCGGCGTCGACCCGCAGCGCCTGCCCGGGTTCGACGACGAGACGTTCGCGCTCAGCCTGCTCGAGCACGAGAACATCATCCTGGTGCCGGGATCGAGCTTCAACATCCCCGCGCGCAACCATTTCCGCGTGACGATGCTGCCCGAACCCGCCGTGCTCGACGATGTCTTCGTGCGCATCGAACGCGAACTGGTGCGCATGGCGGAGAAGAGCGGCGCGAAGCGGCGCGTGGCGTGACGGCGCGCGTCGCGGTTTCGACTCCGGCGCGCTTCCTCGCCCTCGGCGATTCCTACACGATCGGCGAAGGCGTGGTGCCCGGCGAGCGCTGGCCCGTGCAGCTTGCCCATCGGCTTCGCGCAAACGGCGCGGCGATCGGCGATCCGCAGATCGTCGCGACGACCGGCTGGACCACCGACGAGCTGTCGACCGCGATGGACGCGCAGGCGTTCGCGCCTCCGTATGCGCTGGTCACCTTGCTGATCGGCGTCAACAATCAGTATCGCGGACGTCCGCTCGACAACTACCGCGACGAATTCGTCGACCTGGTCGCGCGCGCGGTCGCGCTCGCGGGCGCCCGGCGCGAACGCATCGTCGTCGTATCGATCCCGGACTGGGGCGTGACGCGCTTCGCGAAGGACAAGGGCCGCGATGCCGCGCAGATCGCCCGCGAGATCGACGCCTTCAACGGCGCCGCGCGAACCATCGCCGCGAGCAGCGGCATCGTCTTCGTCGACATCACGCCGGCCTCGCGCGATGCCGGCGACGCCGACGACATGCTGGTCGCCGACGGGCTGCACCCTTCGGGCGCGCAGTACGCGCGCTGGACGACGCTGATCGAACCCTTCGCAACCGCTGCGCTGGCCGCCGAATCGGCCGCATGAAACCTTCGACCGCGTGTGCGATCGCGATCTGCGCCGCGTTGCTGGCGCTGCCGTACGCGCGGGCCGCCGAAGACGCAGGCGCCGCGCTCGTGGCCGAGCGGCCGCCGGGCACGGCCGCGCCGCGCAATCCGGCCTGGGCGAGCCCGGTCGATACCCGGCGCAATCTCTACCGCATCACCGACACGTTCTATCGCAGCGAACGCCTGACGCGTGCGGATGTGGCGCAACTGCGGCAGCTCGGCGTGCGTACCGTGATCAACCTGCGCGCGTTCCACTCCGATGCCGACGTGCTGGCCGGCAGCGGCATCCGCCAGGTGCGCATTCCGCTGCTGACCTGGAAAATCGACGATGCGCAGATCGTGCGCGCGCTCGAAGAAATACGTGCTGCGCAGGCCGAAGGGCCGATCCTGCTGCATTGCCAGCACGGCGCCGACCGCACCGGCCTGGTCGCCGCGATGTATCGGATGGCCTATCAGGGCTGGAGCAAGCAGCAGGCGCTGGAAGAACTCCAGCACGGCGGCTACGGCTTCCACTCGGTCTGGAAGAACATTCCGCGCTACATCCGCGACGTCGACGTGCCGGCGATCCGGCGCGCACTGGGTATTGCCGAATAGACGCCGTCGGCGGCTCGGCGATACCCTTCGCCGAAGGCGGCGTGCGCGTCAGGCTGCCTTGCGCTGCAGGATCTCGCCGAGCGCACCGAGCACGCGGTCGACGTTCTGCGGCGTGCTGCCCGCGCCCATCAGGCCGATGCGCCAGATCTTGCCGGCGAGCTCGCCCAGGCCCGCACCGATCTCGATGCCGTGCTCGTCGAGCAGGCGGCGGCGCACCGCAGCTTCGTCGACGCCGTCCGGCACCTTGACCGCGTTCAGTTGCGGCAGGCGCGCGGCCTCGGCCACGAACAGCTCGAGGTCGAGCGCGGCCAGGCCATCGCGCAGGCGCAGGTGGTTCGCGCGATGGCGCGCCCAGGCCGCTTCCAGGCCCTCTTCGTGCAGCATGACCAGGGCTTCGTGCAGGCCATACAGCATGTTGATCGGCGCCGTGTGGTGATAGGCGCGCGCACCGGCGCCCTGCCAGTAGTTGATGATCAGGCTCATGTCGAGGAACCAGCTCTGCACCGGCGTCTTGCGCGCCTTCAGTGCAGCGAGCGCCGCCTCGCCGAAGCTGACCGGCGACAGTCCCGGCGGCGCCGCCAGGCATTTCTGCGAGCCGGAGTAGATCGCGTCGGCGCCCCAGGCGTCGACTTCGACCGGAATGCCGCCGAGGCCGGTGACCGAATCGACGATGCTCAGTGCGCCGTGTTCGCGCGCGAGCTTGCATAGCGCCGCGGCGTCGGACACCGCGCCGGTCGAGGTTTCCGCATGGACGAAAGCGAGCGCCTTGGCACCGGGGTTTTCCTTCAGCGCAGCCTCGGCTTTTTCGAGGTCGACCGGCGTGCCGAATGCGTCCTTGACCATGATCGCTTCGGCGCCGATGCGCACGACGTTCTCGCGCATGCGGCCGCCGAACACGCCGTTCTGGCAGACGATCACCGTGTCGCCGGGCTCGATCAGGTTGACGAACGCCGCCTCCATGCCGGCCGAACCCGGCGCCGATACCGGCAGGGTCAGCGCATTGTTCGTGCGGAACGCGTAGCGCAGGAGCTCCTTGACCTCGTCCATCATGCCGACGAACGCCGGATCCAGGTGGCCGATCGTCGGCCGCGCCAGCGCATCGAGGATGCGCTGCGGCACCGGCGAAGGCCCCGGACCGAGCAGCAGGCGGACGGGCGGCTGGAAGCTCTTGAACGACGTCATGCGGGTTCTCCGGACCTGTCGTGGCAGCCGCGCGGCGCGACCGTGGGCCGCAGATCATGGCACGAGCGGCGGGCCAGGCCCCCGGGGCACGATGCCGCGCCGGTTTTCCGCGACCCGGTCGCCAGGCGCAAACGGCACTGGATCACGGATTCGACGTAAAGGCGGCTATTTCTTAACGCCAGCCAAACAACTTCCCGAAAGCCCTTTGCTAACGTCGCCCCTCCACGCGGTCGCCCGCCCAGCTCGGCGACCTTCAGAACGTAGTGACAGGGGAGCCGAGCCTCATGCCATTCCAGCGAATGAAGTCCTTGCTATTGCTCGCTGTTTTGGCTCCCGCTTCCGTTTTCGCCGCTCCCATGGTCGATGCCGACCTGCATGACTGGGAGATGGACCGCCTGTCCGCGGTCGCGTCGTTCGCGTTGCCGTCCGCCGGCAGCTTCACCCTGGGCGAGACCGCCGTCGAGGCTGCCGATCCGGCGCCCGAGGCGACGGCTCCCACGGCGACCGGCCTGCGCAAGGTGCTCGCCGACTTCGCCATGACCCTGCGCAACATCCGCTATCACCGCGGCGGCCGCGAGCCGTCGACCGGCTTCGACTGCAGCGGCTTCGTGCGCTACGTGTACCAGCACACCCTCGGCAAGGAACTGCCGGGCGATTCGGCCAGCCAGTATCTGGCCGGCACGAAGGTCGACCGCGCCGAGATGAAGACCGGGGACCTCGTGTTCTTCCGCATCCGCGGCAAGAACGTCTCGCATGTCGGCATCTATCTCGGCGACGGCCGCTTCATCCACTCGCCGTCGAGCGGCAAGCGCGTCAGCGTCAGCGCCCTCAACGAAGCGTATTGGGCCAAGCGTTTCGTCGGCGCCAAGCGCCCGAACGTACTGTCCTGAGCGGCCCGGCGCCGCCGTGGCGCCCTTCTGCTCCCTCGCATCGCCCGCCCGTCGATCCGCCCGTTTTGCGGAGCGTCGTCAATGAGCCGTCGTGAACTCGGGCGTTCCGGCATCGCCGTGCAGCCGCTCGCGCTCGGCGGCAACGTGTTCGGCTGGAGCCTGGACACCGCGAAATCGTTCGCCGTGCTCGACGCCTTCGTCGACGCCGGCCTCGACCTGATCGACACCGCCGACGGCTACTCGCAGTGGGTGCCCGGCAACCAGGGCGGCGAATCGGAAACGATCATCGGCCACTGGCTGGCCCAAGGCGGCCGCCGCGACAAGGTCGTCATCGCAACCAAGGTCGGCAAGTGGGCGCAACGCAAGGGCTTGGCGCCGGCGAACATCCAGGCCGCGGTCGAGGATTCGCTGCGGCGCCTGCGCGTCGACCGCATCGACCTCTACCAGGCCCACGCAGACGATCCGACGGTGCCCTTGACCGATACGCTCGGCGCGTTCGCGCGCCTGATCGAGCAAGGCAAGGTGCGCGCGATCGGCGCCTCGAACTACAGCGCCCCGCGTCTGGCCGAAGCGCTGGCGGTCAGCACGAAGCACGGCCTGCCGCGCTACGAGACCTTGCAGCCCGAGTACAACCTGGTCGAGCGCGACGCCTATGAGACGGAACTCGCTCCGGTCGTCGGCCGTGAGCAGATCGGCGTCATCAGCTACTACTCGCTCGCCAGCGGATTCCTGACCGGCAAGTACCGCAGCGAAGTCGACCTCGTGAAGAGCGCCGCACGCGGCGGCGCGGCCGGCAAGTATCTCAACGGCCACGGCTTGCGCGTGCTCGCGGCGCTCGACGAGGTCGCGCACCGGCATGACGCGACCCCGGCGCAGGTGGCGCTGGCGTGGCTGATGGCGCGGCCGGGGGTCAGTGCGCCGATCGCGAGTGCTACCAGCATCGAACAGGTGCAAGAGTTGGCGAAAGCGACACGCCTTCGTCTGATGGCCGACGACATCGAGGCGCTCGATCAGGTCAGCGCGCCGTAGCAGCCGCTTCGGGGCGCCAGCTTCGCGCTGCCGCATCTTCTGGAGCAACTTCGTGGGAGCGGCTTCAGCCGCGATTCCTGCCCGATCGCGACTTAAGTCGGTCCAACAAAAAGTCGCGCCTACTGGAACCCGACTGAAATTACCCGGGTTTGCGCCCGACAAACCGGTAGTACGGCACCCGCCCGATCGGCAGATACGGCACCGGCGCGCGCGCCTCGACGATGTCGTGCTGCGGCAGCAGCGCACGCAAGGTCGGCAGGTGCTGGGCGTTGAGACGCACGCCATCGTGCTTGAACCAGGCCGGCCAGAAATGGCGCGTCAGCGCATTGTGGCGGGCGGCATCGCCGACGGGATGCGCTGGCGAGACGTAGAAGTCGACCACACCGAGCACGCCGCCCGGCTTCAGCATCGCCAGCGCATTGGCGATCGCCGCGCGCCAGTCCGGAATCATCGTCAGCGCGTACGAGAAGTACACGCAATCGACCGGCCGCGCCGGCTGGTAGGTCGTCGCGTCGGCTTCGACCGCGCGCAGCTGCGGGATCGCGTGCGCGCGTTCGCGGGCGCGCGCGAGCAGCGGTGCGCACAGGTCGACGATCTCGATCGTCTCGATGCCCTGCAGCGCCGCGCCGAAGAATTCGGCGTTGCGCCCGGTACCGCCGCCGAGCTCGACGACGTGCGCACGCGGTGGCAGCGACAGGCTGCGGATCAGTTCGGCGCGCCCGGCGAGCAGGCGCTCGCGAAAGCGATCGTAGTTGTCCGATTGCGGTCCGTAGAACGCGCCCAGCGCCTCGGCGTGCGAGGCCGCGCGCGGCATGCCGCGCAGCAGGCGGCCGAGTACCGCCGCGTCGCCGCGCAGCGCCTCAAGCCGGGACATCGGCGATCACGAAGCCGGCGTAGGT
>Ga0105237_10003035_pt1 | contig 20251 bp, 19 predicted proteins | sample KBSC24metaG_FD_81520 | JGI IMG/M metagenome (GOLD analysis project Ga0105237, IMG submission 81520) | Corn rhizosphere microbial communities from Kellogg Biological Station, Michigan, USA - KBS C2-4 metaG | ecosystem: Host-associated > Plants > Roots > Rhizosphere > Soil | place: Michigan, USA... | reverse complement strand
TCGTGTTAGTTCAATCCATCCGTCATCTCGCCTGCGGACGTAGTACCGAGTTTCGCCACCGGGGTCCGACCAGAGTATCGCTGCACCGGAATGATCGACTGGGGTCAGCGAATAGCCTGCGCGATGGGCCCAAACTAGCAATTCTCGGGAGAGCGTCGGTGGCTGAGTCATCGAAGTAGACCCATCTTTTCGAGCCTACTCACCAACACATTAGCGCCGTCCGAATCAACGACTAGCACTTGGATGCCCCCGCCCTCTCGTCCGAATGCCGGTGCGACCTCGGATACTTCTATCTTCCATCCATCCGGAAGCGTTCCTGTCAGCCCGTATTGATGGTAGGGCTGTGTCAGGTTGTATATCGGTAGTGACCGCTGCTCGAACGACGCAGGGTGGTCGTTCGGCATCACCGCGAGGTAGTCCCCATCAACCTTGCCGAGTCGGTCCACGGGGACCACGCCTCGATCGGGAATGCCGTAATCGCGCACGAACGCTTCCATCGAGTTGTACTCCACTCGGCTACCAGGTACCGCTCCAGCGTTGGGTGGGTAGTTTTGCCACGGCTCTCCATTTGGCCCACTCTTGTTGTACAGCGATTCGTACTGTTCCTGAGTAAAGGGATCCCCACTGGCATCCCGCCCCCAGGGGGCCGTCGGGTCGGCAATGAGATCGCGAACCCTTGGGTCAAGGTGTTCGGGGTAGTCGTCGTAAGACCAATGGTTATCCAGCGGATGATGGCCGTACTCCGGATCGAGCCCGTCGTCATTCCGTCGATGCCACCCGTCGCCATCGCTGTCGTGTGAGTGAATCGGATCCTGCGGGCGGTCCGACGCCTCAGGATCCGCCCTATAACCCCCATGATTGCCCGCCCCATCGAGGACCACGTCGTCGTGCGGAGTGTGCTGCGCGCCATGCTCTGACGTCTCGTCCCGCGGAGGTGCACCGTGGTAATTGTCCGATGCTGCGTCGGCTGAATGATGCTCTTGGTTGGCATCGTGCGGCGTTGTCCCGTCGGCGTCCTTTGGTGCGGCGTGTGAGTCTGCTGATGGTTGGTCGGCTGCGGGATGACTCGAGCTTTCGTGAGTTGGATTGTTCCCGTGCGTATCTGGGCGCGGTCCAACGGGGTGCTCATCACTTGTAACGTGGGTCGGACGCGGATCCCCACCGTCGCCGTCGGATCGCCCGGGGTCGTGGCCGCCTACTCCCGCGTCGTGTCCACTTCCGGCCACACTCCCTGGTTCTGACGGCTCACCCATCTGGCGTGGGCCATCGCCGTGCTCGACAGTGAGTCCCTCGGATCGTATCGGTGCGTGTGCTTCTCGATCGTCAACGGATGTTGTTGGGTCGGTTCCGGGGGATCGGTCAGTGACTCCGCCGTCAGCTGATACGTGATCGTCTGCTCGTTCTCCTGGATGCGCTGCACCGTGATCGTCCATTGGTACGGATAGATCTGACGGCCCCTCTGGACGCCAGTCTGCTTGGCCGTCGTGTGGGCTTCTGCCACCATCTTCGTCGACCAACTCGGATACTGGTAGACGATCCCCGTCTCCGAGTCGATCACCAGGCGCGCCAGTCCCACCGCCGCGCCCGTCGTCATCTGCTCGGGGCTCAGGACTTTCGTCGCCACCCATCCGCTCTGGAACGGTTGAACTTGGAACGTCTCGGTCGGCGACATCTGCGCCAGATACGCCAGCGCCTGTTCCCTGGTTTCCAGCTCCGCCATGGTGTGCTCCTCCGCTGGGTTCGATCGGCGTGAAATTGAGGTACGACGACTCGTCGACCATCCAGGCAGGTGGATGGTCAGAAGTCAGGCCTTGCTGGGGATCCCACCACACCGGGTGGTTTGCACCTTCGGGATACACGACGACGGTCGCGTGGGAGTCTTCAGTCACTGGCGAGCCATCGGGGTGATAAAGATGGTCGCCCGTTAGGAAATCCCGTGCATGCCAACCGTTGACGACCAAGGCGGACGACCCGGGACCGAGATTGTCGATGTACTGATGGAGCGCATCGAAGTGGTCGGCGATGGTGGGATTCGAGAAGGTGTGTTCAGGGATGTGTTTGAACTCGAGCAGCCCGCTGCCAAGCCAGTCCTCTGCGCGACGGAGGCCACCCTGTTCACCCGACCGCCTGTCGACCGTGCCGTCCGGCAATTCGTCCGGGTACCGGGGGACCGATACCGTCGGCTCCCCTCGAAATGACGACAATGCCGACAACGAGCAATCGAGGCAGTTGTTGGAGCGCCCCGCAACAGTGTCCCCACCATCGTTGACGAGGTGCCCGTAGTCGTTCGTTCGCGGGTCAGCATGCACCAGGTAGTCACCTTGGGAATCCCGAAGCGCATTCTCCACCGCCGTTTGATGGGCGGGATCCTCAAGGTCGTCTAGTTCGTGCTCGCCATACGCCCGCGCGTCCGCCGGGTTGCCCACGGGGCCAGGCGGATTGGCGGGCTGATTGTGCGTGTTTCCCGTGCCGGGGTTCGGGTGGGAGCCAGGTGGATCAGGCTGATGAGCGGCTGGCGTGCTCGGCGTGTGGTGAGGTGTCGGGTGCTGCGGTGGTGGCGAGCCGTCTCGCGTACCGTCGCCTGACTTCGGGTGCGATGGCTCCGGCCCCGGGCGCGTTGCTTCACCTGCAGGCGACAGATGTTGTGCCGCTGCAGGACTGACCGGTGCAGTCGATGTGTTAGCCAACGCCGGATTGACCGGCGCTGAAGGTGTGCTGCTCGGCCCTGGCCCGGCACTGCCGGGCGTCTGCGTGCGCGGACTCTCTTGCGAACCGGCCTGCGGCGCCTTGGATTCCGGCGTGCGCGCGGGAGGCTCTGGAGTCTGCGCCCTAGCTGGGCCGTCGGACGGACTATGAACTCCGCCCCCAGCGTGCGGTGCCATCGGCATACCGCCTGCCACGGGCGCCGGTGTCGTTGCTGCCGGTTGGTGTGGCTGGGCGTTCCCATCACCCGGTACGTGTGTTGGTTCGCGGGGTTGGCCGTTGTCAGTCCTGGGTGGTTCGTGCGCGGCGGGGGACTCGGCAGCGGGCGTATGGGCAGGCTGATGGTCGGTGGGCGCGTGCGTTCCCTCATTCGACGGTCCGTTGTAGCCCTCCGGAGCCGGCTGATGGCTCTCGGTCGGCGTGTAGCTACCGTCACCCCGCGGTTCGGCCACGCCATTCCCAGACGGCTCTGGTGTTGGCGAATGCTCCGAAGGGGACGGTCCGGGTTCCGACGGCGACTGGCCGGCCTCATGAGGGCTTGTGGGACTTGGTGATTCGGGTGCGTGTTGGACGGGAGGTGCTGGCGCGTCGCCAGATGATGGTGCGTGCCCGGGCGCCGTCGGCTCCGAAACACGCGGCGGCTCACCAGCACCCGACGACGGCGCCTGCGCAGTGGGACCGTCGGCCCGGCCCGGTCCGGAGTCGGGAGGACCGACGGGCCGCCCACCCGGAGGATCAGGCGGACCCCCGCCGTGGGCGCCGGGAGGCCCAGGCGGCTCCGGTGGTCCGCCCGAGCCGCCCAGGCCCTGCGGAGTGTGCGGTGCTTCCGGGGCGTGGGGAGAAGGCGGGTTGACGAGCGATTCGGGCACTCGCGGTGGCGTGAACTCGGGAACTCCCGGGTGACCAGGGCCGGCCCCTGGCAGGTTGTCCAACTTGGGAAGCGACTTGTTGCCCAAACCGGGCAGATCCGAGAGTCGAGGGAGGCGTCCCTCCTCGAGCAGCTTGCTGCCGTACCTAAAGCCCTTCGCTATCGAGCCTGTCTTGGTCGCCGCGCCGCCGGGGACGAACAGTGACCCGATGTTGAACGCCGCCTCGCCGACGCCCCTGCCCGGGTGGTCACCGGTCAGCTGGTCGTAGGCGATGAACTGCTTGCCCATGTTTTCCAGTACGCCAGGCAGCTTCGTTGGATCCTCGGCCACCGAAAGGGCCATCTCGGCCATGCCCTTCAAGGTGTCGACATCGGCTAGCGACACCAAGCCCGACACGGTGCCGATCACGCCATTGATCAGACCGAGCTGGATGTCGGTGTAGAACGTGACCGCGTCGGCGAGGGCGCCCCCTACCTCATCGCCAAAGGCGGCGATCAAGGCGGGTTTTACCCACTTCTGGAATGCATCCAATGCCTCGCCGAGGGCTTTGGAGAGGTCGGAGAGTAGTCCAACGATTCCCTTGATTTCGTTCTGGAAGTTCTCCAAGACCGTGCCGACGTCGTCGGCGATTTGGCGCAGGATGTCGAGACCATCGCCGCTGAAGACGCCCGTGACCGTGTCCCACAGGCCTTCGAGGGAGATGCGGTCCAAGAGACGGCGGATGGCGTCTTGCGCCTTCTGCACGCCGTTGGCGAAGTCGTCCGTGTTGGTCGCGATGGACGTCGCTTTTTCGGACAACCACGGCAAGTACTGACCGAGGTCCCCGAGACACTCCTGGATCTTTCCCTGCTCGGGGATGTGTTGTTGTGACAGCGCGGTTTTCAATGCCGGCACGTCGTCGTTGAACGCAGACAACCCGGTGGCGAAGTTCTTCCACTGTGCTGCGGTGAGACGCATCAAGGACGGATTGCCCGTGGGCCACGTCATGACCGCGCCAGCAAATGGCCCGATTCCGGGTATCGCGTTGAGCATCCCTTCGATCAGGAACCAATTGGCCGGCGGGGGAACGATCGCCCCGCTCGGGCCCGTGGGCGCGTCGACGGCCTTCGTCTCACTGGGCATAGCACCCACGGAGCCCATGGGCCCGCCCCCGCCGATGGTCGACGAGGCGTCGGCGTTCTTGTAGTTGTAGCCCGTCGCCTCCAACCTGACGCCAGTGAACTTGAAGGCGCTCGCTGCCTTGGCCAAGGTATCGGCGAACTCCTGCGCCGCGTCACCGTAGGTCAACCCGAAGTGGGCCCCGGCAGGATCCCAACCCGAGGCGACGCCACTACCCAACGCCGCACCAAGCGAAGTAGACAGCGCGTCCAACTGCGCGCCGATCGAACTCATCCGCTTGCCCGCGCGCAGCAGCACCTCGGGATCGACCTCGATCCGGCCACCCGCGGTTACTGCCCCCACATCTCCCCGTTCTTCTTGACCGCGTCCGTGTAATTCTTCTCCGCTGCCTGAGCGATCTTCTTCAACTGATCGAGCGACGTGTTCATCTGCTCGGCGCCCGTATCCCACTGCTGCTGCGCCTGCGCCTGCTGGTCCGACGCCTCGCCGTGCCACGTCGCCCGCAACGTCGCCATGGCCTGGTCGACGTCCGAGAGGACCTCCTTGACGTCCGCTCCGAACTTCGCCATGCGATCGATGGCCGCCAGCATCTGAGCGAAATCGACCACTAGCTCACTCATCGCGTCCTCTTGATTGCTTGGTCGCTGGGCGGCCGCGTTGCGTCGCCGCGATCGACAGGCGCGGTCCCAGTCCACTGTTCGCCGGAAGGTGCTGCAGCGCCGTCTCGTTCGCGGTCACGCTTCTCGGCCTCTTCGCGCTGTTTGTCTTCGTCCTTCTTGGCGTCGTCACCATGGGCGCAGGGGCGTCGGCCTTGTCTGCCTGAGCGGCCTCGGCCTGCTGGGCCAGTCCCATCGCCAGCTGCGCGGCCTGTTGGGCAATGCCCGCCACCGCCTGCGCGGACTGCTGTGCCATCCCGGCGGCCGCCTGACCGAGCTGCGACACCGACGACATCGCCTGTTGCCCGGCATCTCCAGCCCCTCCGCCCGCGCTTCCGCCGCCGGTGCCGCTCGGGCTGCCGCCGCCCAAGCCGAGGTCGGGGGCGCCCTGGCTAGATGGGGCCCCGCTACCACCGCTGCCCGTCGCCCCGCCCGAACTCTGCACCGTCGAGCCGAGCGCGTCGGCGCCCGACTGGTCGGTCTTGGCGTACTCCTTGCCGGCGATCGTCAACAGCTCCGACATCCGCTGCAAGCCCTGAATGACTTGCTCCGCCCCCTGGTGCCACTGGTCCCACGCCGGGCCGTAGGCCGACGCGGCCCCGCCCTTCCACCCGGAACCGAGCAGTTGAGTGGTCTCGTCGTTGACGCTCGCCAACCCATCCTTCAGACGCTGTGCGGCGCTCTCCAGACGTGCGGATGCGGAGTGCATCTCCGATACGACGACTTCAACCGACTGCCCCACCCGACAGACCTCCAGCCACTCGACGGTCAGCTCATGAGAGCCTATCGGCGGTCGAGGGGGGCTAGACGCACCAGTTACGCTGCGGCTCGTGCTCATTGCGATCGAGGGTGTCGACGGCGCCGGCAAGCACACCCTGACCCAGGGTCTGCGTACGGCGTTCGAATCCGCAGGCAAGTCGGTCGCCACCCTGGCCTTCCCCCGGTACGGCGCCTCCGTGCACGCCGATCTGGCCGCCGAGGCGCTACACGGCGGCCACGGCGACCTGTCGTCGTCGGTGTACGCCATGGCCGTGCTGTTCGCGTTGGACCGCGCGGGTGCGCACGCCGAGATCGCGAGCCGCCGCGCCGACCACGACGTCGTCATCCTCGACCGCTACGTCGCCTCCAACGCCGCCTATAGCGCCGCACGGTTGCATCAGAGCGTCGTCGGCGACGTCGTGGCGTGGGTGCGCGAGCTGGAGTTCGACCGTTTGGGCAACCCCGCCCCGGACTGGCAGGTGCTGCTCGCGGTGCCAACCGAACTCGCCGCGCAACGTGCGCAGCGTCGCGCCGAGGCCGACGCCGAGCGGGCCCGTGACGCCTACGAGCGCGACGACGGTCTCCAGCGCCGCACCAACGAGGCGTACGCCGCATTGGCCGCCGCGCAGTGGGGTGGACGCTGGGTGGTGGCCGGGCCGGACGTCGACGCAGCCGCTCTGGCCTCGACGCTGGCCCCCTGAACTGGGCTCAGCGGGCAAAACACCCGGTGTGGTATCCCGGGTTTATCGCGATTCGGTGACACCATGGACACCATGAGGCAAAGGATCCTAGTCGTCGATGACGACCCATCGCTCGCCGAGATGCTGACGATCGTGCTGCGTGGGGAAGGTTTCGACACCGCAGTCATCGGTGACGGCACCCAGGCACTGACCGCGGTCCGCGAGCTGAGACCCGACCTCGTGCTGCTGGATCTGATGTTGCCCGGCATGAACGGCATCGACGTCTGCCGCGTCCTGCGTGCCGACTCGGGCGTGCCCATCGTGATGCTGACCGCCAAGACGGACACCGTGGACGTCGTCCTCGGTCTGGAATCGGGCGCCGACGACTACGTCATGAAGCCGTTCAAGCAGAAGGAGCTCGTCGCCAGGGTGCGGGCACGGCTCCGTCGCAACGACGACGGCCCCGCCGAGATGCTCTCGATCGCCGACATCGACATCGACGTGCCCGCGCACAAGGTCACCCGGATGGACGAACAGATCTCGCTGACGCCGCTGGAGTTCGACCTGCTAGTGGCGTTGGCGCGCAAACCGCGGCAGGTGTTTACTCGGGATGTGCTGCTCGAACAGGTCTGGGGATACCGACACCCAGCCGACACCCGTTTGGTGAACGTGCACGTCCAGCGGCTGCGGGCCAAGGTTGAGAAGGATCCGGAGAACCCGCAGGTGGTGCTCACCGTTCGAGGAGTGGGATACAAGGCCGGACCTCCGTGATCTGGAGCTCGAGACGGCGCATCCGCAGCCGCTCCGCGCCAATGCTGCGCGGGCTGGGAGCGCTGGGTAGAGCGCTGGGCTTCGCATGGCGCCGATCACTTCAGCTGCGCGTCGTGTCGTTGACGCTCGGCCTGTCCCTGGCGGTGATCCTCGTTCTGGGGTTCGTGTTGACGAGCCAGATCACCGACCGGACCCTCGAGGTCAAGGTCCGCGCGGCCACAGAGGAGATCGAGCGGGCCCGCAACACCGTCAGCGGGATCGTCGGCGGTGAGGAGACCCGCTCACTGGACAGCAGCCTGCAACTGGCGCGCAACACCCTGATCGACCGCAAGGCGGACTCCGGTGCCGGGCTGGCAGGCGCGTTCGACGCGGTGCTGGTGGTCCCCGGTGACGGCCCGCGGGCGGCCACGGCGGCGGGCCCCGTCGACCAGGTGCCGAACACCTTGCGGGACTTCGTCAAGGCCGGGCAGGTCAGTTATCAGTACGCGACGGTGCGCGCCGACGGCTTCTCCGGGCCCGCACTGATCGTTGGCAGCCCCACGTCGTCGTCGGTGACGAATCTCGAGCTCTACCTGATCTTCCCGCTGCACAACGAGCAGAGCACCATCGCGCTGATGCGCGGCACCATCCTGACCGGTGGTCTGGTGCTGCTCGGCCTGCTAGCCGCGATCGCCCTCTTGGTGGCGCGCCAGATCGTGCTCCCGGTGCGGTCGGCGTCGCGGATCGCCGAACGGTTCGCCGAAGGCCACCTGACCGAGCGGATGCCGGTGCGCGGCGAGGACGACATGGCGCGCCTTGCGGTGTCATTCAACGACATGGCGGAGAGCTTGTCGCGGCAGATCACCCAACTCGAGGAGTTCGGAAATCTGCAGCGCCGCTTCACGTCCGACGTCAGCCACGAGCTGCGCACGCCGTTGACCACGGTCCGGATGGCCGCCGACCTGATCTATGACCACAGCGAGGACCTCGAACCGGCACTGCGCCGATCCACCGAGTTGATGGTCAGTGAATTGGACCGGTTCGAGACGCTGCTCAACGACCTGCTGGAGATCTCCCGCCACGACGCAGGCGTCGCCGAGCTGTCGGTGGAGTCGGAGGATCTGCGGACCGTGGTGGAGAGCGCACTCGACAACGTCGGTCATCTCGCCAACGACGCCGCAGTGGACCTCATCGTCGACATGCCTGCGACCGAGGTGATCGCCGAGGTCGATCAGCGCCGCGTGGAACGCATTCTGCGCAACCTCATCGCCAATGCCATCGATCACGCCGAGGGCAAGCCGGTGCGGATCCGGATGCTGGCCGACGACGACACCGTCGCCGTCACGGTGCGCGACTACGGCGTCGGGCTACGCCCCGGCGAAGAGAAGCTCGTCTTCAGCCGCTTCTGGCGGTCCGACCCGTCACGCGTACGACGTTCCGGCGGCACCGGTCTCGGCTTGGCGATCAGCATCGAGGATGCCCGGCTACACCAGGGCCGGCTGGAGGCATGGGGCGAACCGGGCAAGGGCGCATCCTTCCGGCTCACCCTTCCGCTGGTGCGTGGGCACAAGGTGACGACGAGTCCGTTGCCGCTCAAGCCCGTTGGGCCCGACCGGCCGCCGCGCCGCGCGCCGCGTCCCGCAGAACCGGCGGGGGACCGGGCGTGAGGCGAGTCCTTGCGGTGATGTCGCTGCTGTTCTTGGTTCTCACCGTGGCGGGGTGTGCCGGCGTGCCGAGTTCGTCGGCGCCACAGGCCATCGGCACCGTGGACCGCCCGGCTCCGCCCAGCCTGCCCACCCCGACGCCTGCCATGGATCCCGACGTCCTGCTGCGCGAATTCCTCAAGGCCACGGCCGATCCCGCGAACCGGCACCTTGCCGCGCGGCAGTTCCTCACCGAATCGGCGTCGAGTTCCTGGGACGACGCGGGCAGCGCGCTGCTGATCGACCGCGTGGTCTTCGTGGAAACGCGTGGTCCGCAACGGGTTTCGGTGAACATGAAGGCCGACATCCTGGGCTCGCTGTCCGACATGGGCGTGTTCGAGACGGGTGAGGGCGCCTTGCCCGACCCCGGCCCGATCGAGCTCGTCAAGACCCCAGGTGGTTGGCGCATCGACCGGCTGCCCAACGGGGTCTTCCTCGACTGGCAACAGTTCCAGCAGACCTACAAGCGCAACACGCTGTACTTCGTCGACCCCACCGGCAAGACCGTCGTGCCCGACCCGCGCTACGTCGCGGTATCCGATCCCGACCTACTGGCCACCGAGTTGACCACCAAACTGGTCACGGGTCCCCGTCCCGAGATGGACAAGACCGTCAGGAACCTCCTCGGCCCGCCGCTGCGCCTGCGCGGACCGGTGACGCGAGCCGACGGGGGGAAGACCGGGGTGGGCCGCGGGTACGGCGGCGCCCGCATCGACCTCGAGAACCTCTCGACCACCGACCCCCACAGCAGGCAATTGCTTGCCGCCCAACTCATCTGGACCCTGTCGCGGGCGGGCATCAACGGCCCGTACGTGATCAACGCCGACGGCGCCGCGCTCGACGACCGGTTCGCCGATGGGTGGAGCACCTCCGACGTTGCGGCCACCGACCCAGGCGCCGACCCGGGCGCGGCAGCCGGATTGCACGCCCTGGTCGGCGGATCCATGGTGTCGATGGACGGCCAGAAGGCGCCGCGCCTGCCCGGTTCGTTCGGGCAGATCCCCAACCAGACCGCGGCGGCCCTGTCGCGCAGCGGGCAGGAAGCGGCGTCGGTGGTGACGCTGCGGCCTGGCGCTCCCGACATGGCGTCGCAGTTGTGGGTCGGTCCGGTGGGCGGCGATGCGTCCCAGGCACTGGACGGACGGACGCTGTCCCGGCCCACCTGGTCGCTCGACGACGCGATCTGGGTCGTGGTCGACGGCAACAACGTGGTTCGTGTCATCCAAGAGGCAGCGTCGGGGCAACCCGCGCGGATCCCCATCGACACCACTGCCGTATCGACGCGTTTCCCCGGGCCGGTCAACGAGCTTCAGCTGTCGAGGGACGGGACGCGCGCGGCGATGGTCATCGAGGGCCAGGTCGTCCTCGCGGGCGTCGAGCAGACCGAGGGCGGGCAGTACGCACTGACCTACCCCCGGCGGCTGGGCTTCGGACTGGGGGACACCGCGATATCGCTGTCCTGGCGCACCGGCGACGACATCGTGGTCACCAGAACCGATCCCCAGCATCCGGTGTCCTACGTCAACCTCGACGGCGTGAACTCCGATGGGCCGAGCCGCAACCTGCTGGCCCCCGTGACCGCGGTGGCCGCCAACCCGTCCACGGTGTACGTCGCGGATCAGCGTGGCGTGCTTCAACTTTCGGGATCGGCCGCCGAGGACGACCCGGCGTGGGCGGAGGTCCGGCCGCTGATGAACCCCGGCACGGTGCCGGTGCTATCCGGCTAGGGCGCAGCCACCGTCACGCGTACCTCACTGGCGTCCGCTGCGTGCCGAGATCGATGGCACCGTCGTCGGTCGCCACGGACAGCTCGACGACGTCACCGTCTTGCAGGTACTTCTGGTTGTTGGCCTGGCTCTTGAAGAATGCCTTCCACTTGATTCCCGGCGGGAGTAGCGAGCTGATCATCTGGACGGCCTTCGGCGGGGCGCTGAGTGCGGTGCCCACCGGCGTGCCCGTCAAGACGAGATCGCCGGCATTCAGGTCCTGGAAGCGGGTGAGCGATTGCAGCGCCTCTAGCGGCCCGTAGATCATGTCGCCTGCAACGAGCATGTCCTGGCGCAACTCGCCACTAACTCGCGTCTGCAGGCGCAGATCGCCGAACCGCTTGAGCTCGTCGGCGTCGAGCAGCACCAGCGCTGGGCCGACAGGCGTGAACGTCGGGTACGACTTGGCTTCGTAGAACTGCGTTTGAGGGAGCTGGACGTCGCGGGCCGAGACGTCGTTGGTGACGACGAGGCCGGCAACGTAGTCGGCCAGATTCGCCTCGGTGATGGAGGTGCCCACCGGGATGCTTCGGCCGATCACCAGGCCGATCTCGACCTCGTAGTCCAAGAACCTGACGTGCTGCGGCTTGACGACGTCGGCGAAGGGCCCGCTGATCGATGCGGATGCCTTGCGAAAGAAGGTGAGCGGGATGGTCTTTGGGTCCATACCGGCGTCTTCGACGTGTGAGACGAAGTTCGTCATCTGGGCGACGACGCGGCACGGCGCCGTCACGGGGGAGAGCAGGTCGAGACCGTCGATCGACACCGTCTCGGTGCTGTGCGCCGCGGTCTCGATGGCCGCCCGGGCTGCGAGCAGTTCACCGGTCGTGGACGCGGTGGTCTCGATCTTGGCTGCACCAGTGGGGGTTTGGACCCACCAGGCGTCGGCGGTGCGGAGAACGGAGATCGTCACGAGCTGGCTGCTTTCAGTAGGCCGATGAGGCGGTTGACGTCGAATTCGTTGTCGCCGCGCAGTGCGGAGATCAGCGATCGCGCCTCGTGCGGAAGCGCTTTGGGATTGGTGCCGAGGAAGTCCTTGCTGGCAGGTGGGCCCCACTGGGCCAGCCCCGAAGCGGTGAACGGCGCCCAGCCCGGTTCGAGTGTCGAGTCGAACACGTCGCCGTCGGCGAAGTGCTCGACCATGAACCCGTCCGGGTCGCGCCAGTAGTCGAAGAGTTGACTGCCCTGGATGTGACGGCCGATGCCCCACGACCGGAAATAGCCTTGTTCCCTGAGGTATTCGCCGCCGGCAGCCAGCGCGTCGAGGTCGCACACCTGGTAGGCGGAGTGCACGTATCGGTTCTGTGGACCCAGCGCGAGCGCCAACGTGTGGTGGTCGGCGGGGGTCGTCCCGCGGTCGCATCGGATGAAGCTCATCGACGGTCCGCGGTCGCGTTGGCCGGGGAAGAAGAGGAAGTCGCTGACGATCATGCCGAGGTTGTCGAGATACCAGTTCAGCGTCTCGAGGTACTTCGTGGTCTGCAGGACGAGGTGGCCGAGCCTCTGTACCTTCGTGGGTTCCCGGGGCGGGCGCTGCATGGCGTTCACCCGACGCAGTTCGTGCCCGACGTTGAAGGCATGGGCCGTCTGCGAGGGCAGCGGCTGCAATGAATGCATGCCGGCGACGACGTGCACCGGCACGCCGCCGGGGTCGACCAGATCGACCGCGATCCCGCCGATCTCGTCGGGCAGCGGCCTGACCCCGACGTCATGTGCCTCGGCCAATCGCAGAACGTCACGCTCTTCCTCGGCTTGGTAGGCGGCACCGAGGAACCGAGTGCCCGAGCCGCGCCGAACGATCACGCACGGTGCGCCCGTGTCGGTGCCCCGCAGTAGTAGGTCGGCGTCGGTGCGCAGCACGGTGTCGAAACCGAAGGCGTGCGCGAACGCCTCGGCCCGCACGAGGTCGGGCTTCTCGAACTCCAGCCAGGCGATGTCGCGAACCTTGATCACCGGATTTCGCGATCGGCCAGGGTGCTCTCCCTCGCGGGCGCCGAGCTCGCTGTGCAGGTCATTGTGTGCCCCGACCAGGTCGTCCATGCCACGCCGTCCTTTCTGTTTGACGAAATCGTCACATGCGACGTTGTGTTCAGTCAAGCGTATCTGAGGAAATCATCAAAACTGACACTTGGCTGTCGTTCGCCTCGTGAGCGGACCGCCGGCTGCTGGACCCCACACCCGAACGACCCGGCCGGCATCGAACGGCAGACCGACCTCCTGGCCGCCGTGATCATCGAGGGCCTGCGGACCGCCCCCGTGCGCTAGCCGTCACGCGCAAACGCCTCGACCCCCTCGGCGACGGCACCTCGCATCGATGAAACGGTGTTTGCCAGCGCGTTACCTGACCAGCGCGTCAATCGCCGCGTACCGGCGGTAAGGTGCCTATGGTTAGCGACTGAAACCACGTTGCCGCACCCAACGAGCAGCTCGGTGAAGAGGATGGCGCGGCCCAGGCCAGAGCAATCCTCGATTCGCGAGCGCCAAGTCGTGACAAGACGTCCGGTACCGCTATGGTTTATCCGGATCGACGACGAGAGGAACGAGATACGTGAAGGACCGACCCGACGCCGCGGATCCCGAGGACATTGCCAGAAAGGTTGCGGCAGCGCCTGGGCTGAAGGTGCCGCCCCAAGCGGAATGGATCCTGGATTCCGACGGCCGGATCAAGGACATGATCTGGCCGGGGATGACCTTCGCACGCAAGCTGCGCAACTTCATCGGGATGGTCACGTTCAACATGATCGTCACCTATATCCCGTCGCACTTCATCCGGCAGAACTTCCTGCGGTTGTTCGGCGCCACCATCGGCAAGGGCTCGTCGATCATGCGGGGCACCACGGTCTACGACGTGGAGTTCTTGACGATCGGCAACGACTCGGCGATCGGCTTCCGCTGCTTTCTCGATTCGCGCGGCGGGATCTACATCGGGGACAACGTCTCGATTGCCAGCGACACCCAGATCCTCGGCGGTGGCCACGACATCAACCATCCCGACTTTCCTCCCGTACCCATTCCGACCGTCATCGAGGATTACGCGTGGATCGCCAGCCGCGCGATGATCCTTCCGTGCCACATTGGCCGCGGTGCGGTCGTGGCCGCGCAATCGGTGGTCAACAAGGACGTTGCCGCACTCGACGTAGTGGGTGGCATACCTGCCAAGGTGATCGCGAAGCGCGATCCCGGTGCACTGCAGTACAGCGGCCACTTCCGGATGCCTCTCTTCTGATGGTCGATCGTCAGCGACGCAGTGTCTGACGCGTCGACGCCGAAGGAGGGGGCGCCCAAGAAGGGTGGACCGAGCAACGTCGGCAAGACCCTGGTGGCCATGGTCTGGATGTACGGCGGTCGCGGCATCGGCATGTTGTGGACGTTGGCGCTGGTAGGACGTCTCGGAGTCGCCAACTACGGCTTGTACGGCATGGGTTTTGCGCTGTCGGCGGTGGTGGGACCGCCGCTCGATCAGCCATTCATGGTCCGAGCGATGCGCGAGTCCAAGGACCGCTTCGTTGCCGAGCGCACCTCGAGATACCTGCTCGGGGCGGCATTGACGGCGACCGGGATCGCGCTCATCGACGTGAACTACGTCGCGTGGTTCGGACTCGTCGTCGCCGGCGGTGAGATGGCATGCAACGCGTGGATGAGTCCTGCTGTCCGCGATGGCCATCCCGAGCGCTTCTGGCGGGTCGACACCATTCGTCGCATCGTCAGCGTCGCGTTGGCGTGCGCCTACCTGTTCGGCACACCGCACCCGACGCTGGCCATTGCGACCATGATCTATTGCGCGCAATACGTGGTCGTCTTCATTCTTGGCGGCATTCAAATCCTGGGGCACCGGCCGGGTATCCCGGGGCCGCCCAAGGTGATTGCGGCACTGACCGGCGAAATGCTGGGGATGTGCCTGTATCTCCAGGGCGACGTCCTGCTGCTGGGTTTCCTGACCAACCACACGACCGTCGGCTACTACACATTGACGGTGACCGTGACGGTCGCACTCGCCGCGGTCGGCCAGGCGTACGGCACGACCTTCCACGAACCGCTACGGCTCAGTAATGGCGACCTGTCTGCCGGTCCATCGGTGCGCAACATATTGATCATCGGTGGCGGCACCGGGTTGCTAGTGGCGATCACCGGCGTCGGCTTGCTGATCTCACCCGCGCCCACCGAGCTCGCCGTCGCGATGCTCATCATGTCGGTCTTCTGCGCGATGCGGACGATCATCTCGATCCTGTCGGTGATCCTCTACGCGCAGCGACGCGACATCGTCCGGCTGGTCGCCAACCTCGGGCTGGTACCGGTGAAGCTGGGGCTCGTCGCTCTATTGGCCTTCGCCGGTGCCATCGGCGCATCGATCGCCACCGTCATCACCGACGCCATAATCCTCGCCATCTACGTGACGGTGATCTATCGCCGGAAGGCGAAACCCGACAACGACGACAACGTCGCGGTGAACGCCGAACCGTAGGGCCGGTCGGCGCAACGTCGCTAGTGCAGTGCGTAGTGGCGCGAGGGAACGGTCACCAAGCCACCGTTGACCTCCGTCGCGTCGGTCGGCGCATCCGGTGATTGTCGGGATCGATCGACGTAGACCAGGAAAGCCATGAAGATGCTGAACGCCGCGACGCTCTGAGGGATGTCCACGACGGGATGGTCGAGGTTCAAGGCGATGACGCAGAATCCGATGAAGACACCGCCGTAGATGGCGGCCGGGAATGAGTCGGAACGCAGTGCCCGCCAACCCATGATGCAGCCCAAGACGAGGACCGCGAGGAATACCAGCCCGACGATGGCTCCCGCGCGATAGATGGCGATCAACGGAGAGTTGGAGACGTAGTTCACCTGGAAGGCAAGGGCTCCGTCGACGAATTCCTTTCGGCCCCAGCCGAGTCCGAACATCCAGTGGCCCGACATGGTGTCGGGGAACGCGACCAACGATCTCCAGCGATCCTGGGCTCCGGTGTCCTGGCCGCCGAAGGTGTTGGTGATGCGGGTACGAATGGCGGGTACCAGCAGCGCACTGGCCGCGGCAATTCCGATGAACGCGAGCATGAACACCCGAGTGCGTGCGCGCATCGTGTGAAACACCAGCACCAGGAGGACGCCTGCCAGCACGCTGAAGATCGCCGCTCGACTCAGGGTCAGGCAGACGGCCACGGTGAGGATGGCCGTCACGCCGAGGCGGACCTTGCCCTTGAGCAGAACGATGCTCATCACCAATGCCGGCACCAATCCGATGCCGGCCACGTTCGGATCGACCCATGTCGCGCCGAGCCTGGTGAACGTTGCCTCCCCCTCGGCGTTGGCGACGAATCGGCCGGTGGTCTCGCGGTCGTAATCGAAGATGCGAAGCACCCTGATGAGCCGGTGATTCGGATCCGCCACCACCTGCGCGATGCCGAAGAGCGAGTTGGCCGTCGCGGCATAGACGTACAGGCGTCCGAAGCGCGCCAGGTTCTCTCGCGACAGGCGTAGGACCGCGATCATCACGAGCGTGGCGATGATCCACCTGACGAACGCGGTTACGTCGGAAAGGCCCTTGAAACTGAATATGAGCGACACGCCAGACACCAGGACCATTACCACGACGGCCTTCTCCAGCGGGTGGAGCGGCATGTCGCGGTTTGGGTGCACGACCGCGGCGAGCAGCACACCAGCGGCGAACGGCAAGTAGAGCGGTATGTGGACACCGGGAAAGTACCCGAACGGCAGGGCGCCGATCACCAAGGCAAATCCCCAGTACAACCACAGCGGGTGACGGACGCCGACGTAGACGGCGGCTACCACGGCGATCAGTCCGACCACGGCGAGTTTCACCGGGAGGGTGCCTCCGACGACAAGAGCTGCGAGGACCGGGCAAACCAACACGATGGCGATGCCAGCAATTGCCTCAGACCGCGAGCGCATACCAAGTGTCACGGCTTCCATCCTCGCATTGACTTCGCTGAATGCAACAATCGGCGCGGCTGTGACGACATGCCGTCGCTACGGCCGCCAGCTATTGTATTTGGTGGCGCTGGGAACTGCGCGAGCGAATGCAGGTGCGTCGCTCATCGCGGCAGTATCCGAGCATACTTCGGTAATTCTGATGGGTCGTGCTGGTGGCGATCGCGACGGACGCGGCGATTTGGAGGGCGAGCGCGCAGTGGGCCGGCACCGTAAACGCGCTGGCGCGCAACACCGGACCGCATTCGGTCGCCGAGTCGTGCGCCCCTATCGGCGGCGAAGCCCGCGGGCACGACTGACTGGCCGGCCGACGGTAGTAGGTACGAAGGGATAGTGTGGAGATCTCGAATCCACGTGCGCGGACGACTTGGCGGAGTATGAGCTTGGCTAACGTTCGTCGGGCGATTCTGATGGCGGGCGCAGTGGTGGTTTCGCTTCTGCTACTCATCGGGATCAGTGGGTACTTCGTGTTCACCAACGCACCCGCCGATGCGTTGCAGAAGGTGGACGCCATCGTGGTGCTCGGGGGCGAACACGACGGCCGCGAGGACTACGGGATCAGCTTGGCACGCGATGGGTGGGCACCAACGGTGGTGTTGTCCAACCCCTACCCCGACGGGGACCCCATCATGCAGCGGGTATGCACCGCGCCAGGTGGCGGCGTCGAGGTCCTGTGCGAGCGTCCTGACCCGGTGACGACGCGTGGAGAGGCCGACGTGATGCGTCGGCTGGCCGCCGAGCGATCCTGGCACAAGATCATCGTGGTGACGTGGCGGTACCACATGCCGCGGGCCAGATGGATTTTCCGCCAGTGCTTTTCGCCAGATCCGAACGCCGTGGTCATGCAGGCGGTGCCCCGCCAATACGACTTCGGGGTGCTGCACTGGGAGTTCGTCTACGCCTACCAAGACTTCGCCTTTGCCAAGGCATTGATCCAAGGTGATTGCGACTGACCGCAAGGCCGTCACCTGTCGGACCGCGGCGACACAATGCGGGGGTGCTGCTCGACCTCGTCCTGCCCGTTGAGTGCGGCGGCTGCGGCGCGCCGTCGACCCGCTGGTGCGACACGTGCGCGGCCGCGCTGGCCGTCAGGACCGACGAGCCCGCCCTCGTGACACCGCGGCTCGACCCCGGCGTCCCCGTCTTCTCACTCGGCCGCTATGCCGGTGTGCGCCGCGAGGCGATCGTCGCGGTCAAGGAACGCGGTCGCACTGACCTCATCGGTCCGCTGTCCGCGGCATTGCACGTCGGGCTGACCCATCTGCTGGCATGGGGCATCGTCGACGATCCGCTGACGCTGGTGCCCGCCCCGACCCGCCGGTCGGCCGCCCGGCGCCGCGGTGGGGACCCCGCCACCCGGATGGCGCTGGCCTCCGGCCCGCCAGGCACGACGGTGTCGCAGGCGCTGCGGATGCGGGCGTTCACCCGCGACTCGGTTGGCCTCTCGGCGGGCGAGCGACAGCGCAACATCACGGGGCGGGTCGTGCTGCAGCGACGCGTCGCCGGCGAGGTGGTGTTGGTCGACGACGTCGTCACCACCGGTGCCACCGCACACGAGTCGGTGAGGGTCCTACGAACGGCCGGCGCCAGGGTCTCGGCCGTACTGACGATCGCGCACGCCTGAGCAACCAGCATCGACGGACGTGGCAATTACTGCAGGGTCAAACCAACGTGAAGACTTCAAAACAGGTGTGCGAATTTAGTGGCACTGGTAGGTGAACACGGACTACCGTCGGGGCCAACCACCCGTGAGTGCCTCACGGCGGCGCCGATCACGACCGGCGCCTCTACGCCTGACAGCGGTAGGAGGTGAGTTCTCGACACCTTGCGCCGATGGTCGGCTGGATTCAGGCCCCCTTCGGCGCGTTCCCGAAGAAAGCCAGGCACGCACTCTGCGTGCTTGAAAGAGGCAAGCCGAAGAGAAACGAGTTGCCAAGTATGTCAACCCAATCCGTGGACACCGACCGTTCGACGATGGTCGCGGTCGATGACGAACCCGTAGTCGCGGCTCGCGCCGAGGTCGTCGTCAAGGGCCGAAACGTCGAGATCCCCGATCACTTCCGCACATACGTCTCCGAAAAGCTGTCGCGCCTTGAGCGCTTCGATCGCACCATCTACCTCTTCGACGTCGAGCTCGATCACGAGAAGAACCGGCGTCAACGCAAGAACTGTCAACACGTCGAGGTGACCGCCCGCGGGCGAGGACCAGTCGTCCGCGGCGAAGCCTGCGCCGACAGCTTCTATGCCGCTCTGGAATCGGCGGTCTGCAAACTCGAGAACCGGCTCCGTCGTAGCAAGGATCGTCGCAAGATCCACTACGGCGACAAGACGCCGGTGTCACTGGCCGAGGCCACTGCCATCACCCTCCCGCCGCAGGCCCAGCCGCACGAACAGGTCGCGCCGGCCGAGAACGGAGTGGCCGACGATCACGAACCCGGCCGGATCGTGCGCACCAAGGAGCACGAGGCCAAGCCGATGACGGTCGACGACGCCCTGTACGAGATGGAACTGGTCGGTCACGACTTCTTCCTGTTCCACGACAAGCAGAGCGACAAGCCGACCGTCGTCTACCGACGCCACGCCTACGACTACGGCTTGATTCGGCTGTCGTAGTCCGGTTGGGCTCGACTGGGCCGGCCCATCTGGCCTGCTTACGTAGGCCGGTTGGGTCGGTCACCTACCATGGAACTTTGACGATCCACGAGTTCCATCGAGCCCACAGGGGAAGTTAGCGTGCTGTCGAAATTGCTCCGCCTCGGCGAAGGCCGCATGGTCAAGCGCCTCAAGAGGATCGCGGAGTATGTGAACGCCTTGTCCGACGACATCGAGAAGCTGTCCGACGCCGAGCTGCGCGCCAAGACCGACGAGTTCAAGAAGCGCTTTGCAGACGGCGAAAGCCTCGACGATCTGCTGCCCGAGGCGTTCGCCGTGGCCCGCGAAGCGGCATGGCGCGTGCTCGATCAGCGTCCGTTCGACGTCCAGTTGATGGGTGGCGCCGCACTGCACTTCGGCAACGTCGCCGAGATGAAGACCGGTGAGGGCAAGACGCTGACCTGCGTTCTTCCCGCGTACCTGAATGCGCTCTCCGGTAACGGCGTGCACGTCGTCACGGTCAACGACTACCTGGCCAAACGCGACAGCGAGTGGATGGGTCGCGTGCACAGGTTCCTGGGCCTCGACGTCGGCGTGATCCTCGCGCAGATGACCCCCGACGAGCGTCGCACCGCCTACGCCGCAGACATCACCTACGGCACCAACAACGAGTTCGGCTTCGACTACCTGCGCGACAACATGGCGCACTCGGTC
>Ga0105237_10003033_pt1 | contig 20261 bp, 15 predicted proteins | sample KBSC24metaG_FD_81520 | JGI IMG/M metagenome (GOLD analysis project Ga0105237, IMG submission 81520) | Corn rhizosphere microbial communities from Kellogg Biological Station, Michigan, USA - KBS C2-4 metaG | ecosystem: Host-associated > Plants > Roots > Rhizosphere > Soil | place: Michigan, USA... | reverse complement strand
ATTTATAATCAGGAAAATGGCAACGTTGATGCCTATCAACAGGCTCACCCTGCTGCCCGAATGCAACATCTTAAATTTTATTTCCTGCCAAAGCGTATTCATAAATCAGTCCCTGTTAACGATAACGCTGAATAATTAATAAAAGTTGTTTGGCTTTTGTAAGCGCCAAATTTTTACCATAATATAACCAAGTACTGCCCCGCCGATGTGGGCAAAGTGCGCTACATTATCACCACCATACTGGCCTACACCAAGCCATATTTCAATCACGATATACACCGGAATAAGGTATTTTGCTTTGACCGGAACCGGGATGAAAAGAACCATCATCTCCATATTCGGATACAGCATTCCGAAAGTCACCAATAAGCCGAAAATGGCACCAGAGGCGCCAACCAGCGGTGTATAATAAATATCAGCTAATTTTTGCGCATTTGCACCAAATTGCAGGTAAGTTGATTGAAGATCGGGGTCTGCAATGGTAATTCCACCAGTTATACCATGTACCTGTATGGCCTGCACGATCCATTGAAAAGCAATGGCTCCGACCCCGCAAATAAAATAAAGATTAAGAAACTTTTTCGGCCCTATGCTATACTCAACGATGGGGCCAAACATATATAAAGCGAGCATATTAAAGAAAATATGCGCCAGGCCACCATGCATAAACATATAACTTATGATTTGCCACAACCTGAACTGGGGTGAATTAAAGTAATATATTGCCAGCCATCTTTCCATATTAAATGTATGCGACAAAAGATAAGTGGCTGCGAAGAAAATAACATTGATGATGAGCAGGTTTTTTACAACCGGCGTTAAATTGGCGAAAGGGGACTGCCTGTATGCACTCATATATTCTGTAATATTATAATTTATTTTTCAAATCTTTCCGCTAATTCATTTAACGTAAATGTACTTATCACAGGGTTTCCATTCAATGCCAAATTAGGCATCTGGCAGGCAAAAAGCTGGTCGATCAATAAATTCATTTCTTCCAGTGATAACCGGGTACCTGCCTTAATGGCGGCATTCCGCGCCAGCGCCCTGGCCAGGTTATCACGCTTATCCAGTTTCAGGATAGCCAGGTTATTCTTAAAGCCTTCCAGCAGATGTTCTAATAAGGCATCTTCCGATACATTGCTCAGATCAGCCGGGATACCTTCCACCACTACCGTATTCTTCCCAAACTCACGGATATCAAAACCTAATGCACGTATATCGGGCAAAAGCTCCTTCAACAAATCAAAATCATTACCCTGCAGGGTAACCGACTGCGGGAACAGGCTTTGCTGACTCACCCCTGAATGGTTTTCCAGCTGCTGCAAAAAACGCTCATATAAAATACGCTCGTGTGCCGCCTGCTGACCGATCAGCATAAAACCCGATTTGATCTGCGACAGAATATACCGGTTATGGATCTGGAATAACTGCCGCTCGCTTGGTTTGCTTATATCCTGCTCCTGCACTGATATCAGCTTTTCGGTATGCATTTCCTGCTGAGTCAGCGTTTCACGCTTGCTGATCTCGTATAAGGTATCCCAGTTTTGGGGTATCGCTGTTTTATAATGCTCGCCCGCACTCCGCAAAAAAGGGATCTCTCGGTCAGCCTTTTTCACTTCAGGTGTGAAGGGGTTAAAGTCAGGATTAAAAGAGATCGTAGGCTGCACTATTTGTTCCAACGGTTTCAGTGTCACCAAATGCTCGATGCTGTTCTCCTGGTCGAAATCTAAACTTGGGGTAATATTATACCTCCCCAATGAACGTTTCACTGCCGACCGGATAATGGCATAGATCGACCGCTCATCCTGGTATTTGATCTCCGTTTTAGTAGGATGCACATTAATGTCGATCTTTGACGGATCGATCTCGATAAACAGCACATACAACGGATAACTCTCATCCGGCAGCAATTCCTCGAAAGCTGTCAGCACCGCGTGGTTCAGGTAATTATCCCGGATAAACCGGTTATTCACAAAAAAGAATTGCTCGCCGCGTGTCTTACGGGCAAATTCTGGTTTTCCTACGTAGCCGTGTAATTTAATAATGGAAGTATCTTCCTCAACAGGCACCAACCGCTGGTTGTAATTATTGCCGAATAAATGAACGATGCGCTGTTTAAGCACCGTAGCAGGCAAATGATATACTTCCTGTCCGTCATGGTGCAGCGTAAAAAACACCGTTGGATTTGCCAAGGCGATCCGCTGAAACTCATCAACAATATGGCGCATCTCCACCGGGTTGCTTTTTAAAAAGTTACGGCGTGCGGGAGTATTATAAAATAGATTCTTAACTGATATCGATGTGCCCGTATTAGCCGAGCAGGCCTCCTGCTTCAATACTTCGGAGCCCTCAATGGTAATACAAGTACCCAGCTCATCCTCATGACGGCGTGTTTTTAATTCTACCTGCGAGATCGCGGCAATAGAGGCCATCGCCTCGCCCCTGAAACCCATCGTGCGAATGGCAAACAGGTCTTCGGCTTTGCGTATTTTTGAAGTAGCATGGCGCTCAAAGCACATGCGTGCGTCGGTCAGGCTCATACCGCAGCCGTTGTCTATCACCTGTATCAATGATTTCCCGGCGTCCTTCAGTATTAATTGTATCTTATCAGCCCCTGCATCTATGGCGTTCTCCACCAGCTCCTTAACAGCCGACGCAGGCCGCTGCACTACTTCCCCCGCAGCGATCTGGTTGGCAACAGAATCAGGTAAAAGCTGGATTATATCTGGCATGTAATAAATTTCCCTTCTCCGTTTTTAAATGATTCCTTCAGGCAAAATCAACGGATTCCAATTTCGCTGCTAAATTAAATATTTGACAGCATAACTTTATCCTTTTGGCTTTGTATATGTATTATGTTACCCTAAGTCGCTCATTTTTATTATTGTGTGACAATTGTTTGGTCAATGGCCGATAGTCCATGGACGATGGAAGCACTTTTTAAAAAAAGCTATGGACTATTGACCATGGAATATCGACTTATTAAAACAACTTGAACTATAATTTGTCCCTATACCTAAATATTTAGATACTTGTAATTAGTTAAACTATTCTGCGCCCTATGAGAAAATTCTTCCCGCTCCTGTTGTTATTGGCGGTTGCCTGCAAACAACAGGATTACAATGCCGACCTGCTGGTTAAAAACGCAGTGGTTTATACCGTAGATAATAATTTTTCAACAGCCGATGCATTTGTAGTGAAAGGGGGGAAGATCATCGCCGTTGGTAAAGACGACTCGTTGGAGCAGATTTACAAGGCCCATGAGGTACTTGATGCCGGGGGCAAGGCTGTTTATCCCGGCTTTATCGATGCGCATTCGCATTTTTATGAATACGGGCTAAGCCTGCAGGAAGTAAGCCTTGATGGTACAAAAAGCTGGGATGAGATCGTTGATTCAGTAAATACCTTCGCCCGTCGCAATACCGATGGCTGGATCATTGGCCGCGGCTGGGATCAGAATAATTGGCGGTTAAGGCAATTCCCTTCAAAAGCCAAACTGGATGAATTGTTCCCGGTAAGGCCGGTTTTATTGACACGCATTGATGGGCATGCCGCAATAGCCAATCAGGCTGCGTTAAATATTGCAGGCATCAAACCTGGCCAGGCCGTTTCAGGTGGCCAGATCGAAACCGTGAACGGAAAACTAACCGGCATATTAGTAGATAACGCTGTAGGCATAGTAAGGCGCAAAATACCCGAACCAAGCGACCAGATCACCCAATCCGCATTTTTAGATGCGCAGCAAAATTGTTTTGCTGATGGCCTCACCACGGTATCCGATTGCGGACTGCCTTATACGATGGTGAATACCATCGCACAATTACAGCATAAAGGCGCGCTTAAAATGCGGATGTATGTGATGTTATCCGATCGCCAGGAAAATTATGATTACTTGTTTAAACGCGGCGCTTTTAAAACGCCTGGGCTGGACGTTCGTTCCTTTAAAATGTATGCCGATGGCGCTTTGGGATCGAGGGGAGCATGTTTGTTAAAACCCTATAACGACCAAAAGGACTGGAAAGGATTCCTGCTAAGCAGCCAGAAACATTTTGAGGAGATCGCCCAAAAATTAGCTAACAGTGGGTTTCAGCTTTGCTCACATGCTATTGGCGACTCGGCAAACCGGGTGATATTAAAAATCTACGCAAGTGTATTGAAAGGCAAAAACGACCGTCGCTGGCGCATCGAGCATGCGCAGGTACTATCGCCCGATGATATTCACTATTTTGGCGATTATAATATCATCCCATCTGTACAGCCAACACACGCTACTTCGGATATGCACTGGGCATCTACACGCATCGGGGCTGATCGTTTAAAAACGGCTTATGCCTACAAACAGTTGCTGGACCAAAATGGCTGGCTGCCGCTGGGAACTGACTTCCCGGTAGAGAATATCAATCCGCTTTATACTTTCTACGCCGCTACTGAACGCAGGGATCTTAACGGGAACCCGGATGGCGGCTTTCAGCCTGAAAATAAGATCAGCCGGAACGACGCTTTGAAAGGCATCACGATATGGGCGGCAAAGGCCCAGTTTGAGGAAAAAGAAAAAGGAAGCATCGAACCGGGAAAATATGCCGATTTTGTGATCCTCGACCAGGACATCATGAAAGCAAACGGATCGGACCTGCCGAAAGTTAAAGTATTAAAAACCTATGTTAACGGAGAAAAAGTATATGAGAAAAAGTAAGTGGAGTCTTTACACTTTCCTTTTATCAGGATTTATTTTAGCTAATTCAGCTTGCGCGCAATACCCCCCATTTACCGGTAAAAACTATGTTAAGGAAGAAAAAGAAGTAGAAAAATCGACGGTATTACTGAACAATGGACAGGGCCTGATTCCTCTGAAGTCGCTGAGCCAGCTTAATATTGCCAGCATTCATTTTTCCTACCCTTATGCTGCCGGATTCGACAGCCTTTTAAATAAATACAGCAAAATAGATTTGTTTAACGGCATGGAATACGTGGGCATAAAAGGGCCCGGCGTACTTGACTTTGACGTGAAGACCTACAATACCTTAATCGTTCAGTTAACCGATGCCGACCTGGCCAATCCCCAGATCGTCAGCTTTATTAATGAGAATCGCGGGGGTAAGAATGTGATCATCGTATTTTTTGGTGATGGCAAAGGCTTGGCTAAACTGGATGCAATCAATGCGCCCATTCTTTTAGCCGAACACTCTTCTCCCGTTTCTGCTTATTTCGCGGCGCAGGCTATATTCGGCGGAGTAGCCATTACCCAGAATCTCAGTCGTACACTCACACAAAAATACCGGGCCAATACGGGCTTTATTACCACCAAAACCCGCTTGCAATATACCGTACCCGAGGAGGTTGGTATCAAATCGGAAAATCTTTTAGGGATCGATAGTGCAGCTAATGACGCCATCCGCAACCAGGCCACACCCGGCTGCGTGGTATTGGTAGCTAAAGATGGCAAAGTGATATTTAATAAGGCTTATGGTTATCATACTTATGATAAAGCCATCCCCGATAAGATCACCGATATTTTCGACCTGGCATCGGTAACCAAAGTATCAGCTACAACAATAGAGACCATGCGCTTGACGGAAGAGGGTCGGTTGAACCTGGATTCGACCATCGGTACTTATTTCCCTATTGCACGCAAAACCAATAAGGCCAATATTTCTATCCGTGAGTTAATGCTTCACCAGGCAGGACTGATTCCCGATATTCAAACCTATGAAAAGCTAAAGCCGACCGATATCAGCACCGATTCATCTGCCATTTACCCGGTAAAAGTATCGGCTCATTTCTACCTGCGCAAAAATTATTTCAGGGATGTAATGCTCCAGGATGTGCTCAATTCGCCGCTAAAAACACGCGGACAATATGTTTACAGCGATGTGAGCATGGTGCTGATGAAGGAGATTAACGAAACGATTACCGCGACGCCCCTCAACGACTACGTGCAGGACAATTTTTATGACCCGCTAGGCATGCAAACTGCCGGGTTTTTACCTTATAAAAGATTTCCGTCCGACAGGATAGTACCCACAGAAAATGACGAAGTATTCCGCCATAGTCTGTTGCTGGGTTATGTACATGATCCTACCGCTGCACTGTTGGGCGATGTTTCCGGTAATGCCGGACTGTTTGCCAATTCAAATGACCTCGCCATCCTGTACCAGATGCTGTTGAACAAAGGCACATATGGAGGCGACGAATATTTCAAGCCGCAAACTGTCGACTTGTTCACTGCAAAGCAATCTGCAGTAAGTCGCCGCGGCCTGGGCTTTGATCGCTGGGACCCGATTGCAGATCGTCATTATCCATCCCGCTTAGCCTCGCCGCAAACCTATGGGCACACAGGCTATACAGGCATAGGTGTTTGGGTCGATCCTCAGTATAACCTGGTGTACATCTTCTTATCAAATCGCGTCAACCCAAAAGTAACAGATAAGCTGTCAAGCCTGCAGATCAGGCCGAGAATAATGGACGTGGTGTACCAGGCGATAGGAAAGGGCATGTAAAATATCGAATTTGTTTAGTGTGCTAGTTCTAAATCCGAAATTGAACATTCGAAATCCGAAATGAGAAATTACACAGCCTTAACACTATTACCATAAATTGCTGTTAAACTTGCATCAGTGAAACTACCGTGTGCATATCTGCTTATGAATGTATCGGCGGCATGCGGTAGTTTCATTACCATTTAGCAACATAAACCACATCCATGAAGATTGGAATAGTATGTTACCCCACTTTTGGCGGTAGCGGCGTTGTAGCGACCGAGTTAGGCAAGGCCCTTGCTGATCACGGTCACCAGGTACATTTTGTGACTTACAATCAGCCTGCGCGTCTCGATTTTTTTTCGGAGAACTTGTTTTATCACGAGGTATCCGTATCTAAATATCCATTATTTGATTATCCCCCCTATGAGCTGGCATTAGCCAGTCGCCTGGTAGATGTGGTACGTTTTGAGAAGCTGGATGTACTGCACGTGCATTACGCAATCCCGCATGCCTCTGCAGCTTTCATGGCCAAACAGATATTAATGACCTATGGGATCTATATCCCGGTAGTGACTACCCTGCACGGTACCGATATCACATTGGTAGGGAAAGATAGAACCTATAAACCTGTAGTTACCTTCTCCATCAATAAATCAGATGGTGTAACCGCGGTATCTGAGAATTTGAGAAGAGACACCTTCGATTTTTTTGAGATTGAGAACGAGATCAGGGTAATACCCAATTTTATCGACCTTACCCGTTTCAGCCTGAAAGCAAAAGATCACTTTAAAAAGGCGATTGCCCCATCAGGCGAGAAAATATTGATCCACACCTCCAACTTCCGTAAGGTAAAACGTACGCAGGATGTGGTCAAAATATTTGCCAAGGTGATACAAAAGATACCCTCAAAACTACTGATGGTAGGTGACGGCGAAGAACGTGCCGATTGTGAACAGCTTTGCCGCGATCTTGGTGTAGGTGATAGCGTACGTTTCCTGGGCAAGCAGGACGCCATAGAAGAGATCCTTTCCGTATCCGACCTCTTCCTGATGCCTTCACAATCAGAAAGCTTTGGTTTGGCCGCTTTGGAAGCCATGGCCTGTAAAGTTCCCGTGGTAAGCACCAATGCCGGCGGTTTGCCAGAGTTGAATGTAGATGGCGTAACCGGTTTCCTAAAAGACATTGGCGACATCGATGGTATGGCCGAACAATCCATTTACATACTGGAAGATGAAGCCCGGCTGAAGACTTTCAAGGAAAACGCCCTTGCCCGCGCGAAAGAATTTGACCTATCCATTATCCTGCCGATGTATGAGAATTATTATATCGAGGTGATCGAGAGGAGCAAAGCGCAATCTTTAGCTTAGTCTATTAGAACTCTTTGGCAGGGTTTATGTTATTATCCAATAAATAACAACAGATCCTATGAAGCATATATTCCGTTCAGTAACCTCCATAATCATCCTGGTAGCTATTTTATCAGCTTGTAAAACAGTTAAAAATCTTCCGGCAGCAGCCACGGGTAAATCAAGAGCGGTGTTTGTAGGTACATGGACACTCAGCGGCATCAGCTACGACGGCCTGGTACCCGGCACGGTTCAAAACGTATTCGACCAGGCCCCGCCCAATGATTTCAAAGGAAGCACCTGGAAACTGTATAATAGTGGCGACGGTGTTTACACCCTTGCCAACGGCACTTCACAAAATATATTCTGGTCGGTAAATAATAATGGGCCAAACGGCGGACAAATATTCCAGTTCAAAAAGCTTTACCAGGGGGATAAAGCCAAAAATGTAACCGAAGGTTACCAACTGTTGGTCAATTATAACGACGGCAAAACGATGGCCGTTAAATCACCCATTGGTCTTGGCAACCAGACTGCCTATATAATCTTCTCCTTTACCAAAAACCAATAAGGGTATCGATAAAAAAGGATGAAAGAGTAAAGTGTTTCCTTACTCCTTCATCCTTTTTCCTTTGTCTAAAGAGACTATTCCGCTGCCGTAAACTTCAAACAAACCGGGTTACCGATTTCCAGTTTATTACGGGTTAGGCTTAATTTGCCTGTTTCTTTGTTGATCTTGTATTCATAAATACTGTCACTGTTCTGGTTAGCGACCAGCAGGTAGCTTCCGGTAGGATCGATAGCAAAATCACGCGGGTTTTTGCCATAGGTGGAATAACGCTCGATAAAAGTCAGTTCACCTGTTTCCTGGTTTACAGCATAGGCAAGGATGCTGCTGGCATCTAAACGGTCGGTAGCATAAAGGAACTTACCATCAGGTGTGATGTGAATTGCAGCCGCACCGTTGGTGCCTTTAAAACCGGTTTTCATCATGCTTACAGATTGCAGTTCTTTCAACTTACCGCTATTGTAACTGTAAACATTGATGGCGCTGCCCATTTCCTGTAGCAGGTACACGAATTTTTTATCGTTGGAGAAGGTGAAATGCCGTGGGCCATTGCCACCTTTTACACTCACAAAAGCCGGGTCTGCCGGTGTCAGCGGTTGTGGTCTTGAGGCATGATAGCGGGCGATATTGATCTTATCCGTGCCTAGGTCGGTATACAACAGGTATTTTTCATCCGGCGATAATTGCGCCATGTGTACGTGCGGGCCTTCCTGGCGACTGGTATCCGGCCCTTTGCCTGCATCCTTGATCACCTGCGATGGGGCGCCTAACGAGCCATCTTTATTTATAGGTAACACCGCAAGCGCTCCGCTTGAATAGTTAGCTACGAAAACATTTTTCTGCGCTTCATCTACCGATATGTAACAAGGGTCGGCACCTGCCGAGCTTTGCTTGTTGATGAACGTCATTTTCCCCTCGTTTGGTTCAAATTTAAAAGCGCTCACCTCTCCATTCTTACCAGTTTCGTTAACCGCGTAAATGAACCTGTTGTTGCTGGATAGGGTTACATATGATGGATTATCCACCCCTTCTATCTGGCTTAGATAAGCCAGCTTCCCGGTTTCTGTATAAAAACGGTAAACATAAATACCCTTACTGGTACCGGTAGTATAAGTGCCAATCACCAGGTCGTAGGTAGATGGTACCTTAGTTTTTTTCTGCGCATAGCTAAATGCAGGGAGCAATATCACAATCAGGAACAGGAGTTTTTTCATCGGAGTAATTGGTTAAGAAGTGCAAGGTAATAAAATCATAAAAAAAGCCCTTGTTAATGGGCAATTTTATTTAACTCAGTAAGACTTTTTAAAATAAAAACAGGATATATTCTACCTTTTTAAATTAATGGATAATATTACCTGCTTTATCCATCTCAAGGAAAGGGTTATAAGCAATTTCCCACAGGTTGCCCTCCGCGTCGGCTACATATCCGCTATAGCCACCCCAAAATACTTTTTGTGGGGGTTTAACTATTTGAACCCCCCGGCTTTTTAATCCGTTAAATACGTCATTTACTTCCGCTTCTGAACGGTAGGTAATGGCTAAGGTAAACCCCCTGAAACCCTTTCCGTCATTCTGTACGGTGGCATCTTCGGCCAGTTCATGGGTAGGGAACAGTGCCAGGATAAAGCCATTCATTTTAAAGAACACAATGCCCTGGTCGTCCTTCATGGGCTTCCATTGAAACTTGTCTATGTAAAACTGTTTCAGTTTGTTAAGGTCCTTCGCCCCGATGGTGATAAAGCTTAATCTTTGTTCCATAATATGATCTATTTTTGTATTTGGCTGAACGTTTTGCGCCCAAGCCGTAGTAATGAATAGCGACACCGCCAGGAAATATCCTGCTGCTTGTTTCAATATTTTATTCATGCTGATGAATAGTTAACAGCACAAATATATCCTTACGGTTAGGCGTCCACTTTGGAAAAATGCGACAAAATTACCACTGCACCGGGGTGGCGCCTGTATATCTTTTTATCTCGTTGGTTAAATGGGAGTGGTCATAATAGCCGCATTCAAAAGCTATTTCGAGCAGGCTTTGATTGGTTGTATTATTCCGGATCTTTTGAAACGTATGCTGATAACGCACCAGGTTGATAAATTCCTTCGGACTGATACCCAGGTGCTGGTTAAAATGCCTTTCCAGTTGCCGCACGGTGGTAAAGTGCTTTTGCGCCAGTGCGGCAACGGTTACCTGTCCCTTCAGGTTTTGTATATCGCTCACTATAGTGAAAAGTGAACGTTTGAGCGGCGATAGTTTGCCCAGGAAAAAGTAATCGAGATAAGTGGTAAAATATTGGGCTGTAGTTTCCCTGTCGGGTGAAAATCGGCTTTCAAGTTCTACAGTTTCGTCAGCTAATTTATAAATAGCAGGGTAATCGTAAAACAAGGTAAAAGCAGCAGGCTTAAAACGGACACCTAAAAGATGGTTCTCCGGCTGCATAATGTTTTCCTTGAAACGTGTCATTGTGCCGACAAGGTAGGTTTTGCCGCTTTCCAGTACTGAAAGGCTATCCTTTGTTTGGCAATCTTCTCCAAGATTAAAAAGGATATCGATACAGCCGTCCGGCAATATTTTCTCCCTTCCCGATCCACCGGCCTCACCTGTAGCCGTCCAGTAGGCGTCGATGTAGGGCGCCAGTGCCGGATGCGGTTCAAATTGTTGGTAGATCATAATTTACGGGCAAAACAATAAGTGAATTTACCCGTAAATTTTGACAAAAAGAAAACCAGCCGCTTATATCAAATGCTTGAGTTGAATCACTTCAGCCTCATCCAAATAGCGCCAACGTCCACGCGGAAGATCCTTTTTGGTCAGGTTGGCATACACCGCCCGGTCAAGTTTTACTACCTCATAACCCAAATGTTCAAATATACGGCGTACAATACGGTTTTTACCGCTGTGTATCTGTATGCCTACTTCTTTTTTACTGGCCCCGGCAACGTATGATATCGTGTCCGGTTTGATCAGGCCGTCTTCCAGCTCAAGGCCGAAGCCTATCTTATTGAAATCGCCCTGGCTCAGGTTTTTATTGAGCTCTACATGATAAAGCTTGGTAATATTATTTTTAGGATGGGATAACTTGTCGGCCAGGTCACCGTCGTTAGTCATCAGTAATAAGCCTGTCGTATTGCGGTCAAGCCTCCCGATTGGGTAAATGCGCTCTTTACTTGCTTTTTCAACGAGGTTCATCACGGTGCGGCGTTCCTGCGGATCGTCGGTTGTAGTGATATAGTCCTTAGGCTTATTTAACAATACATAAACCATCCGTTCTCTCTTCAGCAATTCGCCATTGTAGCGAACACTGTCTTTTGCCGGATCAACCTTGTAGCCCAATTCGGATACCACTTCACCATTTACCGATACCACACCGGCACTGATGAGTTCATCAGCCTTACGGCGTGAACAAATGCCCGCGTTAGAGATATAACGGTTAAGCCTGATCAAGCCTTTATCCTCGGCCGTTTTCTTTTTGCTGCGCGATGAGGGCTTATCTTCCGCACTTCGCTCAGTTTTAAAACCAGGTTTATTATAGGATGAGTTCTCTGAATTGCGGAACGGCTTATCGGTAAGTCCGCCGCTGCGGGGCCTGCCTGATCCTTTACCTGCTGGTTTGGAATATTTTTTCTCCCCTGTAGAATCATCACCAAAGCTTCTTTTGGGGCGATCATCAGATGTTGGTCTGCCCGAATATGGTGTGTTTCTCGGTGTAAAGCTTTTCTTTTCACCCGAAGATTCGCCTCCAAAGCTTCTTTTTGGCCTGTCATCAGATGTTGGTCTGCCCGAATATGGTGTGTTTCTCGGTGTAAAGCTTTTCTTTTCACCCGAAGATTCGCCTCCAAAGCTTCTTTTTGGCCTGTCATCAGATGTAGGCCTGCCGGAATAAGGAGTTTTTCTTGGTACAAAGTTTTTCTTTTCACCTGAAGACTCCCCGCCAAAGCTTCTTTTCGGCCTTTCGTCGGAATTTGAATTACTACGGAAAGAAGATGGGCTGCTTGTTGATGCGCGCCTTGCCGGCCTTTCATCCCCATCCGGTCTTGGAGCACGGGGTTTACTGCGTCTTACAGAAGGTGAGCTTTTTTGTTGACTGCCGGCATCGCCGCTGTAATGATTCTTTTTTAGTTTGCTTGTTGAGACGGGTTTTCCGGATCGTGATGAGCCTGTTTTTTTGGATCGGTCATCACCTTTTGAAGTTCTGTTTGGTGATCCGTTGGACTTGTCATCACGACTGTTCCCTGGTCTTTTAAATACCATAATTTTTTGCTTTACGCTGTCTCTAAGAGAGGGTCAAAGTTACGCTTTTTTGGTGGAAAATACAATTTTTTTAATCGGTTCAAAAACTGCGTCTAGGGTACTTTAAAGCTTGATTTTTGGGTGATTTTGTTGGTGTGTGGAAAACTTAAAAACTATAAGTATTTGATAATCTGCTTTATATAGCCTACATTTGTATCGCATTTATCAATGTTCATAACTATTTAAACGAAAAGAAATGATTAGAAAACGCTTACTTACGTGCTCCGTAATGTTGGTGCTGGTTGTCATTTCCAGCTTTTTTATCTATGGCAAAACCGATAGAAAATCGGTTGCAAAAATCGCCCCTAATTACAAATTTATATTTGTTAGAAACGATATTCCAAATGACTTTAGGTTTGCTGACGAGGCCATCCCGGTGAATGATTCCAGGGTCGACAAAAAACTAAGAATATCATTGATCAGGAACAATTACAGGCACGTTCAATCCAATATTTTACAGGAAAAAGCCGAAAAGCTGTTCCCTGTTATCGAGCCGATCCTAAAGCTATACGGCATACCTGACGACTTTAAGTATATACCACTTGTGGAGTCGGGCTTAAATCCAGGTATTTCGAAACGTGGTGCCGGTGGCCTGTGGCAGTTTATGCCGGGTACAGCACGCACCTATGGCCTGAAAGTTGGGCACGGAAGGGACGAAAGAATGAATATTCGCAAATCTACCGCAGCAGCCTGCGTGTATATAAAGGAATTGTATGCGGAATTTAACAGCTGGACATTGGCGGCCGCCGCATATAACATCGGCGAGATCAAAATGGCACGCGCCATCCGTAAACAAAGCCAGGATAATTACTTCCGTATGCACTTTAACCCGGAAACAGGTTCATATGTTTACAAGCTTATCGCGATGAAAGCTATTATCGAAAAGCCGCAACAATACGGCTACAAAAATTATTACAGTTTTAATCTGCAGCCTGCAGATCTGATCACGTTTAATTAAACGGTCAGAATTTAACGGAGCACTTTAAGGGCTGCTCTGCCAATGGCAGGGCAGCCTTTTTTTTGTGTATCTTTGCACCTTCTAAAAAGCTATGTATTAGTAAGATCATCAGTCTGGATTGGAAACCGTTAATGGCAGTTTCCTGTTATTAAAATAATTTGACATTCAGCTTAATAAATACTAACTATATTAGCAAATTAATTAATTTAGCGGAACGCAATTCCGCTACCTGATTTTACATATGATTACAAAACCTGTTGACCTGGGCGAGCAAAGTGAAGTTGAAGTATACGGAGCCCGGGTGCATAATTTAAAAAATATCGATGTTTCTTTTCCGCGCAATAAACTGGTGGTTGTTACCGGCCTGAGCGGCAGCGGCAAATCATCCCTGGCCTTTGATACCATCTATGCCGAAGGGCAACGCCGTTACATGGAAACATTTTCGGCTTACTCACGCCAGTTTATGGGTGGTATGGAGCGCCCGGACGTGGATAAAGTATCCGGCTTGAGCCCGGTGATTGCTATTGAGCAAAAAACCACCAGTAAAAATCCACGCTCTACTGTAGGCACCATTACAGAGATATACGATTTTATGCGCCTGCTTTTTGCACGAGCAGGCGATGCATACTCTTATGTAACAGGTGAGAAGATGGAACGCATGTCGGAAGATCAGATACTCAAAACCATTTTCGAAAGATTTGACGGACAACCGATAAACATACTCGCCCCGGTGGTGAAAGCACGAAAAGGCCATTACCGCGAATTATTTGAGCAGATCCGTAAACAGGGATACCTGAAAGTTTGGATAGACGGAGCTATAGCCGACGTGGAACCCAAAATGCAGGTGGATCGCTATAAGATACACGATATTGATATCGTGGTAGACAGACTGGCTGTGAGTGATAAAGACAGTAGGCGTCTGCATACGTCTATACAGGCTGCACTAAAGATCGCCAAAGGCATTATCAGGATAGCTGATAAGGACAACAACGTATTTTATTACAGCAAGTACCTGATGGACCCGGTTTCGGGGATATCTTACGATGAACCACAGCCCAATACTTTTTCGTTCAACTCACCTTATGGTGCCTGCGAGAAGTGCGACGGCCTGGGATATATTTTTGAGGTAGACGAATCTTCAGTTATCCCTAATCCAAAGCTGAGTATTCTGAATGGTGGCCTTGCGCCTTTGGGTGAATACCGCGAAACATGGATATTCCAGGTGTTGAAGGCTTTAGCCAAGAAATATGAATTTGCCTTATCAACCCCGATTGAGAAGCTGCCGAAAGAAACGCTGGATATTATCCTGAACGGCTCGCATGAAATGATCACTGTAGCGGTAGAGTACAACAAATGGAATGTGCAGAGCTACCAGATCAGTTTTGACGGGATCATCCGCATGCTGGAAGAGCAGCAGGAACGCCGCAGCGAAGAGGATATGGATGACATGGAAAATTACCGTGTTCTGAAAACCTGTCCCGTTTGTGAAGGCGCAAGGTTGAAGAAAGAGTCGTTGAATTTTAAGATCGATCAGAAGAATATTTTCGAGCTGGCCTGCATGGATATTAACGAACTCCAGCAATGGTTCACCGACCTGGAAAGCAGACTAAGCGAACGTCAGAACACCATCGCCCGCGAGATATTAAAAGAGATTCGTGCCCGTATTGTGTTTTTGTTAGACGTGGGTTTGAGCTACTTAACGCTAGATCGTACAGCGAGAACCTTATCCGGCGGTGAGGCGCAACGTATCAGGCTGGCAACCCAAATTGGTTCACAACTGATGAATGTGATGTACATTCTTGATGAGCCAAGCATCGGCCTGCACCAGCGGGATAACGAGCGGTTGATCAAAGCATTGAAAAACCTGCGTGACCTGGGCAATACGGTTTTGGTTGTTGAGCACGATAAAGAAATGATACTGGAGGCTGACCATGTGATCGATATGGGCCCGGCCGCCGGCGTGCATGGCGGCGAGATCGTAGCGCAGGGAACCCCGGCAGAACTGATGGCGGCCCACACCCTAACCACTTCTTATCTTAACGGCGAAAGAAGTATAGCCATACCCGAAAAAAGGCGCGAAGGAAACAGTAAAATTTTGAGCTTAAAAAAGGCTACCGGCCATAATCTCAAAAAAGTATCGGTTGATTTTCCTTTAGGAAAGCTGATCGGCATTACTGGTGTATCCGGTAGTGGTAAATCAAGTTTGATTACCGAAACTCTATACCCAATTTTAAATCATCATTTTTTCAGGGCGAAAAAGCATCCGCTTCCTTATGAGAAAATTGAGGGACTGGAAAATATCGATAAAGTCATTGAGATAGACCAAGCGCCTATTGGCCGTACACCGCGGTCAAACCCTGCCACTTATACCGGCGTATTTTCTGATATCCGAAATTTGTATGTACAACTGCCGGAATCAAAGATCAGGGGCTATAAACCCGGCCGTTTTTCGTTCAACGTAAAAGGTGGTCGTTGCGAAACCTGCCAGGGAGCTGGCATGAAGGTGATCGAAATGAATTTCCTACCGGATGTACAGGTCCCTTGCGAGGAATGCGGCGGCAGGCGCTATAACCGCGAAACGCTGGAAGTACGTTACCGGGGCAAGTCCATAAGTGATGTATTGGATATGAGCATTGAAAATGCCTGTGAGTTCTTCGAGCATATTCCTTCCATTCACCGCAAGATAAAAACCCTGTTTGACGTAGGTTTGGGCTATATCCGGTTGGGACAGGGCTCAACCACCTTATCCGGCGGCGAGGCACAGCGTGTAAAACTGGCAACCGAACTTTCCAAAAAAGACACCGGTAATACTTTTTACATACTGGATGAACCAACTACCGGCCTCCACTTTGAGGATATAAATGTGCTGTTAGGTGTATTAAATCAATTGGTTGATAAAGGCAATACGGTATTGGTAATAGAGCATAACCTGGATGTGATCAAAGTAGTCGATCACGTGATCGACCTTGGGCCTGAAGGCGGTTCTGGTGGAGGGAAAATCCTTTTCAGCGGTACGCCGGAGGGCTTATGTAAAGTGAAGGATAGTTTTACCGGCTTGTTTTTGAAGAAGGAGATGGGGATAAAATAATCGAATGATAATTGTAAATTAGCCTGAAACAAAAGCCGTTTTAGGCTATTTATAGTATTATGCTTCCTCTACTCATTTCCTCCCAAATCCGCGAAGCTGATGCTTATACCATAGCACACGAACCCATTGCTTCCATCGACCTCATGGAGCGGGCATCGAAGGCATTTGTAGGATGGTTTATTAATCGTTTCCCGGACAGGAACCAAAGTATAGCGGTTTATTGTGGTACAGGTAATAATGGTGGTGACGGCCTGGTGATCGCACGGATGCTGAAAGACCACCACTACCAGCAGGTAGATGTGAAGGTCGTCCGTTTTTCTGATAAGTCCTCGGATGATTTTAATGTCAATTTGGATCGGTTAAAACAGTCATCCATTGCAAGCATTGAAATCAGTTCAGGCGAAGATCTGCCTGTAGAAGATAGCAGCATCATTATCGACGCTTTATTAGGCACTGGATTAAACAAGCCGCTTTCGGGGGATTATGGGAAATTGGTTAATCACCTTAATGGACTCAAAAAAACTGTAATAGCGGTTGACGTCCCCACAGGGCTGCCTTCTGAAGGGGAGGTTGATCCAAAAGCTGCCGTGCTTAAAGCTGATCTTGTCATCACTTTTCAGCAACCAAAACTTAACTTTTTACTACCGGAATCAGCCCCGCATATTAATTGCTGGGAGGCTGTTTATATCGGGCTGAATGAAGAATTTATACAATCGCTCAACTCACCTTATCAATGGGTGGAGGAAAGGGATATCCGGCAGAGGCTAAAACATCGCCACCGTTTTAGCAATAAGGGTACTTACGGACACGCTTTGATAATCGCCGGGCAGCCGGAAACGATGGGCGCGGCTTTGTTGAGTTCATCTGCTTGTACCCACGCAGGAGCCGGGCTGACGACAGCCTGTGTTCCGCAAAGCGGACTTACTGCATTAAATAGTTACCTGCCCGAAATTATGGCGATAGTAAGGAGAGAGGATGAGCAGTCTGAAATTGACTGGTCGAAATTTAATGCGATAGCTATTGGCCCGGGATTAGGTAAGGATGATAATGCATTGAGCCTGTTAAAAACTCTTTTAAAAAACTTTGATAAACCGGTAGTGATCGACGCGGACGCGCTTAACCTGCTTGCTGCAAACCCTAAATTGTTAAAAAAACTGCCTGAAAATAGTATCCTGACGCCGCACGTCAAAGAATTTGACCGTTTATTCGGCGAGCATAAAAATTGGTGGCAACGTTTGCAAACGGCAACACAGAAAGCAAAGGAATATAAGATATATATCGTGCTGAAAAATGACTACACGATAACCATCACCCCTGATGGCAGATTTTATTTCAATTCAACCAGCAATGCGGCTATGGCAAGCGGGGGGATGGGAGATGTGTTGACCGGCGTTTTAGCCGCGCTGCTCGCTCAAAAATATTCTGCTGAAGATGCCTGCATCATCGGTAATTATATACACGGAAAAGCTGGGGATGAACTGGCGTTGCCAAACAGAATGAATGTGGTATTGCCAGGAAGACTCATCACCCAATTGCCGGTTACCATGGCAAAATTATCGGCATAAAAAAAGACGGCTGTAGTATTATCCAGTCGTCTCTTTCATTAATATATTAACTGATCTTATAAAGAACGAAATACTCTTGTTGTATATGTCTAAAAGACGTATGTATGATGTCTTTTGTTACAACACCCCACACTAAATTTTGTTTTTTAACATTATTTAACATTTCTGTGGCATAAAACGAAGCGTATTTCGATAAGACCAAATTATCTGCGGTAAATTAGAATTTACCCAAAACCATCATTTGATCCAGGCTTGGAGTAGGGCTGCCACCGCGCTTTTCGAGGGTCACAGCAAAAGCATCGGCGGAAGCGATCTCTTTCATTTCCTTCATATCCTTTGATGTGGTATCCGCATCAAAAACACCCAGGTCGACCGGTTTGCCACCTACAAGCGCCCATAGCTGGTACTGATGGTCCTTGTCGTTTACAGGCATATTGGTGTTCGCCATGTCGATCATTACTTTCTTTTTCGAAGGGCTCCAGGCCACCGTTAAAGCTGAGGAAGGCGATTTTGCTGTACCGTTTAATTTGAGTAATTTGAATGACGGGTCGCGAAATACACTTAATTCATGATCCATCACACTTACTCTGTTGCTGAAATGTTGGTTCTGGGATTGCAATACCGCTAATTCAGTATTAGACTGCTTTAAATTACTGTATACATTTACCAGGGCGATTATGCTTACAATAAGCAAGGCAAGACAAGCAGCGAAGGCATACTTATAAAAATTAGTCTGTTTCGGACTTTCAAATGGAACAATATTGTCCTCTGCTTTAGTTGCGCGGGAAGGAAAAGTACGGTCATCGCTTAAATTGGTAAGCAGGCTGTTCAATACCCTGTCACGCTGATTATCTGCCGGTTCAACGGCATTGGCCTCAGCATATAATTCTAAAGCCTTTTCTATCTCATCAAGTTCAGCTTTTATCGCAGGGTGTTTCAGGGCCATAGCTTCTACTTCAGCTCTTTCCTGCGCCGTCACATCCCCCAAAACATAAAGTTCGAGTATTCCTGATTCGATATATGCTTTTATTTCTTCCACTTCAATTAAAATGTTTTCTCAACTGCACTATTGCCATCCTCAGCCTCGTCTTTATAGTACCTAAAGGCACGCCGAGTTCATCAGCTGCTTCCACATGGGTGTAGCCCTTAAAATATACCAGGTCCAGAATCGACTTTTGCTCGGGCTTGAGCGTTTCCACCAGCTCCTTGATACCAAGTAGCTCAGGTTTGTAAACCGTATTCCTCCGTTCGTCGATAAAAGTTACGTTGTTTTCAAGCTCCTGGTTTTTTCCCTGGTTTTTGAAATCTTTAGATCTGATCTTGTCTATAGCCAAGTTACGGGCAATATTGACCATCCAGGTAAACAGACGTCCTTTTTCAGCGCTGTAAGTTGTAAATGAATTCCAGATCTTTACGAAAGTATCCTGCAAAACGTCTTCAGCGACGGCAGTGTCATTGATAATTCTTGAGATAACGCCGAATAAGGAAGCTGAGTACATATCGTATAACGCTTCCACAGCAATCTTTTCACGGTGCCGCAGTGCGAGTACAAGCTCTTCCTCAGATAGTGATATTTTCCGCTTCTTGCTCAATGGGTATGTGAAGATATAAATTTAAATCAGATTTCAAACAGATGTTTTTCTGCGTGATAAGAAGAGCGTACCAGCGGTCCGCTTTCTACGTATCTGAAACCCATATCTATACCTAATTGTTTGTAGCGATTGAATTGATCCGGGTGAATCCAGTCGATCACCGGGTGGTGATTTCGTGTTGGTTGTAAATATTGCCCGAGGGTTAATATTTGAACGCCTGCTTTTAGGAGATCTTCCATTGCCTCAATTACATCCTCTTCGGTTTCACCCAAGCCAAGCATAATACCTGATTTGGTGCGTAACCCTGCCTGCGAGATGTGTTTTAAACACTCCAGGCTGCGGTCGTATTTGGCTTGTATTCTTACTTCTTT
>Ga0105237_10003029_pt1 | contig 20268 bp, 14 predicted proteins | sample KBSC24metaG_FD_81520 | JGI IMG/M metagenome (GOLD analysis project Ga0105237, IMG submission 81520) | Corn rhizosphere microbial communities from Kellogg Biological Station, Michigan, USA - KBS C2-4 metaG | ecosystem: Host-associated > Plants > Roots > Rhizosphere > Soil | place: Michigan, USA... | reverse complement strand
TCGGCGGTGTCGGCAACCGGTTGATGGGCCGCAAGATCATCACCAACGCCAGGCAGGCCTTCGGCAACCCACCGCCGCGCTTTCCGTCGACGTTGCACGTGCTGCCCGTGGCGCAGCAGTAGTAACTGCAGCCCGTACTAGCGCCACATATGGGGACCACAAGGATCACAAGCCCGTTGCCGTGGTCTGCTCCGGTCCCGAGGGATAGCCTTTATTCGGCAAGCGCGCGGGAAACCGCAAAGAACGCAAAGAAGAAGTCAGCGAGCGAACACCACGCTCGCCGGGGCAGAAGGAATCGAGGCGAGTAGCTGCCGTGAGCAGTTCACCTTCACCATTCGGACAAAACGAGTGGCTGGTCGAGGAGATGTACCGCAAGTTCCGCGAGGATCCCTCGTCGGTTGATCCGAGTTGGCACGAGTTCCTCGTCGACTACTCCCCCGAACCGGCCACCGACACAACGGTTTCGAACGGCAACGGACATTCGTCCGCACCCCCCGCGCCCGCCCCGGCTCCCGCGGCCGAGCCGCCCGCCCCGAAGGCAGCCGTACCCGCACCAGCGGCACCCGCTCCGGCCAAGCCGGCAGCCGAGCCCGCCAAGGCCGAGCCCGAGAAGGCCAAGCCCGCGGCAGCGCCTGCCGCCGAGGGCGACGAGGTGGCCGTCCTGCGCGGCGCCGCCGCAGCCGTCGTCAAGAACATGAACGCCTCGCTGGACGTGCCGACGGCCACCAGCGTGCGGGCCATTCCGGCCAAGCTGATGATCGACAACCGCGTCGTCATCAACAATCACCTCAAGCGCACCCGCGGCGGCAAGATCTCGTTCACCCATCTGCTGGGCTACGCGATCGTGCAGGCGGTCAAGAAGTTTCCCAACCTCAACCGCCACTTCGCCGAGGTGGACGGCAAGCCGAACGTCGTCACGCCCGCTCACACCAACCTCGGGCTTGCCATCGATCTTCAGGGCAAGGACGGTAAGCGCCAGCTCGTCGTCGCCGCCATCAAGCGTTGCGAGACAATGCGTTTCGGCCAGTTCATCGCCGCCTACGAGGACATCGTCCGACGGGCGCGCGACGGCAAGCTGACCGCAGAGGACTTCGCAGGCGTCACGATCTCGCTGACCAATCCCGGCACCATCGGCACCGTGCACTCGGTGCCGCGCCTCATGAGCGGCCAGGGTGCGATCGTCGGCGCGGGCGCCATGGAGTACCCCGCCGAGTTCCAGGGGGCAAGCGACGAGCGGATCGCCGAGATGGGCCTCGGCAAGCTCATCACGCTCACGTCGACCTACGACCACCGCATCATCCAGGGCGCGGAGTCGGGCGACTTCCTGCGCACCATCCACGAGCTCCTGCTGTCCGACGACTTCTTCGACGAGATCTTCCGTGAGCTCGGCATCCCGTACGAGCCGGTGCGGTGGCGGACCGACAACCCCGATCCGATCGCAGACAAGAACGCCCGCATCATCGAGTTGATCGCGGCGTACCGCAACCGTGGCCACCTGATGGCCGACATCGACCCGCTCCGGCTGGACAAGACGCGGTTCCGCAGCCATCCGGACCTGGACGTGAACACCCACGGGTTGACGCTGTGGGACCTGGACCGCGTGTTCAAGGTCGACGGCTTCGCCGGTGCCGAGTACAAGAAGCTGCGCGACGTGCTCGGGCTGCTGCGCGATGCGTACTGCAGGCACGTGGGCGTCGAGTACACGCACATCCTCGAGCCCGAGCAGCAGAAGTGGCTGCGCGAGCGCGTCGAGATCAAGCACGAGAAGCCGACCGTCGCCGAGCAGAAGTACATCCTGTCCAAGCTCAACGCGGCAGAGGCTTTCGAGACCTTCCTGCAGACCAAATACGTTGGGCAGAAGCGTTTCTCGCTGGAGGGTGCCGAGACCGTCATCCCGATGATGGACGCGGTGCTCGACCAGGCCGCCGAACACGGCCTCGACGAGGTCGTCATCGGCATGCCGCACCGCGGCAGGCTCAACGTGCTGGCCAACATCGTCGGCAAGCCCTACTCGCAGATCTTCAGCGAGTTCGAGGGCAACCTAAACCCGTCGCAGGCACACGGCTCCGGCGACGTGAAGTATCACCTCGGCGCGACCGGCAATTACCTACAGATGTTCGGCGACAACGACATCGACGTGTCGCTGGTGGCCAACCCGAGCCACCTCGAGGCCGTCGACCCGGTGCTCGAGGGCATCGTGCGCGCCAAGCAGGACCTGGCCGACAAGGGCGACGGACCCGACGGCTTCACCATCGTGCCGGTGATGATGCACGGCGACGCCGCGTTCGCGGGCCAGGGCGTCGTGGCCGAGACGTTGAACCTGGCGCTGCTGCGCGGATACCGCACCGGCGGCACCATCCACATCATCGTGAACAACCAGATCGGCTTCACCACCTCGCCGCAGGACTCCCGCTCCTCGGAGTACTGCACCGACGTCGCGAAAATGGTTGGCGCACCGATCTTCCACGTCAACGGCGACGATCCCGAGGCGGCGTCGTGGGTGGCTCGGCTGGCCGTCGACTTCCGTCAGCAGTTCAAGAAGGACGTCATCATCGACATGTTGTGCTACCGCCGCCGCGGGCACAACGAGGGCGACGACCCGTCGATGACCCAGCCGGGGATGTACGACGTCATCGACACCAAGCGTGGCGTCCGCAAGACCTACACCGAAGCGCTGATCGGCCGCGGCGACATCTCGATCAAGGAGGCCGAGGACGCCCTTCGCGACTACCAGGGCCAACTCGAGCGGGTGTTCAACGAGGTCCGCGAACTCGAGAAGCACGAGATCGAGCCAAGCGAGTCCGTCGAAGCGGATCAGCAACTGCCCGCCAAGTTGAGCACCGCAGTGGACAAGTCGCTGCTCGCCAGGATCGGCGACGCGCACCTGGCGGTGCCCGACGGCTTCACCGTGCACCCACGGGTCAAGCCGGTGCTCGACAAGCGCCGCGAGATGGCCTACGAGGGCAAGGTGGACTGGGCCTTCGGCGAACTCCTTGCGCTGGGCACCCTCGTGTCAGAGGGCAAGCTGGTGCGGTTGTCCGGCCAGGACTCCCGCCGCGGCACGTTCACGCAGCGGCATGCGGTGATCATCGATCGCAAGACCGGCGCCGAGTTCACCCCGCTCGAACTGCTCACGCTCAAGGAGGACGGCACTCCGACGGGCGGCAAGTTCATGGTCTACGACTCGGCGCTGTCCGAGTACGCGGCGGTGGGCTTCGAGTACGGCTACTCGGTGGGCAATCAAGACGCAATGGTGTTGTGGGAGGCGCAGTTCGGCGACTTCGTCAACGGCGCCCAGTCCATCATCGACGAGTTCATCAGCTCCGGTGAGGCCAAGTGGGGCCAGCTCTCGGACGTCGTGCTGCTTCTCCCGCACGGCCACGAGGGTCAGGGCCCCGACCACACGTCGGGCCGCATCGAGCGATTCCTGCAGGTGTGCGCCGAGGGGTCGATGACCGTCGCGATGCCGTCGACGCCCGCGAACTACTTCCACCTGTTGCGGCGTCACGGCATGGACGGGATCCACCGCCCGCTGATCGTCTTCACCCCGAAGTCGATGCTCCGCAACAAGGCCGCCGTCAGCGACATCCGCGACTTCACCGAGCAGAAGTTCCGCTCGATCCTGGAGGAGCCGACCTACGAGGAAGGGATCGGCGACCGTTCGAAGGTGAAGCGGATCCTGCTCACCAGCGGCAAGATCTACTACGACCTGGTGGCCCGCAAGGCCAAGGACAACCGCGACGACGTCGCGATCGTCCGGGTCGAGCAGCTCTACCCGCTGCCGAGGCGACGCCTTGCCGCGACGCTCGACGAGTACCCGAACGCCGAGCAGTTCCGCTGGGTTCAGGAGGAGCCTGCCAACCAGGGTGCGTGGCCGACGTTCGGGCTGTCGATGCCCGAGCTGCTGCCCGAAAAGCTGACCGGCATCAAGCGCATCTCGCGGCGGGCCATGTCGGCGCCGTCGTCGGGCAGCTCGAAGGTGCACGCCGTCGAGCAGCAGGAGATCATCGACGAGGCGTTCGCGCCCCTGTAGGCCTGAAGTCGCCCCCTTCCGCGAGCGTGCGTGTTGGTACCCCGACACGCCGTCGCGCGACGGCATTCTGCGCGCGCTCGCGGAGGACCCCATCGACGGCGACGGCGATTTACCGTGGGTGCATGACTGCCATCGACCTACGCCACCACGAAGCCGACTACGGGTACGACGGTGATTACCGTGCGATCCCCGCACCCGCGGTCGCCGGCATCACCGCGGCGGTCAGCGCTGCCCTGCTCGCGGCCACGGCAAGGAGCCTGCACCGTCGCAAACCCGTCGCCGCGACGCTGACGGGCACGTCGGCCGCATCGGTCATCACCACCGCGGTGCTCTTCGTACACGCCACCCGCGTCGGCAAGTTCGAGGTGTGGGCGGAGATCTTGAAGGGCCTGCGGCTGCGCGGTGACGAGACAGTGCTCGACCTCGGATGCGGGCGCGGCGCGGTACTTCTCGCAGCCGCCAAGCTGCTGCCAAACGGCCGCGCTGTCGGCGTCGACATCTGGCGCGCCGATCAGACCGACAATTCCGCGGACAACACGCTGCGCAACGCGGCACTCGAGGGCGTGGCCGACCGGGTCGAGGTGCGCACCGCGGACATCACCGACTTGCCTTTCGACGACGGGACGGTCGACGTCATCGTCAGCAGTTTGGTGGTTCACAACATCCCGACGCGGGCGGGTCGGGAGAAGGCGGTCAGCGAAGCGGCTCGAGTGCTGCGGCCCGGCGGCCGCCTGGTCCTCGCCGACATCTGGGCGACTCGCAGGCACGTGCGGCAGCTGAGCGAGCTCGGCTGGACCGACGTCGCTCGCCGCAATCTCGGCTGGCGGATGTGGTGGGGCCCCGGCATGGGCACCCATCTGATCACGGCGACCAAACCAGTCCAGGCCGTCCCCTCGCAAGCTGGGGGCCCAGTAGGCGGGACCGCAGGTACCGACTAGCCTGACAGTCACTCAACACGCGTCAAACAACACCAGGGAGTGCACATGGAGGGCTTCGCCGGCAAGGTCGCGGTCGTGACGGGCGCAGGGTCGGGCATCGGCCAGGCGCTGGCCATCGAACTGGCGCGCTCTGGCGCCAAGGTCGCGATCAGCGATGTCGACACCGAGGGCTTGGCCGTCACCGAGGAGCGCCTCAAGGCCATCGGGGCACCGGTCAAGGCCGACCGGCTGGACGTCACCGAGCGCGAGGCCTTCGAGCTGTACGCCGATGCCGTCAAGGCGCACTTCGGCAAGGTCAACCAGATCTACAACAACGCGGGCATCGCGTTTACCGGTGACATCGAGGTCAGTCAGTACAAGGACATCGAGCGCGTGATGGACGTCGACTTCTGGGGCGTTGTCAACGGCACGAAGGCCTTCCTGCCGCACCTCATCGAGTCCGGCGACGGCCACGTCGTCAACGTCTCGAGCATCTTCGGCCTGTTCTCCGTTCCCGGCCAGGCGGCCTACAACTCCGCCAAGTTCGCCGTGCGCGGCTTCACCGAGGCCCTGCGCCAGGAGATGATCGCAGCCAAGCGTCCCGTGAAGGTGACGACGGTGCACCCGGGCGGCATCAAGACCGCCATCGCGCGCAATGCCACGGCGGCCGAGGGCATCGACCCCAAGGAACTCGCGAAGGTGTTCGACAAGACGCTGGCCAAGACGTCGCCAGAGCGGGCCGCGAAGATCATCCTCGAGGCCGTGCGCAAGAACCGGGCGCGTGTGCTGGTCGGCCCCGACGCCAAGGCCCTCGACCTGATCGTCCGGATCACAGGTTCGGGCTACCAGCGGCTGTTCTCATCGGCGATCTCCAGGGCCCTGCCGCAGATTCACTGACCCTCGCGGGGCCGCGAGCGTGCGGAGACTGCTCGCGATTTGCGGCGTGTCGGGGTACAGACACGCACGCTCGCGGAAAGGCGGGGGCGCTAGTGGCCGAGGGGGTGCGCGTCCAGCCAGGCGCCCGCCACCGCGCCGGGTTCCTTGCCCTCGGCGATCTGACGACGCATGTCGGCCAGTGCGCCGGTGTCGAGTTCGCCTGCGATCTGATTGAGCGCGAGCACCTGTTGTTCGCTTAGCTCGTTGCGCCGGTACAGCGGCACCACGTTCTCGGCGCGGATCAGCGACGTGCGGTCGGACAGCACGACGGCGTCGTCGGGCAGGTTCGGCGCGGCGGTCGACGTCCACGCGGCGTTCACCTGGCCCGCGCGCAATGACGCGAACAACGTTGCGGTGTCGGGGAATTCGCGGACGGCGGGCAGCCTGCACGCACCGACCACGTTGGGCACCGCTGCGCCCTTGACGGCGCCCACCTTGAGTTCGCCGCAGTGCGCGACCAGGGCCGTCACGTCGTGCCGCTTCCACGCATTGGCCGTCGTCGCGGTGACCGCCAGCGCGGGCTTGTCCTGTGCGGACTGGGCGTAGTCGCCAGCGCCGACGCCCTCGGGCAGCGCCGAGATCATCGACCGGTAGACCTGCTCGTCGGCACGTGCCGCGGAATCCGGATCGAAGCGCTTCAGCAATTGCCCGGTCAATCCCGGCACCACGGTGACGTCGCCGGTGTCGAGATCGGCGACGGGATCGGGGCTCGACTCGACGTGCGCGGCACTGCCGTAGTACCGCAGCGCCGCCGCGTACACCTGCGCCAGCAGCGCCGACTCGGGACCATCGCCTGCACCGACCGCGACCGACGGCGCCCCCGTCTGTCCCCCACAGCCGGCGACGAGCAGCGCTACGAGCGCGACCGCCAGCAGGCGCATCGCGCGGCTCAGGCCTTCGACGCCGCAGCCACCGCGGCCGCCACGGCCGGACCGACCCGCGGATCCAGCGCGCTTGGCACGATGTGGTCGACGGCGAGGTCGTCGCCGACGACGGAGAAGATCGCCTCGGCCGCGGCCACCTTCATCGCCTCGGTGATGCGGCGTGCACCCGCGTCGAGCGCCCCGCGGAACACCCCTGGGAACGCCAGCACGTTGTTGATCTGGTTCGGGAAGTCGCTGCGCCCGGTCGCCACCACGGCGGCGTACTTGCGCGCCACGTCGGGGTGGATCTCGGGGTCGGGATTGGACATCGCGAACACGATGCCGCCAGGCGCCATCCTCGCGATCAGCTCTTCCGGAACGAGCCCAGCCGAGACCCCCATGAACACGTCGGCACCCTCGAGCGCCTCGGCCAGTCCACCGGTGAGTCCGCGGGGGTTGGTCCTGCCGGCCAGTTCTTCCTTGAACGGGTTCATGTCGTCGCGACCCGAGTGCAGAATGCCCTGGCTGTCCAGCACGGTGATGTCGGTGATCCCCTTGGCCAGCAAGATGTTCGAGCAGGCGATGCCGGCGGCACCCGCACCAGACATCACCACCTTCAGCGTGTGCATGTCACGGTCGAGCACCTTGGTGGCGCCCAACAGCGCAGCGAGCACGACGATCGCGGTTCCGTGCTGATCGTCGTGCATGACCGGACAGTCCAAAGCCTCGATCACGCGCCGCTCGATCTCGAAGCAGCGGGGTGCCGAGATGTCCTCGAGGTTGACCGCACCGAACGTCGGGCGCAGACGGATGATCGTCTCGACGATCTCGTCGGGGTCCTTCGTGTCAAGCACGATCGGGATGGAGTCCAGCCCGCCGAACGTCTTGAACAGCGCGCTCTTGCCCTCCATCACCGGCAGCGAGGCGGCGGGGCCGATGTCACCGAGGCCGAGCACGGCCGTTCCGTCGCTGATCACCGCCACCAGCCGGTTGGCCCACGTGTACTTCTTCGCAAGCGTGTGGTCAGTGGCAATGGCACGACTGACCTGCGCCACACCCGGCGTGTACGCGATCGAGAGCGCCCGCTGGGTGTCCAGCGGCGCTTTCAGTTCGACCGTGAGCTTGCCGCCCTCGTGGGCTTCGAAGATCTCCGCGTCATCGATGACGACCTGTGGTGTGCGCACCGCTTCAGTCACGGCGCCAGGGTACTTCACCAAGAAACCTCACTTGGCCCGGTTGACCACTCGTGAGGAGATCGACACACAGAGCGTTCCCAGCGTTTGGGCGTACCATTTCAACGTTCGATTCGGCCCCGACGGGGCTTCTTCGCCCGCCGAGGGGAGGTTCACGCATGCCGTCGTTCCGAGCATTACAACCTTCGATGCTGCGCCCAACGGTTCGCCGAGAACCCACGCTCGACGCCCAATCGATCCACGTGCCCGTCGCGCGCGCAATGGTCGATTGCGGCGTCTACGCCGACGGGGTTCGCCTACCCGGCAAGTACACCCACGCCGCCGCCCTGACCAAGGTGCGCGAACTCGAAGAGGTCGGTACCAGGGCGTTCGTCTGGATCGGCCTGCACGAACCCGATGAACACCAGATGCAGGCCGTTGCAGACGTCTTCGGACTGCACGAGCTGGCCGTCGAGGACGCGGTGCACGCCCACCAGCGGCCCAAGCTGGAGCGCTACGACCAGACGTTGTTCCTGGTGCTCAAGACCGTGAACTACGTCGAGCACGAATCGGTGGCGCTGGCCCGCGAGATCGTGGAGACCGGCGAGATCATGATCTTCGTCGGGCCCGACTTCGTGGTGACGGTCCGGCACGGCGACCACGGCGGCCTTGCCGGGGTACGCAAGCAGATGGACTCGGCGCCCGCCAATTGCGCGCTGGGGCCCTACGCCGTCATGCACGCGATCGCCGACCACGTCGTCGACGCATACCTCGACGTCACCGATCTGGTCGAGACCGACATCGACGCCATGGAGGAGAACGTCTTCTCACCGAACAGTGAGACCGACATCGAGCACATCTACATGATGAAGCGAGAAGTGGTGGAGTTGCGCAGAGCCGTGACCCCGTTGACGCTGGCGCTGCAGCGGATGGGAACCGACCACAACGACCTGATCTCCAAGGAGGTCAGGCGCTACATGCGCGACGTGCTCGACCACAACACCCAGGCTGCCGACCGGATCGCCAGCTACGACGAGATGCTCAGCTCGCTGGTGCAGGCGGCCGTCGGCAAGGTGTCGATGCAGCAGAACCTCGACATGCGCAAGATCTCGGCGTGGGTCGCGATCGCCGCCGTGCCGACGGCGTTGGCGGGCATCTACGGCATGAACTTCGACCACATGCCCGAACTGCACCAGGTGTGGGGCTACCCCGCGGTGCTGTTGGTGATGGCGACCGTGTGCACGATTCTGTACACCACGTTCCGCCGCAACCACTGGCTGTAACCGGGTCACGTCGCGGACCTCGCATTCGACGGCGCCCCTGGATGGATGCCCGCCGCGGGATCGGCGGTGATCTCGTCATCGAGGCTGTCGTAGTCGTACAGCTCGCCGTAGCGGCCCCAATCGATGGCGATGTCGAGCTGGCGGCGGGCGTCGTCGGCGGAGAAACCGCGCTGCAGCAGATCCAGGAAGAAGCCGGCCCGTAGCGTGCCGTCGGCGCTTCCGGTCAATGCCCTGCAGATCGTGCGCACCAGCGGTGCCAGCCCGCGGGTCTGGTAGGCGAAGATCTTCTTGCTGCTCTGAATGTCCGCGGTGGTGAACTGGGTGCCGATCTCGGTGAGTGTCAGTTCGCCGTCACCGACGGTGACGAGGCCGAGCATGTCCGCCGCGTCGACCAGCGGGAGCAGGTCATCGATCTCGAAGTTCAGTTCGTCGGCGAGGTCGGCGAGTCCGATCACGCCGCCGTTGGCGTAGACGATCTCGACGAGCCCAGCGAGGCCGCCCACGGACGCGTCGGGCAGCGGTCGGGTAATCGGCGTCGCCGCAACGGGTTCCGCGACGACTTCGGCGGTTTCCCGACCGGTGAGAAGGCCGTAGAGCTGATCGACGAGCCCCTCGAACGCCGGAGCGCGCCGATCTCGCGGGCGCTGCAGGTCGATGCGGACCTCGGCGAGGATCCGGCCGGGGTTGGCCCCGAGCACGACGACCCGGTCGGCGAGCAGCACCGCTTCCTCGATGTTGTGGGTGACGATGCAGATCGCCTTGGTCGGGAAGTTCTCGCCCATCCACAGGTTCACCAACTCGGTGCGGAGGTTCTCGGCGGTCAGCACGTCGAGCGCCGAGAACGGCTCGTCCATCAGCAGCAGATCGGGCTCGAGGACGAGCGCCCTTGCGAAGCCGACGCGTTGGCGCATACCGCCCGAAAGCTCCTTGGGATAGGCGGATTCGAAGCCATCGAGCCCGATCATGTCGATTGCGTCGAGTGCACGCTGCCTGCGCTGCGCGGGCGCAACCCCGCGGGCGGTGAGCCCGAGTTCGACGTTGTCCTGCACGGTGAGCCACGGCATCAACGCGAACGACTGGAACACCAGCGCTGCCCCCGGATTGGCACCGTTGAGCTCGCTGCCGCGGTAGCGCACGGTGCCGGTAGTGGCGGGGATGAGCCCTGCGATGATCCGCAGCAGCGTCGACTTGCCCGATCCGGATCTGCCGAGCAGGGCCACGATTTCGCCGCTCTGCAGTCGGAGATCGATGGAGTCGAGGACGCGCAGGTCCTCCCCTGAGGCGCCGGGAAAGCTCTTGCTGACGTCGTCGACTTCGATGAGGGTGGTGGTGGCTGTCGTCATGACGTGGCTCCTTGGGTGTGGGTTGGGTCAGAGGGAGTAGCGACGCTGCGCAAGCTCGTAGAGGCGGCGCCAGAACAGTCGGTTGAGGCCGACGACGTAGAGGCTCATGACCAGAACGCCGATCAGGATCCGTGGTGAGTCGCCCTCGCTCGTCGCCTGGGATATGTAGGCGCCGAGTCCCGTTGCCACCAGGGTCGTCGAGCCGTAGCTGACGACCTCGGCGACGATGGAGGCGTTCCACGCCCCGCCCGCAGCGGTGATGCCGCCCGTCACGTAGCTGGGGAAGATCGCGGGCAGGATCAGGCTGCGCCACCAAAGCGCTCTTGGCAGAGCCAGATTGGCCGCGGCCTCGCGCAGGTCGTTGGGTATCGAGCTGGCCCCCGCGATGACGTTGAACAGGATGTACCACTGCGCGCCGAGGCTCATCAGGACGATGCCGCCCCAATTCAGGCTGATCCCGGTGTACACCAGGACGGCGGTCGCGATCGGGAACAGGAAGTTGGCAGGGAAGCTGGCGAGCACCTGCACCACGGGTTGGGCCAGCCGGGACACCTTGGGGTTCAAGCCGATCCACACACCGATCGGTACCCAGATGACCGTCGCGACGACGACGAGCAGGATCACCCGGCCGAACGTCACCAGCCCGAGGCCGAGCGCATGGACGACCTCCCCGAAGCCTGCGGTGGCATCGATGTAACCCCCGATTCGAAACACCCCGTACGCCAACGCCACGACGACCGCGCAGGCGAAGACGACGTCACCGATCCGACGGCGGGCGGGCGATGTCCGCAGTGGGTGTTCGGCCAGCCCGAACACCGCCATCAGCCGGTCCAGCGGGGCCACCAGCCAACCGAAGAGCTTGCCCATCAGCACGGGAACGTGCGAGCGGCGCAGCAGGTTCAGCACCAGGCTCCGCGGCGCCTCGGCGGCTTCGGACTCCTCGACCCGGAACCGCTCCGCCCATGCCGTCAGAGGGCGCCAGAACAACACGTTCACCCCCACCACCATGACCACCATCACGGCGATCGCGATGAACACCTTGCCGAGATCGCCGTCTGCCGTCGCCGTCGCGACGTACGAGCCGATTCCCGGCAGCGCGTAGTGGTGGTTGTTGACGCTGAGCGCCTCCGAGGCGACCAGGAAGAACCAGCCGCCGCCGAAGCTCATCATGCCGTTCCACACCAGCGGGATCATCCCGCTCGGCACGTCGACCCGCCAGAACCGTTGCCAGCGTGACAGTCTCAGGTTCCTAGCTGCCTCGTCGAGTTCACGCGGCTGGCTGGACAGGCTGTGGTAGAACGCGAACGTCATGTTCCAGGCCTGTGAGGTGAAGATCGCGAAGATCGACGCGCACTCCAGCCCGAGCTGGGAGCCTGGGAACAGGGCGATGAAGCCCGTGATCGTCACCGAGAGGAATCCGAGGATCGGCACCGATTGGAGGATGTCGAGGATGGGAATCATCACCTTCTGGGCCCGCCGCAGACGCGCCGCGGCGGTGGCCCAGACGAAGGTGAACAACAGCGACAGACCAAGTGCGGCGAACATTCTCAGCAACGAGCGGGCCGCGTAGTACGGCAGGTTCGCCGGATCCGTCGACACCGTTTCGGGCGCCGAGGTCTCGTCGAAGGGGACGTCGATTCCCGACGACACCCGCACGATGATCCCCAGCAGCACGGCAGCTGCGAGGAACACGACGACGTCGACGCCGCGGCTCCGCGGGCGGTCCAGCGCATCACGCGACGGGTATGAGCGCAGCAGGGTCATGCGTTCGTCTCATTCCAGCACCCCTCGTCGAAGAACGCCGTGGGCATGAAGAACGTTGTGGACATGCCGCAACCTCCCGTCAGTTTCGGGGGCGGGCGGCACCAGCCAGACAGTCATGGGGTTGGCCGGTAGGCCAACCCATTCAGACCAAGGTCAACGCAACGCGGAAGAGGCCGAATCCGCGAGGGCGGCCCAACTGCGTGCGTCGATACTGTCGCCTGGCATGTGCCGCTCACCTCGCTTCCGTCATTCGATGACCACGCAGGATCCCTGCGCCTCGACCATTACAGGTCCTCGCTTCCAAAAAGTCAATCAATTGCGCAAGTATGATGTCCATGTCACGCTTGCCGGCGTTGCAGCACCTCTGACCGAGCACCACCGGCAGCCGAACCGACGTGCAGGCGTACCTCGTCGGGCGACAACGACCGAGAGGATGCTTCAAGGTGACCGTGCCGGTGCTTGGCCCGTTGGCGTTGTCGGATTTCGCGCACGCGTGGTACTTCCTGTTCCTGATCGTCGTGGTTGGACTGGTCGCGCTCTACGTCGTGGTCCAGGTGTCGCGACGGCGACGGGTGCTCCGGTTCGCCAATCTCGCGTTGTTGGACAGTGTCGCGCCGAAGCGGCCGAGTCGCTGGCGCCACCTGGCGGCCATCCTTCTGGTGTGTTCATTGCTGCTGTTGACCATTGGGATGGCGGGCCCGACCCGCGACGTACGCATCCCCCGCAACCGCGCCGTGGTGATGCTCATCATCGACGTCTCACCGTCGATGCGGGCCACCGACGTGTCGCCGAGTCGGCTGGTCGCAGCCGAGGAGGCGGGTAAGCAGTTCGCCGACGAGCTGACACCGGGAATCAACCTGGGACTGATCGCATTTGGCGGCTCTGCCCTGATGATGGTGTCGCCGACGACCGATCGGAACGCGACGAAGACGGCGATCGACAAACTTCAGGTGATCGAGCGCACTGCGATCGGTGAGAGCATCTTCACCGCGCTGCAGGCCATCGCGACGGTCGGTGCGGTGATTGGTGGTGGAGACACTCCCCCGCCTGCGCGCATCGTCTTGCTGTCTGACGGCAAGGAGAACCAGCCCGCAGACCCCAATGCCCCCAAGGGCGCGTTCACCGCCGCCCGCAGCGCCAAGGACCAGGGCGTGCCGATCTCCACGATTTCGTTCGGAACACCCAACGGTCACGTCGAACTCGACGGTGCCGATATCGCCGTGCCCGTTGAGGACGAAACACTTAAGAAGGTCGCCACGCTCTCCGGAGGCACGCTCTACAACGCCGCAGACGTCGATCAGCTCAAGAACATATATGCCACGCTGCAAGCACAGTTCGGCTTCGAAGTCGTCCACGGTGACGCCAGCACCGGCTGGTTCCGGTTGGCAGCCATGGTGCTCGTCGCGTCGGCGCTGGCAGCACTGCTGATCAACCGCCGGTTGCCAACCTGACCGCCAACGTCACGGGAACACCTCGGCTCGGCGCACCCACCAACTCTTCAGGCCAAGCGCCGCAGCCAGATACACACCGAGGATCGCCGCGAGCCACCCGAAGAACGGTCCTGGCAACGGCGCCATTCCGATCCAGTGCGCGAATGGCAGGAACGGCAGGCACAGCCCGATCAGCACGACGGCGACCACGGCGGCCAGCAACGCGGGCGCAGGCCGGTTCTGCTCCCGAAGGCCGCGGCGCGAGCGCAGCACCAACACCACCAACACCTGAGACAGCAGACCCTCGAGGAACCATCCCGTCTGGAACACCACGTGTTGGGCACTGGTGTCGACGCCGAGAATCCACCACAGCACACCGAAGGTCGCGAGGTCGAAGACCGAGCTGAGCAGGCCGAAGGCCACCGCGAAGCCAGCGAGGCCGCTCGACTGCCAGCGCCGAGGGCGACGGACGTACTCGTCGTCGACCCTGTCGAAGGGCAACGTCAATTGCGTTGCCTCATAGAGCAGGTTCTGGATCATCAGCTGGATGGGAAGCATCGGAAGGAACGGCAACAGCGCGCTGGCGACGACGACGCTGGATGCGTTGCCGAAGTTCGATGCGGTGGTGATCTTGACGTACTTCATGGCGTTTCCGAGGGTTCGGCGCCCCTCCACGACCGCGTCGGCGACCACCGTCAGATCCTTGTCGAGCAGGATGAGATCGGCTGCGTGCCTGGCGACTTCGGTCGCGGTATCGACGCAGATCCCGACGTCGGCTACCCGTAGGGCGCTGGTGTCGTTGATACCGTCGCCGACGAAGCCGACCGTGTGGCCGCCGTCCCGCAGAGCCGATACGATCCTGGCCTTCTGCTGCGGATCGATCTGCGCGAACACCGTTCTGCGGCGGACCAGTTCGGCGAGGCGGCGATCCGAGAGGGCCTCGACGTCTCGACCGGTGACCACGTGCCCTGCCGGTAGCCCGGCGATGGCGCAGAGGTGTTCGGCGACCTTGGGGGCGTCTCCGGTCAGTACCTTCACGCTCACCCCGGCGTCGCCGAGCTGGCGGATCGCCGTTGCCGCAGTCGATTTGATCGGGTCGACGAAGCCGACGAACCCGACGAGCACCATGTCGTCGACCGACGTCGGCACGGTGTCGAGGCGGCTGACGACGGGGATGACCTTGGCCGCGACGGCGAGCACCCGCACGCCCTGCTTCTGATAGGACGCGACGAGATCTCGGCCCTGATCGGCGAGGTCGGCGGTGAGACCGGCGACCTCGCCGCCTATCTGAACGTGGCCGCACAGGCCGAGCACGGCATCCGGATCGCCCTTGGTGATGACGACGTACTCGTCGGAGCGTTCCTGCACGACGACGCTCGACCGGCGCTGTCGGGCGTCGAAGGGCGACTCATCGACCTTGGTGTACCTCGCACGTGCCACGACTTGATCGTCGGCGCTGATGAGTTCGGCCAGCGCGGAGTCGAGTTGGTTGTAGTGCACGGACTGGAACGCCGCAGCCACGAAGGCATAGGTGTCCACCTGTTCGTCGCGGCCGCCATCGATGTCCACGGCGTAGGCGTACGCCACTCTGTCCTCGGTCAGCGTGCCCGTCTTGTCAACGCACAGAACGTCGATGGCGCCGAGGTCGCAGATGGATTCCAGTCGCTTGAGGATCACCATGCGCTTGGTCAGATTCACCGCGCCGCGCAGGAACGTCGCCGCGACGATCACGGGCAGCAGCTCGGGAGTCAGGCCGACGGCGACGGACACCGCGAACAGGCCGGCGTGCTTCCAGTCACCGGAGATCCAACCACTAACGGCAAGCACGATCGGAACCATCACGGCCATGAACCGGATCAAGGCATCGCCAACCGATTTCACGCCGGCGTCCACGCTGCTGGGCGGTCGCGCCGCGTTCGCCGCGCGCGTGGCGGCGCCCCAGAAGGTCTGCGGCCCAGTCGCGATCACCACGCCCGTACCCGAACCGCTCACGACCGACGTCCCCGCGAAGCACGTGTCTGGCCGGTCCAACGGTCCGCTGGGCGCACCGGCACCCGGATCGGAATCCTTGGGCACCGGCAGCGACTCGCCGGATATCGGCGACTGATCCACGCGGAGCCGCTGAGTGGCGAACAGTCGCAAGTCGGCGTGGATCACGTCCCCAGGAGCGAGCTTCACGACGTCACCCGGAACGAGATCCTCTGCGGGGATTTCACGCTCGATGGCGTTCAAGTTGGGACCTGGTCGCCTGCGTACGGTCACGGTGTGCGTCGCGAACGCCCGAAGGGCGAGCATCGCCCGGTCCGACCGCGATTGCTGCCACCAACGCACGCCGACGGACAACCCGACCATGACCGTGACCGTGATGCATCCACGCGCGTCGCCGATCACGCCGAGGACCACGCCAAGCACCACTAGAAGCGCGAGAAACGGGCTCGCTACTGCCGTGCGCAAGCGATCGAGCGCCGAAGGCAGACGATCGACGGGCAGCCGGTTCTCGCCGATCTCGAGCAGGCGATCGGACGCCTCGTCCTCGGTGAGCCCCTGCGACGAACTTCCCAGGGCGCCGAACAATTCGAACACGGACGCATCGTCGAGGTGGTTCGTCTTCGACACCGACATCGATGAACTCCCCTCCTGCGTGACCGTGTGGTGGGATCAGTGCCGCACCACTCAACAGGCTACGACGACAGTCACTCAATCACTTGCGCAAGTACTGACCCTGTGCCAGTGTAGGCAGCGGGAGGAATACGTGACCGAGGACGGCCCCCCTCCGGGTACACCGATCGACGACGTGCAGTTGCAGGACACCGCCGCCATGTTCGGCATGCTCGCTGCGACCGCGCGCCTGCAGATCATCTGGCTCCTGTGCGACGGCGAACGCGACGTCGGCACGCTGGCTGCCGAGGTGGGCCAGAGCGTTGCCGCAGTGAGCCAGCACCTCGCCAAACTCAAGCTCGCCGGCATCGTGCGCGCGCGCAAGGAGGGCCGTCGCCAGGTCTATCTCGTCGAGGATTCCGACGTCTCCGAGATCGTCCAGATCGCGGTTCGCCACCACCAGCGGCGGGAACGCAGGGACCGCGGCCGCACCGCGTGACAACTCGGTGCGGTGGGGCACGCCGGGTATCGATTTCGCCATGACCTCGCCACAGCTCGCGTATCTCTCTGCCGACGTGCACCGACCATCCGTTCCTACGGATCAACTCGAGAGCTGGGCGGTGCGCCACGCGCCCGGCGAGGTGTCGTGACTGCGTCGGAACGCTCGACTGAACGCCTCCTCGGATTCGTACCCCACGCGTCGGGATACTGCGCCAACGCTCAGGTCTGTCGTCCGAAGCAGGTCGTCGGCGAGGTGCATTCGCCACTCGGCGAGATACCTGATGGGTGACCGACCGAGGACCTCGCGGAACCGCTGATCCAGTACTGAGCGGGAAACCGCTGCAGCGCTGGCAATTTCGGCCAACGTCCACTTCTTCTCAGGCGCCGCGTGCAGCGCCGCCATCGCTGGCGCCAGCACCCGATCGTGGAGCGCCGCGATCCAACCGTGTTCGGCCATCGGCGCCGTAGCGAGATGAATCCGCAGCACCTCCGTGAGCAACAGTTCCGGCAGTCTCGTCGAGGACGGCGGCGCCGGAAATGACTCCGTGGTCACCTCGAGCGCGTAGTTGATGCTCGACGCGACCCAGCGCGCTGCTGGACCGTCGGGTACGCGAACGACGAACACGGGAGGGAAGGCCCGCATGGCAGGATCGAACAGCGGATCCTCGGAATGCATGTGGCCGCAGACGATGTCGGTGCGATCTCCGCCGGTACCGTGCAGGAGAACCGGCATGGTTTCCCACGGCGGCCTGCTCATCAGGTTCAGGATCGACACGCGTTCGGCCGCTTGGGCTCCGCCCATCAGATAGTCGTCGCCATAGGGCAACACGATGACGTCGCCTCGGTTGGCCCAGTGTCGTTCCCCGTCGCCCACCGAGATCCAGCACCGCCCCGCCGCGACGATGTGGAACATGATCATGCGCTCGGCGCCTGGGCGGAGTAGCCCCGTCAGTTCGGTCAACGGCGATTCGAAGGCCCAGCATTCGGTGAACTCGGCGCGGAAGAAGATGGCACCGTCCAAGCGCAGATTCTCCAGAGCGGTACGCAACGGCATCGGTTGCAGGTCTGTCACCGCTTTGGATCCACGTAATCCGGCGTTTCGGCAAGGAGTTCGGGTTGTTCGGTCATTGGCTGCTCCCCTCCGCCCCTAGATGCTGATGGTGTCACACACCAGAACCCGAACACGGGCCGAAATACACGAGGAAACGAAGCAATGTCGAAATACGTCATCGAACGCATCATGCCCGGCGTCGGTCGGCTCTCACCTGCTGAGCTGCGCGCCGCATCCGCGGTATCGAACGAGGCCCTGGCTGTACTTTCGCCCCGCGTCAAATGGCAACAGAGCTTCGTCACCGACGACAAGATCTTCTGCGTCTACATCGCCGACGACCCCGACGCCGTACGTGAGCACGCCCGACTTGCCGGCCTGCCCGCCGACGCCATCCACGAGGTGGGCTCCGTCATCGACCCGTCCACCGGAGACGTCTGAACCGTTCGTCCACGCATTCGTCCCACAGCAAGGAACAACCATGCCCACACATCATCGGGCGGCCATGGCCGCCACATTCGCCGCCCTCGCGTTGACAACGGGAGCAGCGCTACCACCGGCCCCGGCGCACGCCGACCCGACAACGTTGACGATGTCGAGCACCATCCACATGGCGGTGAGCGACTCGACTCGTTCTCCTGGCGGCAACTTCATGGAGCAGGTGGTCTACGTAGACGGCGTGGTCTCGATGTCCCAGGCCGCCGCGCAGGACACGATCAACCATCACGCCGACACCTTCGCGTTGCGGTTCTGGGGAGACGACACCAACGACGACGACCTCCTTTTCGGGCCCGTGAATGCCGACACCTTCGCGGCGCCCGACGGCCTGCACTTCCAACGCGCTGTCGCGCTGACCCACGCCCAGCTGGACGAGGACAACGGGACACTCGAGAACATCGGTGACGCCGGCTACGACGAGATTTATGTGGGTGCACGGTTTCTCGACCGCAACGGCAACACGATCTCCAAGGTCGAAAGCAATCGCATCACCGGCGACCTGTAGCCCACTCCCGCAGCGACGGCGTTAGGCGGCCTTGCCGTCGGGTGGGTCTGAGTCACCGGATCGGTGAGTGGTGTTGTCGCCGTTGGTCGCAGGGCCGTCGGGAGCCGGGCCAGCGAACGCTTCGCCAAATGTCAACGGCTCGTTGACTACGGGTTCGTCGTCGTCCGCCCGCCCGGGTGTCCACGCATCGTCGGACCCGAACGCTTCCTCAAATGTCAACGGCTCGTTGACTACGGGTCGCTCATCTTCGGCCCACGCGGGTGTCCATGCATCGTCGGGTGGTGGGTGTAGTTCTTCGGGTCGGTGGTAGCGGTTGATCCGGGTTTGTCCGGTGTCCAAGTGCTCGGGTGGAATCCACTCAACTTCATGGCGGTCGTTGAGACGGGTGGTCCAGCTCCCGGGCCCGACCATCCGGTTGTCGGGTCCGCAGGCCAGGGCGAGATCATCGACGTTGGTCAGTCCGCCGCCGGTCCAGTCGCGGACGGCGTGATGGGCTTGGGTGCCGTAGGCGGGCACGGTGCAGCCGGGTTTGGTGCAGCCCCCGTCGCGGGCGATCAACATGATCCGCTGCGCCGGGGTGGCTACCCGTTTGGCGCGGAAGTGGTTCAGTGCCGAACCCGTCGCGCCATCGAACACCGCGAGGTGGTGATTGGCGTGCCCACCGATGCGAATGACCTCGTCGATCGGCATGATGGTGCCGCCACCGCTGACGCCAATCCCTGCTCTGCTCTCCAGGTCTTGGAGTGTGGTGCGGATGATGATCGAGACGGGCAAGCCGTTGAGGTCTCCGAGGTTAGTCATCAACGCGATCCGCCCGACCGCCAGCATCGCGTCGTGTCGGCGCTGGGCCACGGTGCGGTGGTCGCCGTCGATCTGGGCTTGGCTGGGACTACCCGCAGTGCACGGTTCGTCGTCGGCGGGATTGCACATGCCCGGCGCGGCAAACTTCGCGAACAGGGCCTCCCAGGTCGCCCACGCCTCTGGCGTGAGATCGGCGGTGAGGTGGATCATTTTGTCGGGTTGCTGCGGCCCCTTGCTGATGCCCCGGCGCCGTTCGCGTTCCTCATCGTCGGGTTCGGGGCCATCCTGATCCAACAGGAACAGCTTGCGTGCCACCGTGTCGGCGAGCTCCTTGGGGCCGGTCCCAACGGCGTCGCGGATCCACTCCACCTCAATCTGGTCGCGGGTTGCGGGATTCAACTGGCGGGGCAGCTTGGCCATGCCCTTGCCCATCACCACGACGTGCTCCTTGGTGATCAGCCCCAATGCTTGTGCGGCGGCGGTGGCGGCCAGCACCGGTGTCAGCGGCTCACCCGACAGTGCTTGGCGTGGCCCCAGAACGGCGGCGTCGGCCAGCCGGCGGTGCGCCTCGCCGCT
>Ga0105237_10003025_pt1 | contig 20278 bp, 18 predicted proteins | sample KBSC24metaG_FD_81520 | JGI IMG/M metagenome (GOLD analysis project Ga0105237, IMG submission 81520) | Corn rhizosphere microbial communities from Kellogg Biological Station, Michigan, USA - KBS C2-4 metaG | ecosystem: Host-associated > Plants > Roots > Rhizosphere > Soil | place: Michigan, USA... | reverse complement strand
CGTGCGACGAGCGCCGCCGGCGACGGATGGCGCCCGAGCACGCCGCTGGCGATGACCAGCGCCGCGGTCGCCGATACATGTGGCGCGGCCATCGAGGTGCCTTCGTAGCCTGAGGGCATGCCAAAGCGCCGCGGCGAGGCGCCCGTGAACGTGACCTGGAAGATGTCGCGCCCGGCGGGCGCTTCGATGTTGCAGTTGGGGTCGCCCGGCAGGTTGGCGTCGGCGCCGCCGCCCGGCGCCACCAGCGTGAGGCCGCTGCCGTCGTTCGAGTAGTCGGCCAGGCAGCCGTGTTCGGTCGTCGCGCCGACGGCCACCACGTCGGGCGCGCGCGCGGGATAGGCGATCGCCGTGTGCGCCTCGTTGCCCGCGGCGGCGACGACGAGCACCCCACGCCGGCGCGCGAAGCGCAGCGCTTCGATCAGCTCCGGGATGTCCGAGGCCGTCACGTTGCTGGAGAACTCCAGGCTCAGGTTGATCACGCGCGCGCCGTGCTTGACCGCGTAGCGGACGCCTTCGGCGATCGTCGACGCTTCGCCTTCGCCCTGCGTGTCGAGCACGCGCACCGGCATGATCCGCGCGGCGAACGCCAGCCCGGTGAGACCGTAATGGTTGTTCGTCGCCTCGGCGATCGTGCCGGCGACGAACGTGCCGTGGCCGTTGCGGTCGTCGGGGAAGCGGTTGTGCGCGATGAAGTCATAGCCGCCGACGAAGCCGTAGCGCGACAGATCCGGCGAGCGCAAGAAGCGCCCGTGCGTGGCATACGCCACGCCGGTGTCGAGCACGGCCACGACTACACCTTTGCCGCCGGGCGCGCCGTCGGCGGCGACGTTCGCCCAGGCCTGCGGGGCGTTGACGCCGAACGGTCCGGCGAAGTTCCACTGCAGCTGCTGCCAATCGCCCGCGGCGACGCCGGCGCCGCGATCGTTGGGGTCCAGTCCGCCGGCCGCGCGCGCGCGGTAGTCGGGCACCGCCCAGGCCACGTCGGGGCGCTTGCGCAGGCGGCGCAGCGCCGCGCCGACGCTGACCCCCGGCGCCAGTCGCAGCAGCCGCGTGTGCGGCGCTGTCACCAGCGTGTCGCGCGTCCCAGCCGCGTGGGCCGTCGCCGCCCGCGCGCGCGGCGAGGTGGCCGGGACGTACTTGACGAGGATCCGGTGCGGCGCGTATGCCGCCGGCGCGGCTTGAGTCGTCGCGGCGGGCGTCGCGGCGACGCTCGCCCAGCAGGCGGCGACGAGCAGCCGGCGGCGGGCGCAGGCACGGCGGGGGATGCGGCGGTGGGCAAGGGACATGCGCGTAATCGGTAATGATGATGCGCCGGAAGCCTGCGGGCGGCACGCACTGTCGCAGAGCCCCCGGGCAGACCGATGAGCGAGCGCTTCTTTCCACGCGACGACTACTTCATGCGCCTGGCGCTGCGAGAGGCCGAGCTGGCGCCGGCGCACGGGGACGTGCCGATCGGAGCCGTCGTCGTATCGGACGGCGAGCTGCTCGCCGCGGCGCACAACGAGCGCGAGCTGCGTCAGGACCCGACGGCGCACGCCGAGGTGCTGGCGCTGCGCGAGGCCGCGCGCGCCCTCGGCGGCTGGCGCGTGCTCGACGCGACGATCTACGTGACGCTCGAGCCGTGCGCGATGTGCGCCGGGGCGATCGTGCTCGCGCGCGTGGCGCGCGTCGTGTTCGGCGCCAGCGACCCCAAGGCCGGCGCGTGCGGCAGCGTGCTCGACATCGTCGGCGAGCCGGCGCTCAACCACCGCCCGCAGGTCGCCGGCGGCCTGCTTGCGCCGCGATGCGGCGAACTGCTCAGCTCGTTCTTCGCCTCGCGCCGCTAGCGCGGCGGCGGTCTATCGCGGCGCTGACTAAGATCGTTGTCCGTGAACCCCCGGTCGGGCTGTGGAGGGGTGGCAGAGCGGTTGAATGCGGCGGTCTCGAAAACCGTTTCGGGGGAGATTCCTCCGACGAGGGTTCGAATCCCTCCCCCTCCGTCTTTGTTTTGTCTCGGGACATGCCGGACGCATGTAACGAACGCCCGCAGGTAGGCGTCCCCGAAGAACCGAGCAGCGCACGGAGACAGGCCGCGTACGCCCAGAACATGCCCCGCAGCGTGCGGGCGCCCAGCGGACTGGTCTGGCGACGTCGCCATCGGCCGTCGACCCTAGGCGGGCGACGTGGCCGCGCTAGTCGCGACTGGTGGAGCGTGCCCGCCTGGCCTGCCGCCTCTTCGCCTTGGCCTCTTTGGCCTTGGCCCAGGTGGCTGCGCGATAGGCGGACATCAGTCGCGCGAGCGTTTCGTGTGAGGTCTGCCCGACGCTGGGAAGTTGCTCGGGGTTGCTCGCCGTGGCCGCCAGCATGCCGATCTCCAGGTGGGGCGCCAGGGAGATGCCCACCGTCCCGCAGCCGACCTCGGCGATCGGCTGACCGGCGGTCACGTGCGCGCCGACAGGAGCGAGGCTGGGGGAGGCGTGCCCGTAGTAGACGTAGCGACCCTCGTCTGGACCGCGTTCGACGAGCAGCACGGGCGCCTGGTCGCCGAAGCCGTCGAGGCCTTGATGAACGATCGTCCCATCCGCCACCGCGAGCTCGAGCAGGCGCGATCCGCACTGGTTGTCGTTACCGCCGAGGTCGACGCCCTGGTCGAGCGACCACGTGGCGGTGGCGGCCACGCGGCCGAGCGGGTAGAGCGGAAACACCCACCCAGCCGGGCCCGTCGGGTACGGGTTGGGCGCCGGGAGCACCGGCGGCGCCGTAGGCCCGAGCGGGGCTGCCGGGCTGCCGCCGGTCGTCGCCGGGGAGACCGCCGCGGGCGCCGGGGCGCCAGCCGTCGTGCCGCCGGTCGTGTCCGCCAGCACTCCCTGGACCGACGCGAACGAGCCAATGAAGGACGCCAGTCCCACAGCCACCTGGCGCACCGGTAGTCGTCGCCGCATGCCCACCTCTCATCGGCCGACGGGGTTAGCTGACGGGCTGGCGACATGCGCCTCCCGCGGTCCACGCGAGATTCGCCCCAACTGCTCGGTTTCCCCGTTCCGGAACGGTCGCCCCGGATTAGGCCCGCCCAGGCTAACAACCGGGGCGGCAGATGCGGCAGGCTTTATTGCAAGGCCCAGGCCGGCCTTGCCGGCGAGCGATCCACGGGCGGCCGACGGGATGTCGGCGCCAAAAGCCCCCGGAGCGAGCTCCGGGGGCTCTCGGCGAAACGGCCTGCGCCCGAGCTCGCGCCCGACCGCGCGGCCTGATCCGATGCACCTACCATCTGTGGGGATGATTCGTGCAGTGCTGGAGGATACACGGCTTTTATTCCTAGGACTGAAATCACTGGACTTTGACCCTAGGACTTCGACATGTTTCTTAGGTGCACGAGCAGCCGGACATGGACCTTGCGACGCTTCTCAAACGACTTCGCGAGGACAGCGGGATCACCCAGGAGGAGCTGGCCTTCGACGCGGGCATCACCGCGTCGGCGCTGTCGCGCATCGAGCGAGGCCTGAACAGCCCGGGCTGGACAACCGTCAGACGGCTCGCCGAAGCGCTGGACGTGACGCTCGTGCGACTGGCCGGCGAGCTCGAGGACGCGGGGGGATGATGCAGCCGGCGGCGTCGGGCGTCGGGCGTCTGCCGGCGCGCTAGCCTCTGGCGACCGAGCCGAAGCGCAAGGCGAGTGCGTGGACGCAGGATTGTGCGGCCGACGCGGGGTGCGGACAGTCCGCCTCCATGTCCAGGCTCGCCGGCGTGGCGATGCGCCAGCGTCCTGCGAGCCGCTGCAGGCGCCAGCGGCGTTTGCCGGCCGCGTCGCCCGCGCGCAGGGAGACCGCCGTGGCGCGGTTGCCCTGCCAGGAGATGTGCGTCACCGTCTGGCGCCGCCCGGGCGCCGATTCGACCACGGGAACGTACTTTGCGCCCTGAGCTGCCTGACGCAGCAGCGCGTCAACGCGCGTCACGCAGCCGCCGCGCCCGGCCAGGCGCTTGTCGACGTCGGGGGTGAAATCTTCACACAGCGCGTGTGCGTCGCGCCGGCGAAGGTCGGCCAGCGGAGCGCGCAACGCGCGCCTGATCGCCGCGCGCTCGTCCCTGGAGCCGTGCACCGACAACGCCTCGATGGCGACGCCAAATCCAAATAGCGCGACGATCCCCCATATCAGTATCCGCATTCGGCCGCAGATCGTCGCACAGCTGTCCAGATCAGATGGTTTGCCGCCTGCGCCCTAGAAGATGCTCTCGACCGCTTTCACCGCGATGTTTCCAAGGAAGATCACCGAGATCAGCCCGAGCGCGCCGATCGCCAGACCCGCGGAGGCGAGCACTATGTCGGTGAGCAGGTAGCCGAGCGCGAGCACGACGACGCCGATCGACGGCAGCGTGTCCAGGCCGGAGAACGGCGGGGCGAGAAAGGCCGTCAGCGCGAGCGCGATGACGAGCGCGCCGAACACGCTGCCGCTCAGGCGATGCCCGAAAAGCCAGCGAGCGCGCGGGCGCGAAAAGCGCTCCAGCGAGCGGATCCGTCGCAGCAGCGTGGCGACGAACTTCTCCTGTTTGGCGCCGGTGAGCTCCAGGCGTCGCCAGCGCTCGGGCAGCCACACCGTTCTGCGCCCGACGATCAGCTCGAGCGCGAGCAGCATGACGATCGCCTCGAACACATGCGTGACGCCTCCGGTCGGCAGCGGCAGCGCCGGAACGGCCATGAGCACGACGAACATCAGCGCGAAGCTGCCCTCGCCGAAGGCGTCGATCAATCCTCCCAGCGTCTTCTGGCCGTCTCCCTTCAGCCACTGCTCGAGCTGGTCGGAGACCTTCGCCGGCGCGGGCGTCTGGACGGTCGCCATACACGCATTGTCCGCCTTGCGCGCCGGCGATGTTGCAGCCGCTCGCGCTGCGCGCGTGGTCAGGCGGCGATCCGCGTGTCGCGCTCGGCGGACTCGGCAAGCAGCTCGGCCAGGATCTCGCTCAGCGCGAGCTGCTGGTCGTGCTCGGCGAGCGTGCCGTCGACGGCGAATGCGTGCTCGACTTCGGCGACGGGCAGTTCGCGGTCGATCACGCGCGCCCCGGCCGCGGCGAGCGCCTTGCGCAGCTCGGCCTGCGCCCACACGGCGCCGAACATGCCGGTGCTCGCGCCGATCACGGCGGCGGGCTTGTTGCGCAGGGCGGCCGAGACGAACGGGCGCGAGGCCCAGTCGACGGCGTTCTTCAGGACGCCGGGGATCGACGAGTTGTACTCGGGCGTAGCGAACAGCAGCGCGTCGGCCTTGGCGATCTCCGTGCGCCAGCGATCGACCGCCGGCCCGGGGTTGGCCTCGTCGTCCTCGTCGAACGGCGGGATCGCCTTCAGGCCGTTGAACTGCACGAGCTGCGCTTCGGGCGCCAGCAGCTGCGCCGCCGCCCGAAGCAGTCGTCCGTTGTGCGAGTCGCGCCGCAACGATCCGGCGACTCCGAGAACCCGCATCGCGGTCACCTACTCGCTGTCCTGGGCGAGCTCGAGCTCGACCGTCAGCTTGACGTCGTTGGCCAGCGCGAAGCCGCCCTTGGGCAGCGGCGCGTTCCACTCCAGGCCGAACTGCGTGCGGTCGATGACCGTCTCCAGCGTCACGCCGATCTTGACCGCGCCGCCGAGCGTCTCGTGCGGGTCGGTGATGGTGCCGCGCGCCTGCACGGGGTTGGTGTGGTCCTTGATCGTCAGCTCGCCGTCAATCGCCAGCTGCTCGCCGTCGCGGCGAATCGCCGTGGAGGCGAAGCGCAGCTCGGGGTAGCGCTCGGTGTCGAAGAAGTCCGGCGAGCCGAGGTGGGCCTGCAGGTTCTCGTCCTTGACGGCGATCGAGCCGGCGTCGACGACGCCGACGAGCTGTCCCGCGCCGTCCTCGCCGACGCTGAGCGTGGCGTCGATCTTCTCGAAGCTGCCGCGGAAGGTCGCGACGACCATGTGCTTGACGGCGAAGCTGGCCGTGGAATGCGTCGGATCGACCTTCCACGAGCCGACGGGGAGCTTGGCTCGAGTGTCCAGGGCGGTGGCTGACATGACGGTCTCCTTCGTGTCTGGGTTATCGGACTAGGGTCCGGATAGCCGTTATACTAACACAAATGGACCGTAGTCCGCCGATCGTCGAGGGTAAGATTGCCGGCATGAGGGGGAATGCCGGCGGGAACGCCGCATCTGGGGCGCTGCCGATGCTCGAGCCGCTGCGCCACGAGCGCGCCGACGCTGCGCGCAACCGCGCGACGATCCTCGTGGCGGCGGAGCGCCTGGTCGGCGAGCGGGGCGCTCAGACGGTCACGATGGACCAGATCGCGTGCGCGGCGAACGTCGGCAAGGGCACGCTGTTTCGCCATTTCGGCGATCGCTGCGGCTTGATGCGCGCGCTGCTGGACGAGCGCGAGCGCGGCTTTCAGGAGGGTTTCATCCGCGGCCCGGCGCCGCTCGGCCCCGGGGCGCCGCCGCGCGAGCGCCTGGTCGCCTTCGGCGAGCGGATGCTCGAGCACATCGAGATCCAGGGCGACCTGCTCGTGGCGGCGGAGAACGGCGCGCCGGGCGAGCGGCTGCGCCACAGCGTCTACGCCGCCTACCGCGCGCACGTCACGGCGCTGCTGCGCGAGTCCGGCTACGAGGGCGACGTCGGCTACCTCGCCGACGTGCTGCTTGGCGCGCTGGTCAGCGAACTGGTGCTGTTCCAGCGCCGCGAGCTGGCCATGTCGCCCGCGCACCTGCGGACTTGCTGGCGCGAGCTGGTCGAGCGCCTGGTCCCTGCGCCCTGACGCGCCCGTCAGGCGACGCGCAGCACCAGCTTGCCGGTGTTCTCGCCGGCGAACAGCTTCAGCAGCGCTTGCGGGAAGGCGTCCACGCCGCCGTCGACGATGTGCTCGCGCGAGACGATCCGGCCTTCGCCCATCCAGCCGGCGATCGCGGTCATCGCCTCGGCGAAGCGCTCGGCGTAATCGAAGACGACCATGCCCGCCATCGTCGCGCGGAAGACCAGCAGCGAGAGGTAGTTGGACGGCCCGCGCACGGCCTGCGTGGCGTTGTACTGCGAGACGGCGCCGCAGATCACGATGCGCGCGCCGCGCGCCAGGCGCGTGAGCACGATGTCGAGGATCTCGCCGCCGACGTTGTCGAAGTACACGTCGACGCCCTTCGGCGCGTGCTCGCGCAGGGCGCGCTTGACGTCCTCGCCCTTGTAGTCGATCGCCGCATCGAAGCCCAGCTCGTCGACGAGCCAGCGGCACTTCTGCTCGCCGCCGGCGATGCCGATCGCGCGCGCGCCCTTGATCTTTGCGATCTGCCCGGCGACGCTGCCGACCGCGCCGGCCGCGCCCGACACGACGACGGTATCGCCCTGCTTGACCTTGGCGACGTCGAGCAGGCCGAAGTAGGCCGTCAGGCCGGTCATGCCGAGCGTGCCGAGATACGTCGGCGGCGAGGCCAGCGAGGTGTCGATCTCGAAGACGCCCTTGCCGTCGCTGAGCGCGTGCTCCTGCACGCCGAACATGCCGTAGACGTGGTCGCCGACCGCGAACGCGGGGTGCTCGGAGGCGCTGACCGTCCCCACGGCGCCGGCGCGCATCACGTCGCCGACTTCCACCGGGTCGATGTAGGACGCGCCGGCGTTCATCCAGCCGCGCATCGCCGGGTCCAGCGAGATGTGCGACACCGCCACGACGAACTCGCCGGGCGCGGGCTCGGGCAGCGGCTGCTCGCGGTGCTCCCAATCGGAATCCTTGGGCAGCCCGGACGGACGCGCGGCGAGACGAACTTGACGGTTGATCGGGCTCACTGGCTCATCTCCAAACGTTGTGGTGAGAGGGTGCGTCGCTCCCGCGCAGGCTATGCGCTTCAGTTTCGCTTCGGGCATAGTGGGCATTGAGACGCCATGAGCGCACCCACCAATCAGATCCCGCAGCTCGCGCTCGCGCCCGACGAGCGGATTCCACAGCTTGGCTTCGGCGTCTTTCAGGTCCCGGCCAAGGAGACCGAGCAGGCCGTCGCCGAAGCGCTGGCGGCGGGCTATCGCCACATCGACACGGCCGCGGCGTATCGCAACGAGGGGCCGGTGGGGCTGGCGATCCACGCTTCGGGGCTCGCGCGCGACGAGGTCTTCGTGACGACCAAGTGCTGGAACGACGACCAGGGCTACGAGCAGGCCAAGCGCGCCTGCCGCGCGAGCCTGGAGCGCCTGGAGCTGAGCCACATCGACCTCTACCTGATCCACTGGCCGGTGCCCGCGCACGACAAGTACGTCGAGACGTGGAAGGCGTTCGTCGAGCTGCAGCAGGAAGGCCTGGTGCGTTCGATCGGCGTGTCGAACTTCCAGCCCGAGCACCTGGAGCGCGCGATCGCCGAGACCGGCGTGACGCCGGCGATCAACCAGATCGAGCTGCACCCGCACTTCCAGCAGGTGGGCCTGCGCCGCGAGCACGAGCGCCTGGGCATCGTCACGGAGGCGTGGAGCCCGCTCGGACAGGGCCTGGAGCTGGAGGACCCGACGATCGTGCAGATCGCCTCCGAGCACGGCAAGACGCCGGCGCAGGCGATCATCCGCTGGCATCTGCAGCTGGGCAACGTCGTGATCCCCAAGTCGGTCACGCCGGCGCGCATCCGCGAGAACATCGACGTGTTCGACTTCGCGCTGACCGACGAGCAGATGCAGGCGATCGAGGCCCGCGACGCCGGCGTGCGCATCGGGCCCGACCCGGATACGTTCGTTCGACCCTGAGCCGCGCGCGCGGGCCTTCAGTCGCGCTCGCCGAGGCCGCGGTGCATGCGGTGCAGGCGGCGTAGCTCCTGCACGGCCTCGTCGACGCCGCCGAGCGCCGATTGCCGGCCGTCTCCGAGCAGCTCGGGCGTCAAGCGGGTGCGCACGAGCTCGCCGGCGACCTGGTCGACGCGCTGTGCGCCGGCGCCCGGACGCGAGCTGACGACGCGCTCCAGGCGCAGGCCTGCGAACAGCAGGCCGACGCCGTCGTCGAGCGCCCAGCCGCCCGGCAGCGTGCCGTCGCGCACGCCGGCCAGCCAGACCGGCAGGCGCTCGGGCTCGCCGTCGGCGTGCACGGTCAGCGAGCCGTCGAGCAGGCCCAGGCCGGCAAGCGGCTCGGGCGGGCCGCTGGAGCGCGTGACGCCGCCGTCGAACCAGCACATCGCGCCGGCGCTCAGCCCGGCGAGGACCGTGCCGGCGCGCCAGGCCTGCGCGAGCAGGCTGTCGAGCCCGTGCGCCCGCCAGATCGCCAGCAGGTTGCGCATGGAGCCGCCGCCGGCGTAGATGATGTCCTGCTCGAGCACGATCTCGCGCAGCGGGCGCCGCGCGTCGCGCAGGCGAAACAGGGACAGGTGCTCGTGCACGCACCAGCGGTCGGCGAAGCGCGCCTGAAAGGCGTTGATCTGCGCGGTCGTGTCGCCGGACGCGGTCGGCAGGAACAGCACGCGCGGCTGCTTGGCCGCCGCCAGCGAGAGCACGAAGTCGTCGAGCAGCGGGTTGGCTGGCTCCATCGTGAAGCCGCCGCCGCCCATCGCGAAGATCATCCGCTCGGCGACGGGCACGTCCGGCCGGGCGCCCGCGCCCGGCTCGCCCGCGCTCACGCGGTAACCGGCTCGGGCGAGGCTGGCAGGCGCTCGCCGCTCGCCGCCGCTGCGACGGCGGCCGCCTTCGCGGCCGTGCGCCGGCCCGTGCGCCGGCGCGTGCGTGTGCGCCGGGGGGCGGCGGTCGATTGCGCTGCGCCGGCGACGGGCTCGGCGGCGGTCGGTCCGTCGGCCGGTGTCTTGCCGAGGTATGTGACCTTCAACGGCGTCTCCACGACGCCGTCGCCGGCGTGCTCGACGCGGTAGGCGCAGCCGTCCGGACGCGAGCTGACGGCGTGCTCGAGACGCGTGCGGCGGAAGTGCAGCGCCACGCCGTCCTCGGCGGCGAAGCCCGGGCGCATGCCGTCGCCGACGAAGCGGTGGTACTCGGCGCGTCGCGCCGGCTCGGCGTCGTAGTGGACGCAGTTGGAGTAGGGCAGCACGCCCAGGCCGCGCACGCTGCGCGGAGCGCCGTGGAAGGCGCTCAGCGCCTCGTCGAACCAGCACAGTGAGCCGGCGGAAGGGCCGCACAGCACGATGCCCTTGCGCCAAGCCTTGCGCAGCACGTCGTCGAGCCCGTGCGCGCGCCAGGCGCCGAGCATGCTGACGACGTTGCCGCCGCCGACGTAGATCAGGTCCTGCGCGAGCAGGTGGGTCGACAAGTCGTCCTCGACGCCGCCGGCGCCCTGGTCGCGGCGGAACAGCGAGACGTGGCTGGCGTCGCAGGACGCGGCGAAGCGGCGATAGAAGCGCACGACGTAGTGGTCGGCGTCGCCTGAGGCGGTGGGCAGGAAGCAGACGCGCGGGCGTTCGGCGTCGGTCAGCGACAGCACGTAGTCGTCGAGCAGCGAGCTGTCGCGCTCCATCGAGAATCCGCCGCCTCCGAGGGCGACGATCTGTGGCGGTCTGGGTCGCATGGTCTCGTCTCGCGCTCGTTTGCGCGGCGTGGCTCGCACAGCCTGTGCGCAGCTTGCCCGGGCGTGCGCCGGGCGAATATGGACCGTCGTAGAGGATTCGAGCGCCCGCGTCTGGACAGCCGGCGCAGCGCGGGCTGGCCGTAGAGTGTCGGGCGATGGCGCAGGAGACTCATTGGAGCACGCGCGCGCACGCGCAGCCGCCGGCGATCTCGCTGCGCGGCGTGGTCAAGCGCTTTGGCTCGATCGTGGCGGTCGACGGCCTCGACCTGCAGGTGCCGACGGGGGTGTGCTTCGGCCTGCTCGGGCCGAACGGCGCGGGCAAGTCGACGACGATGCGCATGCTGACGGCGCAGGCGCTGGCCGACGAGGGCGAGCTTCAGGTGCTCGGCTACGAGCTGCCGCGCGAATCCAAGCAGGCGCGCATGGAGATGGGCGTGGTGCCGCAGCTGGACAACCTGGACGTGGAGCTGACGTGCCGGCAGATCCTGACGGTGTTCGCGCGGCTGTACCGCGTGCCGGCAGGCGAGCGCGGGGCGGCCGTCGATCGGGCGCTGGGCCTGGCGAACCTCACGCAGCGGGCGGACACGATCGTGCGCGAGCTCTCGGGCGGGATGCGCCGGCGCCTGCTGGTGGCGCGCGGGCTGATCCACGAGCCGCGCCTGGTGCTGCTGGACGAGCCGACGGTGGGCCTGGATCCGCAGGTGCGCCAGGAGCTGTGGACGCTGATCGACGGCCTGCGCGTGCGCGGCGTGACGGTGCTGATGTCGACGCACTACATCGAGGAGGCAGAGCGCCTGGCTGACGTGGTGGCGGTGATGTCGCACGGCAGGATCGTCGCGCAGGGCACGCCGTCTGAGCTCGTGCGCGCGCACGCGGGCGAGCAGGTGATCGAGGTCTACGGCCCGCCGCAGCAGCTGGCCGAGCTGGGCGAGCTGGCGGCGAGCAAGAGCTGGCAGAGCCGGCGCTCGGGTCCGGCGCTGGCGATCATGCGCGCGGAGGAGCTCGACGGAGACGCGCCGGAGGGCGTGCGCCGTCCGGCCAATTTGGAGGACGCGTTCGTGGCGCTGACGGGCGAGGAGATCGAATGATGAAGACGACGATCGGTGGGCGGCGCGGATGAGCGCACGGGCGCAAGCTGTCAGCGCGCAGCCGCGTGCGCCGCGCGTGGGACGGCTGGAACCGGCAGCGCTGGCGGCGGTGATGAGCCGCGACGTGGTGATCTTCGGGCGCTACTGGAAGGCGACGACGTTCAGCTCGATCGTGCAGCCGACGATCTACCTGCTGGCGTTCGGGCTGGGCTTCGGCACGCTCGTGAAAACGATCGGGCACGTCAAGACGATCGAGTACATCGCGACGGGGACGGTGGCGACGGCGGTGCTCTTCTCGTCGGCGTTCCCGGGCATGTTCAACACGTTCGTGCGCTGGCAGTTCCAGCGCACCTACGACGCGATGCTGGCGACGCCGCTGGACGTGGAGGAGCTGATCACGGCGGAGATCCTGTGGATCTCGTTGCGCGCCGGCGTGTACGGCTTGGCGCCCCTGGTCGTGGGGTTCGCGTTCGGGCTGGCGCCGGAGTGGGGAATGCTGCTGATTCCGGCGATCGGCTTCGTTACGGGCTTCGGCTTCGCGGCGTTCGGCGTGCTCGTGGCGGCGATCGCGAAGACGATCGACAACTTCAACTACATCACCAGCGCGGTGCTGACGCCGATGTTCCTCGTCGCCGGCACGTTCTTTCCCGTCTCGACGCTGCCGGACGGCGTGCGTGAGGTCGCGCAGGTGAACCCGCTCTACCACTGCGTGCAGCTCGTGCGCGACGCCTCGCTGGGGACGCTGCACGCGGGCGACGTCGGCCACGCGGGCGTGCTGCTGGCCTTCGCGCTGCTGATGTGGCGCCTGGCGATCTGGCAGCTCGGCCGGCGCCTGATCGACTGAGCGACCGGCACCCGGGCCCGCGCGGCGCGGCTCGGCGAACGTTCAGCTCACTCACACGGCAGCGCCGGTCCGCTTCGCCTGCTCAGCGCCGCGAGCGGCATCTTCCATCCCTACTACGTCTCGCTGCTCGCGCCGTTCGCCGCCGCGCTGTTCGGCGCAGGCGTCGCCCAGATGGTCGACGGGCATGCGAGCGCGCGCGTGTTCGCCCCGCTCCGTCGCCGGCGCGGCTCAGGCGCCCGGCGAAAGCGTTCGCAGGCCCGCGAGGCGCGCCGCGGCGGCCTGACGCTCGTCGTAGGTGACGAAGGCGTCGAGCGGCGACAGCGCGACGGCCGAGATCACGTGGATTGCGTCGAGCGAGCGCAGCGCGGGCTCGGAGACAGCCCCCGCCGCGCTAAGCAGGTCGCGATCGAGCGGCAGCAGCGCGAGAGCGTCGACCAGCTCGCCGGCCAGCGAGAGCAGCGTCTGGAGTGGAAGTCGCGGGTCGGATGCGACGGCGCGACGAATCGCGCGGGGAACCTCGACGAGCGCCAGCTCGCTGCAGAGGAGGTCGGCGCCGGCGAGGAACGCCCGCAGCGGCGCGCTCTCGGGCTCCTCGCGCAGCAGCTTGACCAGCGCCGACGCGTCGGTGTAGACGAGCGCCACGTCAGCGCTCGCCGCGGACCTCGCTCAGCGCACGGCTCAACGCGTCCACGTCGCCATCCAGCTTCAGCGCCTGGGGAAGCCCGGCGCGACGAGGCCGCGAGACGCGGCCCTCGGCGAGCAGGCGATCGAGCCCCGAGCCCGCCGTGGCGGGAGGCCCGAGCTCGGCTACGGGCTTGTTCCTGTCGGTCACGACGAGGCGCTCGCCGGCTTCCACACGGCGCAGGTAGCGGCTGAGGTTCTGGCGCAGCTCGGCGATCCCGACATCGGCGCTCATGTACATAAACGTAGCATCTCGGCGCCGCAGCTTCCGCGCTCCTCCAAGCGGCCATATCGAGCGGCTGTGCTCGAGCCGCGAAGGACTATCCGTCGAAACGTCCAATATCCCCTTGGATCGAAACTTTCGGGGAATACAGGAGTCATAAGGGTCATTGAGCCCGGACTCGACTAGGGAGGTCGGTATGAGGTCTTGCGTCCGCTTTTCGTTTCTCGCGCTGCTCGTCGGCGTGCTCGTCGCCATTGCAGCGCCCGCGGTCGCAGACGCGGCTGAAGCCCCCGCGATTGAACGGTTCGTCGCGACGAACTGCATAGTGGAAACGTGTGGCCAGGAAAACGTCTTTGGCCCCTTCAACGAGCCAAAAGCGGAAATCAGCACCAAAGAAGCTCACGAAGAAGGCTTCACGCAGGCCGGCGGGCGAGTGCCCTTCGGCGTGACCGACTTCAAGGTTCTCACAACCGGCAGCTATCCCGACAAGGTGCCCACCTCGATCGTCACCCACCTCAGGACCGATGTGGCCCCAGGGCTCGCAACGAACCCATTTGCCGTTCCGCAATGCTCGCTCGCGGACTTCGGCACGACCGAAGTCAGCCCCGAATCGGGCGCCTACCCGCCCTCGAATTGTGCGGGAAGCGAGCTCGGCACCAATGAAGTGACGGTCTGGCTCGGTCCGGAAGTCAACCAGGACGCGCCACTATCGGGCACCGTCTACAACCTCGAACCGGAAAACGGTCTCGCTTCGGAGTTCGGCGTAGCGATCAGCCTTAAACCGCTTCTCGGTGTCGAACTCTTCGCCCACACCCTGATCAAGGGCAACGTCGAATGGGGTCAGCAGGCCAACGGAACCAATCAGGGCGACTACCACGACTATTTTGAAATCGACGTCTCGCCGCACCTCCCGCTGATCCGCTCGCGGCTGGTCTTCGAAGGGACGCGTGGCGGCGACTTCATCACCAACGCGACAAGCTGCCCCGGTCACAACACGACCACGCTCAAAATGACGGACCTGGAAAAAACGGTCGTCAAAAACGAATTCACCACACCGATCGGCCTGGAAGGGTGCGACAAAGTGCCGTTCGACCCCAACATCGCGCTCATCCCCGGAAGCACCGGCCACGACGAACCCGACGAGGTCACGACCGAAGTTGCGATCCCACGGGTTCCGTCGGCTCCGATCGACAACGCCCAGCTGAAAACCGCGACGGTCACGCTGCCCGAAGGCATGACGCTGAACCCCTCGGCCGCCGCCGGCCTCGCCGCGTGCAAACCGTCGGAGGCGCGGATCCACAGCTCGACGAAAGGCGTCGCCTGCCCGGCCGCCTCTGAAATCGGCACGGTCGACCTGAACGTGCCGACGCTGCCGGACGGCTCGCTGAAAGGCAAGATGTTCCTCGGCGGTCCGGAGTCCGGCCCGATCACGGGGCCCCCGTACATCGTCTACCTGGACGCCGAGTCAGAACGCTACGGCGTGTCGGTGCGGATCAAAGGCGAAACGATCCCCAACCCGGCGACCGGTCGCGTGACGACGGTGTTCAACGAAAACCCCGAACAGCCGTTCACGACGGCGGCGCTGCACTTCGGCCGCGGTGCGCTGACGCCGATCGCCAACCCGCTCAGCTGCGGCGCCGCGAGCACGAGTGGCGTCTTCGTCCCGTACACGACGCCGGAAGGCGCGACGAAGGCCGCGGTCAGCTCGTTCACGCCGACCGGCTGTCCGAACCCGCTGCCGTTCTCGCTGACGCAGAGCACGGTCAACCAGACGCCGACGGCGGGCGGGCACACCAACTACACGTTCAACCTCGGTCGCGCCGACGGCCAGCAGTACCTGTCGCAGGTCAAGACGATTCTGCCGCCGGGCCTGGTCGGGGCGATCCCGACGGTCACGCAGTGCACGGACGCGCAAGCCACGACCAACACGTGCCCGGCCACCAGTCAGATCGGCACGGCGACGGCGACCTCCGGGTCGGGCCCGACGCCGTTCACGTTCAGCAACGGCGTCGTGTACCTGACAGGGCCCTACCAGGGCGCTCCGTTCGGCCTGTCGATCGTCATCCCGGCGGTGGCCGGACCGTTCAACCTCGGTCCCGCGATCACTCGCGCGAGGATCGACGTCGATCCGACGACCGCTCGCGTGATCACGACGGCGAACGTCCCGACGATCGTCGGCGGGATCCCCACGCGTATCCGCGGGATCAGCGTGTCGGTCAACAAGCAGGGCTTTTTGTACAACCCGACCAGCTGCAATCCGTTGGCGACCGACTCGACGCTGCTGGGCTTCGTGCCGGGAGTCGCCGGGTTCGCGACGCAGAACATCTCGTCGCCCTTCCAGGTCGGCAACTGCAGCGCGCTGAAATTCAAGCCGTCGTTCAAGGCCTCGAGCAGCGCAAAGACCTCGAAAGCCAACGGCGCGAGACTGACGACGACGCTCAAGCCGGTCGCCGGGCAGGCGAACATCAGGTCCGTAAAGGTGTCGCTGCCCAAGGCGCTGCCGTCACGCTTGACGACGCTGCAGAAAGCGTGCACCGAAGCGGTGTTCGCGGCCGACCCGATGAAGTGCCCGAGCGGGTCGTTCGTCGGCGGCGCGACGGTAGTCACGCCGACGCTGCCCGGCAAGATGACCGGGCCCGCGATCCTCGTGTCGCACGGCGGCGCGGCCTTCCCGGACCTCGACCTGGTCGTCAAGAGCAACGGCGTCACGGTCATCCTGGTCGGCAACACGGACATCAAAAAAGGCATCACGACGACGACCTTCGCGTCGACGCCCGACGTGCCGGTGTCCAGCGTGACGGTCAACCTGCCGATCGGCTCGCACAGCGCGCTTGCGGCGAACGGCAACCTGTGCGCCCGGCCGCTGGTGATGCCCACGACGATCACCGGGCAGAACGGAACGGTCGTCAAACAGAACACGAGGATCGCCGTGAGCAACTGCGGCGTGCGGATCGTCGGGCACAAGGTGGTCGGCAACACCGCGTACCTGACCGTTCAGACCTTCGGCGCCGGTCGCGTCAGCGGCAAAGGCGCTGGGCTGGCGACCGCCTTCCGCAGGTTCAGCAGCGCGCATAAACGGGCGACCCTGAAGGTGTCGCTCTCGCGTCGCGGGCGCGCCAGGCATCGTCCGTTCAAGGTGCGCGTGCGCGTGGGCTTCGTGCCCAAGTCCAAGAGCGGCAAGAGCTCGGCGTCGTTCGTCACGGTGTCCTTCCGCTGACGGCCGTCTGCTAGGAACCATCATCGGCGGGGCGGCTTCGGCCGCCCCGCCGCCGTTCCAGCCGCCACGCGCGCACATGTCGAGCCGCTTGCTCGAATGCCGTCCATGCCCTAGATTTCTGGGATGGACGCTGTGACAGGTACGGATACCTACCCAGCGCCGGCCGGGGGAGTGCAGTCGGTGCTGGCCGGCGTGCGCAGGCTGACGCTGCTGGCCGACGGCGCGGGCGACTGCGATGCCGTGCTGCGCGCGCTGGCCCGCGAGCTGCTCTCGTCGCTGGGCGCCGAAGAGGTGCACGTTCACCATCTCGGCGCCGGGGACGAGGAGCTGGTCGCCGTGTACATGTTCGACGGCGACGGCAAGCTCAGCTATCTGTTGCCGCGCTCAGAGCGTCCGCCGGGCGTCAGCTGGGTCGCCAGCACCGGCCGCAGCGTGCTGATAGCCGACGGCCGCGAGCTGGCCGAGAGCGTGCCGCGGCTGGCGCAGACCGGCGCGGCGAGCTCGGCGCTGCTGCTGGCGCTGGCCGAGCGCGGCGCCGTGGAGGCGGTGGTGATGCTCGTGCGGCGGCTCCCCGGCGCGTTCGACGAGCGTTCGGTCGAGCTCGCGCGAACGCTCGTCGACCAGGCCGGCGCGGCCTTGGCGCTCGTGCGCGCGCGCGCGGAGGCGGGCACGGACGCGGTCGCGGGGTGCATGAACCACCGCGCCATGCGCCGGCGCCTGGACGAGGAGATCGGCCGAGCGACGCGCGCCGGCAGCCCGCTGTCGTGCATCCTGATCGATCTCGACGACTTCAAGCTGGTCAACGACCAGCACGGGCACCAGGCCGGAGACGCCGTGCTGCGCGAGGTCGTACAGGCGCTCGTGGGGGAGTTTCGCGCCTTCGATCGCGTCGCGCGCTACGGCGGCGACGAGTTCGTCGTGATCCTGCCCAACGCCGACCTGCGCGACGCGGCCGCCGCCGCCGCGCGCGCGCTGGAGCGGATGCTCGCCGTCTCACCGCTGGGCGGCGAGCGCGGCATCTCGGCCTCGATCGGCGTGGCCCAGTGGCATGCGCCGATGGGCACCGACGAGCTCCTGCAAGCTTGCGATCTGGCCCTGCTGCGCTCCAAGCGCGAGGGTAAGGGCCGCGTCACGCGCGCCTCAGAGCCAGTCGCCTGAGCGCACGGAAAGCGCCCGCGACCGGCCGCGCCAGGCGCTTCGCCAGCGGTCCCGCGCACATGACTCTGCGAGACTGACGGGCATGGCAGCGGACAGAGCCACGACGCCCGGGGAGGTGCGATGACGCAGAACAGCTTTGGCGCGAAGGACAGGCTGGAGGCCGGCGGCGGCAGCTATGAGATCTTCCGCCTCGATGCCCTGCAGCAGCGCTTCGACGTCGCGCGGCTGCCCTTCTCGCTGAAGGTGCTGCTGGAGAACCTGCTGCGCACGGAGGGCAACGGCTCGGTCGACGCCGCCGACGTCGAGGCGCTTGCCAGCTGGGATGCCAAGGCGCAGCCGAGCAAGGAGATCGCCTTCACGCCCGCGCGCGTGCTGATGCAGGACTTCACGGGCGTCCCCGCCGTGGTCGATCTTGCGGCCATGCGCGACGCGATCGCGCGGATGGGCGGCGACGCGGCGCAGATCAACCCGCTGGTGCCCGCCGAGCTGGTGATCGACCACTCCGTGCAGGTCGACGCGTTCGGCACGCACGACGCCTTCCGCGTCAACGCCGAGCGCGAGTTCGAGCGAAACCAGGAGCGCTACTCGTTCCTGCGCTGGGGCCAGGGCGCCTTCGACGACTTCTCCGTCGTGCCCCCCGACACGGGCATCGTCCACCAGGTGAACCTCGAGTACCTGGCGCGCGTCGTCTTTGCGCAGACGTCTCCCGGAGGGGGTCAGGCTTACCCGGACACGCTCGTCGGCACGGACTCGCACACGACGATGGTCAACGGCCTCGGCGTGCTCGGCTGGGGCGTCGGCGGGATCGAGGCCGAGGCGGCGATGCTCGGCCAGCCGATGTCCATGCTGATCCCGCAGGTGCTCGGCTTTCGCCTGCACGGCGAGCTGCCCGAGGGGGCGACCGCCACCGACCTCGTGCTGACCGTCACCGAGATGCTGCGCGAGCGCGGCGTCGTGGGGATGTTCGTCGAGTTCTACGGCGCCGGCCTGGCCGGCCTGCCGCTGGCCGACCGCGCGACGATCGGCAACATGTCGCCCGAGTTCGGCTCGACGTGCGCGATCTTTCCGATCGACGCAGAGACGCTGACCTACCTGGAGCTGTCCGGTCGCCCGCCAGAGCAGATCGCGCTCGTGGAGGCCTACGCCAAGGAGCAGGGCCTGTGGCACGACGAGGGCTCGGAGAAGCCGACGTTCTCCGACGAGATCGAGCTCGACCTGTCGAGCGTCGAACCGAGCCTCGCCGGGCCCAAGCGCCCGCAGGACCGCGTCGCGCTGAGCTCATCGCAGGCGGTCTTTCAGGAGGCGCTGCGCGATTACGTGCCCAGCGACGGCGACCAGGCCGACGCGCAGGACGAGGCCGTCGCCGAGTCCTACCCCGCCTCCGACCCGCCCGCCAACGCGCCGGGCCACGCACCCGCGCTCGGCGTCTCCCAGCCGCAGCTGCCGCAGGGCGCCACGGCCGCGCTGCCCCGCAACGGCACCGCGCGCAGCGTGACGGTAGACGGCGAGACGTTCGAGCTCGACCACGGCCACGTGGTCATCGCCGCGATCACCAGCTGCACGAACACGTCGAACCCGTCCGTGATGGTCGGCGCCGGCATCCTCGCGCGCAACGCGCTGGCGCGCGGACTGAGCAGCAAGCCGTGGGTCAAGACCTCGCTGGCGCCCGGCTCGAAGGTCGTCACCGAATACCTCGACCGCGCCGGCCTGACCGAGCCGCTGGAGCAGCTCGGCTTCAACCTCGTCGGCTACGGCTGCACGACGTGCATCGGCAACTCCGGCCCGCTGCCGCAGGAGATCTCAGACGCCGTCGGCGAGGCCGACCTGGCCGTCGTCTCGGTGCTCTCGGGCAACCGCAACTTCGAGGGGCGCATCAACCAGGACGTGAAGATGAACTACCTCGCCTCGCCGCCGCTGTGCGTCGCCTACGCGCTCGTCGGCACGATGGACATCGACCTGCTGCACGACCCGCTCGGCCAGGACGAGCACGGCGAGGACGTCTACCTGCGCGACGTCTGGCCGTCCGAGCGGGAGATCGCCAAGACCGTCGGCGAGGCCGTGCAGGCCGACATGTTCCGCAAGAGCTACGGCGAGGTGTTCGCCGGCGACGAGCGCTGGAACGGTCTGGACGTGCCCGAGGGCGAGCGCTTCCAGTGGGATGAGCAATCGACCTACGTGCGCCTGCCGCCCTACTTCGATGGCATGCCCGTCGAGCCGCCTCAGGTCTCGGAGCTGAGCGGCGCGCGCGTGCTCGCGCTGCTCGGCGACAGCGTCACGACCGACCACATCTCACCGGCCGGCGCGATCAAGCGCGACGGGCCGGCCGGCGCCTACCTGCAGCAGCAGGGCGTGTCGCCGCGCGACTTCAACTCCTACGGCGCGCGCCGCGGCAACCACGAGGTGATGATGCGCGGCACGTTCGCGAACATCCGCCTGCGCAACCAGCTCGCGCCGGGCACCGAGGGGGGCGTCACGCGCCACTTCGGCGCGGGCGCATCCGACGGCGCGGGCGAGCCCGAGCCGCTGTCGATCTACGACGCGGCGATGCGCTATGAGGAAGAAGGCGTGCCGCTGGTCGTGCTCGCGGGCAAGGAGTACGGCTCGGGCTCCTCGCGCGACTG
>Ga0105237_10003023_pt1 | contig 20287 bp, 14 predicted proteins | sample KBSC24metaG_FD_81520 | JGI IMG/M metagenome (GOLD analysis project Ga0105237, IMG submission 81520) | Corn rhizosphere microbial communities from Kellogg Biological Station, Michigan, USA - KBS C2-4 metaG | ecosystem: Host-associated > Plants > Roots > Rhizosphere > Soil | place: Michigan, USA... | reverse complement strand
GACGATGCGACCAAACTACTTGACGTAAGGCAATTGACACTTCGGATAATGATTGTAAATTGCTTAAGTATAAATGCGGATTTTAATGGGCGAAAAAAATTCTACATGGTATATCAGGTACAAGGTATTCTACATCATCACCTGGATGCTGATATCATTTATTTTAATGTTCATAAGCTACGATATCAGCACACCTGTATTTCCGCAATGGATAGGTTATTTGATGATCACGGGGCTTGCTTTCCCTGTTTGCAGGTATACGGTACTTACGCTTACCCCGCGTTACCTGTACCGGCGTAAAATAGGTTCGTTTATCGGGTACATATTGCTTTTTGCAGCGTTAAATGCCATACTCACCTACCTGGTAGCCGGCTCTATCTATCACCTGCTTACGGGCAACCCCATTTTCCGGTCCTATATCTATGTATTTACATTGCTGTTTGAGATGTTCCTGATCGATATCATCCTGGTTGCGGTAAGCTGTATCATCAAAATAATAAAGGACCGCTATTTTATGGAGCAGCAAATGCTGGAAATAGAAAAGGAAAAAGTGACCACCGAGCTTAATTTCTTACGCTCACAGGTTAACCCACACTTCCTGTTCAACGTAATGAATACGATCTATTTTCAGATCGAGAAGAAAAATGTGGATGCCCGGCTCTCGATAGAAAAGTTCTCCGAAATGCTTCGTTACCAGCTTTATGAATGTATAACCGACAAAATACAGATCGACAAAGAGCTGCACTACATCCGTAATTATGTGGCCATCCAGACCTTGCGGATGGAGAAAGATTCAGATATCAGTTTGTATATCGATGAAGGAATGCAGAGTTTCCTGATCGCACCGCTATTGATACTTCCTATTATAGAGAATGCTTTTAAACATGTTTCAAACTTTAAAGAAGCAACTAAAAACAAGATACATGTTACGGTAAAAAATCATGATGATAAAACCGTTTGGGTGGAGTCGGTAAATACTTACGATCAGTCAAACGGTCAGAAACATTTATTTGAAACGGGGGGCCTTGGAATACAGAACCTAAAGCGAAGGCTGGAGCTATTGTATCCCGGTAAACACGAGTTGAGTATAAATAAAGATGAAAACACCTATTGCACTATACTTAAATTGCAGTATGATTAATCCACCGTTAATAAAGATGCCCCCATTTAGCTTGATTAATACCAATAGTAAATGACTGTAAAGCACTGGCTGATCAAATATAAATTTCCGCACATCGCCATGTGGTCGCTGGTGATAAGCGCCTCTTTTGTAGCTTACTATACTCCCCATCGTAGCCTTGGCTCACAGCTGGCCAATGCTGCCACTGCGACAGGCTTACAAACAGTGCCATTTTATTTTTCAGCTTATGTATTGGTGCCCCGGCTGCTTTATAAAAAACGGTTCGCACTCTTCATAGTAATATTTATTGTGCAGGTTATCGTTATGGGCGTGATCACCCTGTATTGTACCAGGATGGTGGATGATATCACCATGCATGCCAAAAACATTATCCCCGATTGGCAAACCATAGGTCCGTCCCTGAATATATTTGTATGGAACAGTATTTTGGCGGCGTTCGGCTCAAGCGGTTTAAAAGTACTTTCAGATCGTTTCCGTATCGAAAAAAGATTGGTTGAGGTGGAAAAAGAAAAGATCAAGACAGAGCTGTCTTTCCTTCGTTCGCAGATCAATCCGCATTTCCTGTTCAATGTGATGAATACCATCTATTTCCAGATAGAAAAAACCAATACGGATGCGCGTCTTTCTGTCGAGAAATTCTCCGAAATGCTTCGCTACCAGCTCTATGAATGCACCACCGATAAGATACAGATCCAAAAGGAATTGCTTTACATAAAAAACTATGTAGCGATACAAACCTTGCGTATGGAAAAGGAGTCGGACATCAGCCTGCTGATCTATCCGGATATCGAAGATTTTATGATCGCGCCTTTATTGATCCTTCCGATCGTAGAGAACGCATTTAAACACGTTTCTAATTTTAAGGAACCCGGTAAGAACAAAATTTACATGACCGTCAAAAAGCAGGATGACAAAACATTGCTGATGGAGGCGATCAACACCTATGACCAATCAAACGGGCAAAAGCATTTATTACAAACCGGGGGGCTGGGGATACAGAATCTAAAAAGACGGCTGGAACTGCTTTATCCCGGCAAGCACGAACTACATATCAACAAAGACGAAAATACTTTTCAAACTATCCTTAAATTGCAGTATAATGATTAACTGTTTAATAGTAGATGACGAGCCCATAGCCCGCAACGGTATGCTGGAGTATATTGAGCAGGTTGAGTTTTTAAACGCAGTAGCCGTTTGCAAAAACGCCATTGAGGCCAGCTCAGCATTACAGAAGAGCCATATCGACCTGGTTTTTCTGGATATCCAGATGCCCAAGATCACAGGCATCGATTTTTTAAAGAATCTGCCTAACCCCCCGTTGGTAATTTTCACAACTGCTTTCCCGGAATATGCCATTGAAGGCTATGAATTGAATGTGCTGGATTATTTATTGAAACCGATAAGTTTTGAGCGCTTTTTTAAAGCCGTTGCTAAAGCACAAGCCAGCTTGAATTTAAGATCTAAACAAGAGATCAGCCAAACCGGTGCTTATTTTTTCATCAAATCAAATCAGAAAATAGAAAAGATCTTAATAGAAGACATCCTGTATATCGAGGCCTTGTCCAACTATGTGATACTGCACACCAAAACCAAAAAGCACATTGTTTACATGAGTTTTAAAGGCATCGAAAGCCAGTTGCCCCAAAACCTTTTCCTCAAAATACATAAATCATTTATGGTGGCCGTAAATGCGATCCAAACGATTGATAACGATGAAATGATATTAGCCGATCATGTGCTGCCTATCAGCAAAAGCTACCGTTCAGCAGTAATGGACAGGGTAGAAAAGAATTTATTTAGACGATTATAATTGTGATTACACCGATTTTGTTTGACTTTGAAATGGATTATTTGATTACACCGAGCCAAGTCATTCCGAAATCGAAAACGGCGAAGCCCTCAACGAAGTTAATCCGAATTCAAGTCCCCCTTCAGGGGGATTTAGGGGGTTTACACATTCCCCCACCCATGCGCCAATACATCAGCAAGGTGAATAGTTTTTATTGGTATCCCGTTCTTATCGATATACCCCTGTAGGTGCATCAGGCAGGAAGCATCGGTTGAGATAATATAATCAGCACCGGCAGCTATGGCATTATCCACTTTCTGCTGGGCCATGGCGGTTGATATGGCATCAAACTTAACCGCAAATGTACCTCCAAAACCACAGCAGGTTTCATTGTCCCTGAGGTCTACCATTTCAAGCCCCAGCACTTTGGACAACAACTGGCGTGGCTCCTCTTTTATTTTACATTCCCGCAAAGCGGCACAGCTATCGTGGTAAACGGCCCTACCCTCAAGCTCAGCACCGAAATAATCAAATTGGAGGATATTGATCAAAAAGTCCGAAAGCTCGTAAATATTACCCTGTACCGCCCTGCATTTATTATGCATTGTGGTATTGGTAAACAGGTCGTTATAATAATTCTTCACCATGCCTGTGCAGGATGCAGAAGGTGAAATGATGATACTCTCTTCCGAAAATCCGTTCAGGAACTTGTTGCCTACCTCTTTGGCATCATCCCAAAAACCAGCATTAAACGCCGGCTGGCCACAACAGGTTTGCTCAGGATTATAACTCACGGTACAGCCCGCCTTCTCCAGCACTTTCACCGTGTTCCAGGCTGTATCAGGAAATAACTGGTCAATAAAACAGGGAATAAACAACTCAACTTTCATCGGCGGCTAATTTCAGAAAAAGTTTTGGGGTAACGAATAATAAGTGCTCATAAGTTTTGTATTAATTAAAATACTCTTTCGAGCTGCCATTTTCCAATGATCAGGAGAATGTAACATCTTTAATCCTGAATTAAAATATTATTAACTCTTAATATATAATATATAACGTTTTTCATATCTTGCTATCCCTATTAATATCGGTAACAAACATTGAACAACATTTACCTGTTAAATAACCTTAAATACATCGCCAAAACCTTTACCTATGAGCAATGGTAAACCCCTGCTAACCAGTGATGAGCTGCTTGACATACTTGCGCTGTCAAAAGACGCCACCGCTATCTACACCTCCGAAAATATAATCATCCAGGCTGCAAATGATACCATGATCGGTTTTTGGGGTAAGGACCGCAGTGTGATCGGCATGAGCTTTGAAGAAGCTATACCGGAATTAAAGAACCAGCCTTTTTTAGGATATCTTAAAGATGTTTGGCGCACCGGTATTACCTACAGTGCGGTGAATACCGCAGCTACACTTAAAGTTGATGGCAAACTACAAACCTTTTATTTTGATTTTGAGTACCGGGCCATTAAAAATAACGATGGCAAAATGTATTGCATACTGCATACCGCTACTGATGTAACGGAAAGAGTTTTAGCTGTACAGCGTGAAGACATCCTGAACAAAGAACTTGCGGCTACATCTGAAGAATTAGCCGCCACCAACGAGGAATTACTAACCAGCATTGAAGAGCTGCGCCTGTCACAGGAGCAATTGCAAAACTTTAATGAAAAACTGGAAGACCTGGTAGCAACACGCACAACTGAACTGGCTGCCACCAACGAAGAATTATCAGCTGCCAATGAGGAGTTGGTATCAGGGAATGAAGAGCTGCAACAATCTCAAGCCGAGCTCCAGGCCACTTATAATGAGCTGGAAAAAACTACTGATATCTTAAACCAGGCCATCGAAACCGCCGTTATAGGTACCTGGAATGTGGCCCTGCCTTCAACCGAGCTAAGCATGTCAGAGCGGGCGTTCCTGATCCACGGGATAACCGATCCTGCAAATACTACCCTGCCTGATATATTAGCGTTGATAGAACCCACACACCGGGAAAGGGTTACTGAGGTGATCAGGAATGCGATAACCAATGTTTACCCTTTTGAGGAGGAATATATCATATTCCCGAAGGATGGCGGTAAACGCAAATGGATAAGGGCGACCGGCAAAGCCTATTATGATAAGCAGGGCAATGGCCTAAATGTATCGGGCACCATGCTTGATATTACCGAAAGAAAAGAGGACGAGCAACGTAAGAATGATTTTATCGCGATGGTAAGCCACGAATTAAAGACACCGCTCACTTCGCTAAAAGGATACGTTCAGCTATTACATATTAAGGCATTAAAGGATGGTGATGATTTTAGAATAAAAACTCTCGCTAGGGCCGAGATCCAGGCCAATAAAATGACCGCCATGATCAACGGCTTTTTAAATATATCCCGCCTGGATGCAGGCAAGATCGACCTGGTAAAACAGGAATTTAGTTTGTACGGCCTCATCGGCGAGATTATCGAAGAGGTTAGTGTGGTGAATTCCCAATACGCTTTTAAATTTAACTATTCAGAGAATTTTACGATAAGTGCCGACCGCGAAAAGATCGGCTATGTGATCAACAACCTTTTAAGTAATGCAGTAAAATACTCCAGGCCTAATACGCCTATCGAAATACAGTGCGGCCTGGAAGGTAATATGGCGCTTGTAAGTGTAAATGACAAGGGTGTTGGTATCCAGCCTCATGAAAAGGACAGGATATTTCATCGTTTTTATCGTACAGAAAACCCCATAAGCCAGCAGGTTTCGGGGTTTGGGATCGGCCTCTATCTCAGCGCCGAAATTATTAAGCAGCATGATGGAAAGATTTGGGTAGATAGCGAACCAGGCAAAGGTTCGACCTTCCATTTTAGTTTGCCGGTAAGCTGATTCCTCGTTAAACAACAACGGCAACCGGTTCAACAAATTTCTTTTCGGCGAAATGCAGCACAAACAGCAGCAGCAATCCGATAAAGAAAAATCCATCCAGTGCCAATGCGGAATCTCGCATTTCACCAGTCCAGCTTTCCACCCTGGCAAAGGTGAACAGCCCGACAACAATAGCAAGCTTCTCGGTAACATCATAAAAGCTGAAAAACGAGGCGGTATCCGGAATATTCGGCGGCAATAGTTTAGAATAGGTAGAGCGCGAAAGCGACTGCACCCCTCCCATCACCAGCCCTACTGCAAAAGCAGCAAAGTAAAATTGAGTTTGGTTAGCTACATAATAAACGCACAGGCAGGTAATCGTCCAGATAATAACCAGTACGATCAGCGTCCGGGTATTGCCATATTTATTAGACGACAGCGACGTCAGCCATGCACCAATGATAGCCACTACTTGTATAATGAGGATGATAGTAATGAGGTCGTCATCTTTCATGTGCAGTTCCTTCGCGGCAAATTCGGCGGCTACAAGCATGATGGTTTGTACGCCAACCGAATAAAAAAAGAATGCCGGCAAAAAGCGCTTCACCAAAGGCATGGTTTTGATCTTGCCGAAAACCTTAGCAAGTTCTTTAAAACCGCCCGTAAGCACATTGAACTTATGCGAACCGGCATTAGGTTCGCCTTTTGGTAAAATTTTAAACGGGATCATCGAAAATCCTATCCACCACACACACACCACAAGGAAAGATATCCGGGCAAGCAGGGAATCCAGTGCATCTGTCTCTTTACCAACAATTGAGGGGATTATCTTAGGCGACAGCACTACCGCAAAACAAATTAACTGAGACACAATACTGCCCAGGAATCCATAAATAAAGCCCTTGGCGCTCACATCGTTCTGTTTGTCAAGCGTGGCTATCTGTGGCAGGTACGAGTTATAGAAGACAAAGCCCCCGCAATACCCAATGGAAGCCACTCCAAAGCAGATCATGCCAAATTCTATAGGCTTATCGGGCTCTAAAAAGAACAACCCCGCGCATGCCAGGCTGCCTATCCAGGTAAAAAATTGAAGATATCTCTTTTTGTTTCCCTTGTAGTCGGCGATGGAAGTTAGAATAGGTAATGAAACCACGATCAAGAGGTACGACAAGCCCAGGATATAATTCTGCAATACCGTGTTCACATACTTATGCCCGAAAAAACTAACCATATTGCCATTCCTGGCATTTGCAGTTATCGCCACATAATAAGCCGGAAAAATGGTACTGGTGATCACCATGTTATAGGATTGGTTGGCCCAGTCGAACATGCACCATCCCCATATAGTCTTTTTGTCGTTTTTAGCTGTCATCGGGGGCTAAAAGTATATAAATTTTAGGCGGATAAAAAGCCGCTTCTCTTCATTTCAAAAACAATAGTTACAGATTGTCATTGCTGTTGTAAATACCCATTTATGGAAGGATTGATCTGATCCGGAATAGGGCCTATTGACACCTAAGTTAATGAACTACAACCAAATGGAGTGTTTTTTCCGGGTTAGCGTAAAAACTTATATACCTTAGCAGCGTTATCAGAATATAAACCCAAATTATGAAAAAGCTTTTTTTACTCCCATTTATCGCGGCAATTTTCCTGGTTTCCTGTAAGAAGGATAATTCTCCCGTTAAGAATAATAACAAACTAACGGACACGCTGCAAGGCAATATCACTGCCGACAAAACATTAGACGCCAGCAAGAACTATTTTCTCAAAGGCCAGGTATATGTCAAAAATAGCGCGACGCTCACCATACCCGCCGGCATCACCGTTTTTGCACAGGTGAACGATTTGGCTGCCAATAAAAGCGTGCTGGTGATCACTCGGGGATCTAAATTAAATATCAACGGTACAGTTGATCAGCCTGTGGTTTTCACGTCGGCTGCCGCGACAAAAAAACAAGGTGATTGGGGCGCAATCGTAATATTAGGCAATGCGCCTACCAACCTGGTCGGCACAACAGGAACAGTAGCAGGCTTACCTGTATCCAACGATACGCAATACGGCGGCACGGTTTCAAACGAAAATTCTGGTTCTATAACCTATCTACGTTTAGAGTATTGCGGCGGTATCAACCCTCCGGCCGAAGACGAATGGATCGTTGACAAGGCCAGCGGTCTATCATTAGAAGGCGTAGGCTCAGGCACTAAGGTCGACAACGTCATGGTGAAATATTCCAATGACGATAGTTTCCAGTTTGTCGGCGGTACAGTAAATGCGACCCATCTGATCAGCTACAATTGTGGTGATGACGATTTCGATTTTGACTTGGGTTACCAGGGTAATCTGCAATTCCTGATCGGTTACCGCACCCACGCTTCATCCCAAACTTTGCGGGCAAATGGATTTGAAAGCTATAATGATCAATACCCCAGTACACGTACGCCATTGACCCGTCCCGTGGTTTCCAATATGACAATCATCGGGCCGCAAGGCATCGATGCCACAAAAACGAACATCAACCAGGGAGTCTATATGCGTAAAGGGACACGTTTGGCCGTCAGGAATTCAGTAGTAGCCGAATATTCCGAAGGTGCCTTTATGGTTTGTCCGAGAACCCGCCCTGTAATATTGGCTGATGATGATGCCGAATTCAGAAGTAACTTAGTGCAAGCCGATACCCTTGCACGTACATTTTCCTGGGATCAGGACGTGAAAGGTGTATTTCCGGATCCTGAGTTGACTGTGTTTGAGACCAATGCCGTTAATAAAAATACTGTGATTACCGCATCAACTGATTTCAAGCTTAAAGCAATGTACAACAGCACGGCTCCAGATCTTACTCCCGGCGATGGCTCTCCGGCATTGACAGGTGCAGACTTCACTGGCGTAGATTTTTCAAATGCTTTCTTTACAAATGTTGCCTATCGCGGGGCTATAGGAACATCAAACTGGGCGGCTCCGAATAATTGGGCCGATTGGAAATAAAATACTAAAGTTCAAAACTGAAGTACTCCCGGTATGATCAATGCCGGGAGTATTTTTTTGCTTTTTATTGCGACAATAATTTCTTCTTCTGCGCTTCATATTCCTCTTTGGTGATAGCGCCGTTATCCAATAGTTTCTTTAGTTTGGTTAGCTCATCAGCTACACTGAATTGCGGAGAGGTACCGGTCTTCGAATCATGGCATGGCGTCACTTCGCACGAAGCAATGGCCTCTTCTATCCAGACATCAGAAGTGGTTGGCCCTCCGGTGCGGATAGTGATAACAACCTTTTCGGTGCCGGTCATCTGTTTGGCATTCTTGATCTTTTTAATAACAAAATTACTGCCGGAGATATCCTTGTGGGCATTTAGTTCACTATTCCCGCTACGACGTGGCGGCATTGGCAGCAGGGTATTAATCTGGATGTATTTAAAATCCCCGTTAGGCATCGACCCCAGCCCTACCCTGATGGTATCCCCAGTATGATACGTTTTACCGTTAGATGCATGATATTCCTTCAGGTTTTGAGCAAAACCCGAAAAAGGGGCAATAAACATTAAGATTAATAATATTTTTTTCATCTCTATGGTTTTAGTTCACAACCTGCAGAATATCATATTTGTTTCTTTTGGTAGGCCAGCAGCGAGAGCAGCAGGATCAGCCCCGTTATAAAGTACAGGCAAAGTACCAGTGCCGAATTACGCATGCTTCCCGTAAGGTCATCGATCAACCCAAAACTGAACATACCGCCTACAATAGCCAGCTTTTCCGTCACATCATAAAAACTGAAGAAAGAAGCCGAATCAGGAATATCCTGGGGGATAAACTTCGAATAGGTTGAGCGCGAGAGCGATTGTATACCACCCATCACCAACCCTACTACCCCAGCGAGTATAAAAAACTCGGTACTGTTGGTCGTAAAATACGCTGCAATACACGCCCCGATCCAGATCACAACTACCCAGGCCAGCACCCTGATGTTACCATATTTATCCGATAACCTCGACATCAGCGTAGCGCCACCTATGGCCACCAATTGAATGATCAATATGACCGTAATCAATTGGGTTTGCGGCATGTGTAATTCCTTCGCGCCAAAACTGGCTGCAACCAGCATAATGGTTTGCACACCCATCGAGTTAAAGAAAAAAGCCGGCAGATAACGTTTCAGTACAGGCATTTTCTTTACCTGTTGCCAAACTTTACCCAATTCAATAAAGCCGCCTTTTAAAATATTCTTGTGATGGCTCTCTGCGTTCGGACTGCCCTTTGGCAAAATAAAAAACGGGATATATGCAAAACATATCCACCACACCCCTACCAGCAGGAACGACAGCCGCGCCGGGAAAGACTCATCAACTATTCCGAAAACTTTGGGGAATAACACAAAAGCAAAACAGATCAGCTGCAAAATCACACTTCCTACATAGCCATAAGTAAATCCCTTGGCGCTCACCTTATCCTGCATATCCAACGTAGCGATCTCCGGCAGGTAGGAATTATAGAACACAAATCCACCGCTATACCCTATAGCCGCCAATCCGAAGAAGATCATGCTGATTTCCAGATTATCAAGCTTGAAAAAATAAAGCATACAACAGGATATGGCCCCGATCCATGTAAAAAATTGCATGAACACCTTTTTGTTGCCACGATAGTCAGCAATGGAAGTAAGAATAGGCAATAGCAAGGCGATGATCAGGTAAGCCGCCGCCAACGTATAATCTGACAACGCTGTATTGACAAAACTATGGCCGAAAAAATTCACGTGGTTCCCGTTCTTCTCGTTGCCGGTGATAGCCACATAATAAGCCGGGAAAATAGTGGAGGTGATCACCAGATTATAAGCCGAATTGGCCCAATCAAAAAAGGCCCAGGCACGTATGGTGCGTTTGTTGTTTTTAGCTTCCATTGCAAGCTAAAAGTATAGAAATTTTATTTCAAGTTCTTATCTGGTGAAAAAGTTATGTTTTATTTTGTTCCAAAATATTCTCCACCGTACATATCTACCAGGCAAACCCGCCCTTCATATTTAGCACGCATAATACCGTGGAATATTCTCTTTTCACCAAAGAATTTAAACTGGTCAAATTTAAATGGTATAAGTATTTTACCGTCGTCATTTACAAAACCGAATTTCTTGTTAACTTGTACAATAAATCCGAATTGTCCTGTCTCAAGCACTCCGTCAAGATCAGGATTGATCAATAGCTTACCCTCAGGACTTGCAATGCCATATTTCCCCGATTTGATAACTATATAACCTTTTTTTCCATTAGAGTCGGAATTTATACCATCATAAATTATGGGTAATACTACTGCTCCTCTTTTATCAACCAGTCCGTCTTTTCCATTTAATTCCACTTTAGTTATACCACAATTATATAATACATTATTCAAAATTGTATATTTTGTTTCTATAACCTCTTTGCCAGTGGAGTCAATTATACCAAACTTCCCATTATTTGGATTTCCTTCTTGGACTGTAGCATATCCCCCATGAAAGAAACCTATGAATACGTAGTCATGTTGACTAATTATATGGCCATTAAGGTCCATAAGCCATGCCCTGTTAGGATTCTTTTTATTTGCAGTGATTAGTCTTAGAGAAGACGTTGTATAAATGTCGTCATATTGTGCGGCAATACGTTCATTTCCTAGCGTGTCTATCAAACCATTCTTTGTACCCTTGGGTCCTTTTGTTTGAAATACAGAAACCCCGCATTTTTCAAAGCCACTTATGTGATCATATTTAAATGGCGTGATTTGCTTGTTTTGAAGGTTAAAAATTGCCTCTTTACCGCCTTGCGGAATTACAAAAATGTTTGGGGAGCTATAACTCCATGCTACATATTCATACTTGATAGGGATAAGGATTTTGTTATTTAATGAAACTACGCCATAGTAGCCACTTTTTTTCACAACAAAATAATTAGGAGAGGGCCTCCATATATTTTGGTATTCTATTGGCAACAAAACCTTTCCATTTGCCGTAAACGCGCCTGAAAGTCCGCCTTTTTTCACAATAACAATATTATCTTTTGTAAGATCTACTTGGTCGTATATTATCGGAACACAGGTACGGCCTGAATTGTCACATATACCTTGTTTAGTACCTTCAGAACATATATAATAATCTTTATTGGGCCGGAGATCTTCAGGATGCTTTTTGATTGAATCTCCCGGATTAACAAATGCCGAAAACCTGGGATCATTTAATACTTTACCATGATTGTCAATGAGTCCCCAAACTCCTTTTTTCATAAACCTTGCCGCCAATATTAAAGGCTTTTCCTGTATGGTATCAAATGATCCGACCAAAAAATATTCCCGTGCTTTGATTAACTGCCTAAATTTAGGATCACCGATATAACCAGTTTTATCGGGAACAAAAGTTTGTGCCCTCGTTGTACAAAAAAGCAGACAATAAACTACCGCAAACAAAATTGTTTTAGTCATATTGATAGTTATTTTATAGTTATTCTCCTGTTGTCATCAACAAATCTAGCACCACGTTTACTCATTGCAAGCTAAAAGTATAGAATTTTTGGTGGAGAATAAAAACAATAGAAAATACATCTTCACCTTTGTTTATGTTGTCATCGTAGGTGTTCGAAGGATTGAAAAAAGGCGTCATCCTATGTTTGTATGGGATGACACCAATCGCCCGTTTAAGCGTCCACGCTTAAATGCATTACTCCACCTTACTCGCCTTAAGCACATTCCTATCCTTCCCCTTCAGCAATTGCTTATAATTCACCATCTGGAATTTCTTTCCATTCAGCCCGGTAAAATCAGGCGACAGGATCATATTCAGCTCCGTTTCCCGGTGCAGCCCTACAATAGGTTTTCCATTCTTATCGCTCATCAGTTTACTATTCTCATCGGCCAGGTCATCAATCTCCGGACTCGGCGTCGCGGCATGGATCACCATCAGGTTAGGTCGGTCGGCATTCAGGTGGTTGTTGATATAATCCATAAAAGCCGTCTTTTTAGTAGCCACGGGTTCACCCCACATTTCCTTGTAAGTCTCGCCGTAATAGGTCACTTTGCTTAATGTTGAGATACCCAATTTATATTTCCGGGCCAGTTTTTCGGTCAGTGCACGTAATTCCGGTGTCGAAAGCGCCACTCCCATATGCGGGTCGATATAGCTGATCTTCACCCCCGAGTGCAATGCCCGCTCTATTTGCGCCGATAATTCTTTTTCCACCTCATCCAGTTTGTAATTGCCTTTTTCATACTCTCGTTCGGTATAACGAAAATACCCCAGCGTATCAACCAGGCTTGGTACGGCGCCTCGCCCCAGCACAGGCCCCCAGCGATAATATTTCCATTCGGCAGTCAGCGTTAGGTGTACGCCCACGGTTACGTTTGGATATTTCTTCAATATGGCCACCGCTTCCTGGTACCACGGGCACGCGAACTGTAGCGACACGGATATAGGTAGACCAGTCTCAGCCATCTTTTTAGCAGCCATGTTCACCGAGTGGTTCATCCCGATATCATCCAAACGGATCAGCAGTTCAGGTAATTTGCTTTGTGCCGATACCTTGTGGCTGATCATCAACAACATCAAAATACAACAGGTAAATATCTTTTTCATAGGTATAAAATTGATTTGCAGCCAATTTACAAATTATGAACTACACAATTGTCTTCCCGAAACTTTGTCAAAACATCGTTACTGACAAACTTTTGCTTCAATATCTTAATTGATCTTTTTAGCGCTTTACAATAATATTAAAAACAGGTGTTCCATTTAGAATGTGTGTACACCTGGAACAAGTGGAACACTTTGGAACAGTAACAATAGTTAAAAATTTAACTAAAAATAATTAAAAGGAGGTTGTATCAAAAGTAAAATCCAGCGGGCGCACCAGAATAAAATTTGGTTGATAGCGCGCTCTATATTGACTGGTGCAATTTTTTTAGCCAAAAGCAGGTATTTTTGGGTTAACACGTCTTTTTGTTAAAATGTTCATAATCAGAATTTTAACTCATAATTGCTTGAAATTGCGTTAACCATGTTAACCCTATAGTGAGGCTTACTGGCAAAACACTGTCAGTAAAATATTCAACCCTTATCCGTAAATTTGTAAGTATCCGGCGCCTGTTAAAATAACAAGCCAAAATATCATCCTAAACCGTTTAATTTGCGGTTTTAACAATCTGCACTAAATGAAATACCTGCTGTCGCTCACCCTCATTCTATCTTTTGCACTATCCGCATCGGCCCAAAAGAAAAAAAACGATTATACCCCTTTCGTTGATCCGTTCATCGGTACCGGCGGGCACGGGCACACTTACCCGGGCGCGGTTGTTCCTTTTGGCATGGTACAACTGAGTCCGGATACCCGTTTGGAAGGCTGGGACGGCTGTTCAGGCTACTACTATAGTGATACCACGGTTTACGGTTTTTCACATACCCACCTCAGCGGAACAGGTATTGCCGATTATTGCGATATCCTATTTATGCCGACAATCGGTGAGCCACAGTTCAAAAACACCGATTACCGCTCGGGTTTTAAAAAGAAAAATGAATCAGCATCGCCCGGTTATTACAAAATCAAGCTGGACAAGTATGATATCGGCGTTGAGCTGACCGCAACCAAGCGTGTGGGCGTGCACAGGTATGATTATCCGTCTGCGCAGCAAGCAAACATTATCATCGATCTGCAGCACCGCGACGAAGTGTTAGACTCCTGGATCGAGGTAATAAATGATCACGAGATACGCGGCTTCCGCGAATCCCGTTCATGGGCGCAGGATCAGCATGTATATTTCTACGCCAAGTTCTCCAGGCCATTTAAAACTTATGGCATCGCTTCCAACGACCAGGTTCAACAAGGCAAAAACAAAGTACAGGGGAAAAATATCAAAATGTATATCCAGTTTGATAACCCCGGTGAGGTGATCTCCAAGGTCGGCATCTCATCCGTAAGTGCCGAAGGTGCATTGAAAAACCTGGATACCGAAGTACCCGATTTCGACTTCAAAAAAGTAATGAAAGCCGCCAAAGCCGATTGGAACACCGAACTGAACAAAATCCAGATAGAAGGCGGCGCACCGTCTGCATCACAGTCTGCCCAAAACACGCAGGTTCAAAATCCAAACTCGCCCAACCGAACCCCGCAAAAGAAACAGCCTGCCATCGACCATGCAAAAGTAAAGCAAACCATATTCTACACTGCTTTATACCATAGCCTGTTGGCGCCAAATGTTTATAATGATGTGGATGGTCAATACCGCGGCCTCGACCAAAAGATACATAAAGCCGATGGCTTCGATTATTATACTGTATTCTCCCTTTGGGACACCTATCGTGCCGAAGATCCGCTGTTTGCCATTATCGAACGCAAACGTACCCTTGATTTCATCAAAACCTTTTTGGCGATGTATGAACAGGGCGGCCTGCTGCCGATATGGCCCCTGGCTTCCAACGAAACTTATTGCATGGTGGGCAACCACTCCATCCCGGTAATTGTGGATGCCTATGCAAAAGGCATCCGGGATTTTGATACCGAAAAAGCTTTAAAGGCCATGAAAGCCGCCGTAAACCGCAACCAATTTGGCCTGGACAGCTACCGCAAGAACGGTGCTGTGCTGGCCGATGATGAGCACGAATCTGTTTCAAAAACACTGGAGTATGCGTTGGATGATTGGTGCATTGCCCAGTTTGCCAAAATGCTGAACAAAAACGATGACTACGTCGAGTTCATCAAACGGGCCCAATACTGGAAAAATTTGTTCAACAACCAAAACGGTTTCATGACGGCCCGCGTCAACGGTGGCTGGTATACCCCGTTCGACCCCACCGATCTCAACAATAATTACACCGAAGGTAACGCCTGGCAGTATTCATTCCTGGTGCCGCAGGATGTGGATGGTTTGATCACCCGCATGGGCGGGCGTGATAAGTTCGAGCAGAAGCTGGATGAACTGTTCACCACTAACTCTAAACTAAGTGGTAACGAGATTTCCGATGTTACCGGTTTGATCGGCCAATATGCCCACGGTAACGAGCCAAGCCACCATATGGCCTACCTCTATAATTTCACCAATGCTTCAGATAAAACCCAGTTTTACATCGACCGTATCTTAAAAGAAGAATACAGCAACAAGCCCGATGGCTTATCCGGTAACGAGGATTGTGGGCAGATGTCGGCCTGGTATGTGATGAGTTCGTTAGGCATTTATACCATCATGCCCGGTCAAACCCAATACCAGGTGGGCTTGCCCCAGTTTGATAAAGCAACCATCAATCTTGAGAACGGAAAGGCCTTTACCATCAGCAATTCAGGCTCAGGTGTGAGCATGCAAAACATCTACTTACAAGGCATGGCGCTGAATAAGAAAACGTATAATAAGCTTTTTGTTGACGATAAAGACATCGCCAACGGCGGCAACTTCGAGGTGTACACCGGCCGGCTTGCCAACAAACTATTCGTGCAGGATCTGGAGAAACCTGTTTCAGCCATAACCGACGAGCAGATCATTGTAACACCCTACCTGATCGCCCCTGGCCCGGCATTCAAAAAGCCATTCGATTTACAGATCAAATGCGCCGATGCAGATGCAAAGATTTACTATACCCTTGATGGTTCAACTCCCTCTTCCGGTTCAACACCTTATGATAAACCGGTTACTATTTCCGCTAACACAACCATAAAGGCAATTGCTGTTAAAGGGAGTAAATCAAGTTTTGTGGACGAAGGAAGGTTCACAAAGATCAGGGACGATATCAAATTGACCTTGCTCAGCAAATATCTGCCGAAATATCCCGCACAAGGCGACGAGAGCCTGATCGATGGTATTCGTGGTTCTTTAAACTGGCGCCTGGGTCACTGGCAGGGATATCGCGGCACTGATCTGCAGGCCGTGATCGATATGGGCCAGGTTAAACCCATTAAAACAATAAGTCTTGGCACTTTGCAGGACAGCGGTTCATGGGTGATATTTCCGAAACAGGTAGAATATTGGGTATCTGACGACGGCCAAAATTATAAGCTGGCCGCGACGTTAGACACCAAAGTGGATATCGATGATGCCGACATACAAACACAGGAATTTAAAGCAAAACTCGATGTGCAGACCAGGTTTGTTAAAATCGTTGCGAAGCAATATGGCCTGTTACCTGATATGTATGAAAGAAAAGGACAGGTTTCATACATTTTTGCCGATGAGATAACAGTAGAATAAGGACAAAAAAAGAGGCTGTATCAAGAGCAAAATCAAAAAGGAATAATATTTTGCAACAGACAATCTCTGTGTTTCTCTGTGCCTTTCTTAGCGTGCTCTGTGGTTAATTTTACCACAAAAGGCACTAAGAAAGACACAAAGAGCACAAAGACCAATATTATTTGGAGAACTTTTTAATAAAATCGACTTTTGAGACAGCCTCTCTTTTTTTTAAAAATCCTTCCTAAAACTTATAGGCCAGTGTAGTTAAAAATTGGCGGGGTGCTATCGGTGTGATACTGTAATTATCATGTATCAGGTAGTTTAGCGTATTGGTCACATTGGAAACCTGGGCCAATAACGACAGCTTTTTATAAGTATAACCTGCTGAAAGATCCAGCGTCGCGAAGCCGCCTACAGGCAGCAACCTGCTGTACACCTGTGTTTGGCCAACCACATTATTGTACCCGGCCAGGCGTGTACCGGTATAGAATGCCGACGCGCCAACCTTAAACCCGCGTAATCCCTGGTTGGTAAACGTATAAAACACGCTTGCATTTGCCGTATTTTTTGGGTTGATCACCAAAGGTTCCCCTTCAATATTTGATCCTTTTAATCCGGATGTTTTGGTATACCGGGCATTGTTATAGGCATACCCCAAAATGAAGTAGAAGTTTTTGCCAAGATTCCCGGTTATATCTGCTTCTAATCCATCGCTTGTGGTTTGCCCACTCATAGTTTTAACGGTATTATCACTGTTCGGCGTTACGCCATCGGCCTGGAAAGGCGATACCACCGCCAGGTTATTATTGATGATACGATAGATGCTAAAGTTGGCTGATATCTTTCCGCCAAATAATTCATTTTTTATACCCGCCTCGTATTGGTCCATTATGGATGGTTTCAATCCCTGGCCCGTGCTTACATCTGTGCCGCTGTTCACCGCAAAGTTATTGCTGTAGCTGGCGTATAAGGAGGTGTTGGTAACAGGCTGGTAGATCAACGCCGCTTTTGGCGAAAATGCCCTGTCATATCGCGTTGCTGCTACACCCAAACCTGTGGTACCCTTTTGCAGGTAATCAATATTGGTTTGATAGGTCTGTTGCCACGACCATCTTAAGCCCGCCAACACTTTAAACTTACTGGTCAGGCTTACCAGGTCCTGCAAATAAGTGCCAAAGCGATAAACCGGTGCAGTAATTTGTGCTGTATCTACGGCATTAGGTATGTCCGTACGCTGCGCATATTTCGTAAGGTCAATGGTATTGATCTTGTCATAAGCATAGCTGCTGATGTTTTTACCACCGATGCTAAACCCGTTGGTCACGTTGATCACTTTTGCCACATCCGTACCAAACAATAGCTGGTGTGCTATGCCACAGGCTTTGAACTTGCCGGTCAGGTTTGCCTGCGCAGTATAGTCGCCCTCATGTGTAATGGCGCGTGCCAGGCCCCTGTTCCACTCACCCGTAGCGCTCACCGTATTTGGTAGACTCGATCCGTACGAATCAATATCAGTGCTTTGTGCCGATGTAATAAAATTGAGCTTCCAGTTATCATTAAAATTGTGATTGATGGTCAATGACCCCGTATACTGGTTAAGATGGCTATAGGCCCATGAAGTATTGATAAACTGTGAGCGCGGAACCATGGTTGGTATAGCCCGCCCGTTATTTAATGACCCGATACCCCAATCCGGCGTCAAGTTTGATTTCAGGAAATCGCCCTCCAGTATCATCGTAGTGTTTTTATCCAGGTTGTATAATAAGGAAGGGTTTACATAAGTACGTTCCGTTTTAACATGGTCGCGGTAGCTGTCGGCATTTTCATAGGTAGCGATGGCGCGATAAGCCAGGCTTTTTGATATCGGGCCATATATGTCAACAGTAGGCTGGTAATCGTTATAACTGCCGTATCGCATAGAAACCTCGCCTCCGTTTTCAAATTTGGGTTTTTTGGTTACCATATTGATCACCAATCCGCCCGATACGTTGCCGTATAATAAAGCAGCGCTTCCCTTTAGCACCTCGATCGATTCCAATGCGCTTGCCTCAGGGAATCCTGCGGTATTGACCAATACACCGTTCTGGAAAATACTGCCAGCCCCGCCGTTTATACCAATGCTGTACCCCCGGGCGCTAAATGTTTCTCCTACCCCGCCCCTGGTTTGGGTAAGGGAAACGCCGCTTACATTGCGCACAGCATCTCCCAACCGGTTCACCTGCTGGTCCTCTATTACCTGGCTGGTCACCACACCCGCGCTCTGCGGCAGGTCAAGTGTGCTGATGCCCGACTTGGAAAAAGTAACCGGCAGGTCATTCTGCGTTTTGGCACTTTTTATCAAAACCTCTTTGAGCTCCGATAAAGATTCTCCCACGGTAAAATCAACAGTAGCCGCTTTACCAGCTTCTACAGCCACCGGTTTTTCATCACCTTTTGCCCCTACAAATGTTACCCGCAAGGTATAATTACCTGGTTTTATGTTTTTAAAAATATAAACACCGTTCGCATCTGTGCTGGTCACTTTATTTAATTCCTTTATAGTAATGGTTACCCCCGGAACGGGCAGTGTATCGTTACTTTTAACCAAACCCGTAATTTTTCCGGTAATGCTTTGGGCATTTGAAATGGTTATGAAAAACAGCAAGGTGGCTAAGGTGAGTGTGAGTTTTTTTGGATAAGTATATGTTTTCATTCTTTATTTAGATTGATTCTAATTTGTCGCAAATATAGAGCCGTCTTTCTAAAACAAAGAATTTATTTAGAATTAGTTTAAATAAAGATAGAAGATCAGCGTTACCATTTCTTAAAAAAATTAAAAGATGCTTCGATAATATGGAACTTAATTAGTTACATTTATTTATTCATAAACCAACCTAAATAACTAATTACCAGATGGAACCAAACAACAACCTCACTCCCGTTGGCGATAACGGAAAAACCGCCGGTATCGTTAGCTACCTCACCATTATCGGCTGGCTGGTGGCTTATTTTGCAATGCATAATGATCATAAAACGGCTCAGGGAAGTTACCAGCTAAGGCAAACTCTGCTTTTTTATATTGTAGGCTTCGGCATTTATATTATCTGGTCGGCGCTATTTGTTCCTCTATTATTTACATCCGGCCTGGGACTGGCTCTGGCCCTGAACTGGCTAATCAGAGTCGGCCTTTTTGTATTATGGCTGATCGGTTTCATAGGCGCAGTTAACGGCGAAAGCAAACCTATCCCTTTGATAGGCGATAAAGCACAAACTATGTTTCCAGGTATATAAGAATAATCTTACGTAGAGACGCCCCGATGCATCGGGGCGTCTCTACGTAAGATTATTCTTTTT
>Ga0105237_10003021_pt1 | contig 20301 bp, 15 predicted proteins | sample KBSC24metaG_FD_81520 | JGI IMG/M metagenome (GOLD analysis project Ga0105237, IMG submission 81520) | Corn rhizosphere microbial communities from Kellogg Biological Station, Michigan, USA - KBS C2-4 metaG | ecosystem: Host-associated > Plants > Roots > Rhizosphere > Soil | place: Michigan, USA... | reverse complement strand
TATTTTCAGAAACGTTCCGGCCATTTGCCGGCACCTGGACCTGTATTATAACTGATATGATAGCCGGCCATAAAGGCGAAATTCCATTCATCGTTCTCCTTCTACCCTTTTTAGCCGGTATTGGTTTGGGCATCAATTTACAGCCGGTTCAGTATGCCTTATTTCTTGAAATTGCGCTGCTGTTATTAACCATACTTTTCATTTTCCTCAACATTACCTACAAGCGTTTCAACCTGTATAAAGCCAGGTGGATCGGCGGCACGCTAATACATTCCATCTTGTTCATGTTAGGTTGGGTGTTGATAATCAATTATAACGAAATCAACAACCCGGATCATTTTTCCAAAACGAAATCCGATTACCTGGTCGTAAAAATCAGCAATGAACCCAAGCTAACCGGCGATCTGCTCAGGTTCACCGCAAACGTGGAAGAAACCGTTTCAAAAGGAAAAAGGTCACACAGCAATGGCACCGTGATGCTCACGATCAAAGACAGCGCCGCAAAAAAACTATACTACGGCGATGAATTACTGATCCCATCAGCTTATCACCCTGTCGACCCGCCCTTCAACCCGGCTGAATTCAACTACAAAAAGTACCTGGCCAACCAAAATATTTATTACCAGGCTTTTCTCTATCCAAAACAATATTATATTCTAAATCATAACGTAGGAAATCCGATCATCGCCTATTCGCTCAGGCTCAGGCAGCGGCTGGTTGAGAAACTAAAAGCCGGCATGCATGATCCACAGGCCATCGCCGTAGCGTCAACCCTCATATTAGGTTACAAAGCTGACCTGAGCAACGATGTGTTGCAGGCCTATTCAAAAACGGGTACTATCCACGTTCTATCAGTTTCAGGTGCGCATGTGGCGATACTTTTTATTTTGCTAAGCTACGCGCTCGGTTTCCTTGACCGGGTAAAAAATGGCAAAACAATTAAGGCGATAATAATTATTACCCTGATATGGGGCTATGCATTGCTAACCGGTTTCTCACCCGCCGTTTGTCGCGCTGCGTTTATGATCTCCATGGTGATCATTGGCAAAACCTATAGTCGTCACATCAACACGCTGAACATATTAGCCATATCCGCCTTCTTTTTGTTATTGTACGATCCATTCTTTATTACTGATGTAAGTTTTCAGCTATCTTATCTTGCCGTATTTGGCCTGGTTGTGCTGCAACCCATCGTTTATGACTGGTTCGATCTGAAAAACAAGTGGGCCGATAGATTGTGGGCCTTGTGTTCAGTGTCAATAGCCGCACAGGTAATTACTTTTCCGTTGAGCGCCTTTTATTTTCACCAGTTCCCGGTTTATTTTTTGGTAAGCAATTTGTTCATTATCATTCCTTCTGCCATTATTATGTATGCCGGCTTAGCCTATTTATTTATACCGGCTATACCACTTGTTTCACCCGCATTGGCTTTTGTACTTGAGAAAACCATCCTGTTGATGAACAAAGTATTGGCGATTATCGAGTACGCCCCCTACTCCGGCATCAGTAAAATATGGATAACCGTTTCTGAATATTTGTTGCTATTCGCAATCATCATCAGCCTCTTTTACCTTTTGCACGAACGAAAAGTGTGGCTATTAAAGTTAAGCCTGGGTTTTATGCTTTTATTGTCGATCAGCCTCAGCTTTAAAAAGTGGAATAATGAACACTCCGATAGCATTGCATTTCTTAACCTGCGAAAACATACCGGCATCATTTTTAAAACCGGCGATCATGCTGTTGTTATAACTGACTTAGTCGATTCCGATAAAAACTATCGCTATTCGATACAGCCTTACCTGGATAGCTGCCAGGTAAATACCATAAAATCAGTTGCACTAAATGCCGATCTTCGGCAAACAAACCTGTTGAAGAAAAGCAACCTGGTGCAGTTTGATAATAAAAAGATACTCCTCTTCGATAAGCAATTGCAGAATGTAGGCCTGCCGGGAAAATTAAACCTGGACTATCTATACATTTCAGGAAATCCCGGTGTTAATCTTGGCTTAATTAATAAATTTTACAGCTACAACTTATTGATAGTTGATAATACCAATTCGAATTCCACGATCAACAGCATTGAAAATCAAGCGGGTATATTGGGTTTAAATTTCAAACTGCTCCGGCGTAACAAAGCTGTAGTTATCGTATCTAATTAAGGTTATTAATAAAAGGGCGAAAATATTTGCACCCGATTTAATTAATATCTAATTTGTATTAAAATATAAACAAACTATGAAGATGAAATTTTTAAGTGCTGTGTTTGGCATTGCCCTATCAGCAACAGCAATGAGCGCCAGTGCGCAAAAGGCCTACACAGAAGGTGTTGTTTCCTACAGTACCCAGGTACGTGGCCAACCGGCAGAAGTTAAACAGTATTTTAAAAGCGATTCAACAGCGGTTGTAATAACTTTCGGCCCTGGTAAAGTGAAAATATTATCAACTGCCAAACATGATTTTTTTGCATTGATACTGGATATACCGGTAGCTTCAATGAAAAAAGCTGCTATTGCAACCCCTGCTGAAATAGAAGAAGCAATGGCTCAATATCCATCTTTTACCTATGCGCCAACTACCGAAACCAAACAAATTTCGGGCTTTAACTGCAAAAAAGTAGTTGCTACAGAGGCTAAGAGCAAAAAATCGTATGATGTATGGATAACAAATGATGTTTCAATCCCTGCGACAGGCTTTCCTCCTTATTATACCGGGATCGGTGGATTTCCGGTGCAGTTCACTGCTTTCCAGCAGGGACAGGAAGCAAGCATAACCATCACTAGCGTAACGGATGAAAAAGCACCGGCTGGAACTTATGGTATTCCAAAAGACTTTGATAAAGTAGCAATGAGCGACCTTGGAGGTTGATCTGTTGTATATTTTGATTGTGAAAAGCCCTGGTTTTCTAAAAAAGATCAGGGTTTTTCTGTTTCCGCGGCCAGGCTGCCAACCCATTGTGCAAACAAACGACTTTCAAATTCGACAGCCTTATTTGCATGATATTCCCAATCCGGCGAAAAGCTTTTTAATTGATTTATCATTTCTTCCAGGTGCCCCTCTTCCTCCAGAATAATAGATTTTACATTTACTTTGCTGGATACCCTGTCCAACTCATCCTGGTAAACTGGGTATAGCTCATCGGCCCGTACCTCTATTGCGTAAGTAACCAGCAGGTATGCTGCAAAGCGTAGTTCCTTCCCGTTCAAACCCAACTCCCTTTTTAAATAGCGGCATACGTCCACATCCAACTGGTTCAGATAATATTTACTGCTTTTAGGGGCTATCAAATACTCATTCGAGTATGTAGGGCAATCGCCATTCTTTACCTTTTCTATCTGTTTCTTCAGGTAAAAAGCATGCCTGTGCTCCTCAGCGGCATGTTTTAATATGATATAAGTTACTGTTTCCGAATCTTCACTGGCCGAGATTTTGCGCGCGCCTGTGTTTTCCATCAGCGACAGCGTATTCAGCCAGCGTGCATGGAGTTGATTATCTTTAATTATCGTGGACAGTATTTGATCAAATTCCATATTTATATTTCTGCGAGGGCACTTTCAATTTTGCTGTAAATATAGTCGAGCTGATCATTGGTAATGCAATAAGGAGGTAAAATGTAGAGGATATTACCTAAAGGCCTTAATATAATACCCGCATCTAAAAAGTACTGGTACAGCTGATCCCTAAGTGAACTAAAATATGAGGTGTCGGTACCCGTCTCCCATTCCATTGCCAATATAGTTCCTGTCTGCCTGGTTGTTCTGATACGTGGATGGTCTTTAATTTTCAAGGCGAATTCCCTGTGCTTATCGGCGATCCTATTCATGTTCTCCGCAGTTTCCGGCTTTAAAAATAGATCTAAACTTGCCAGCGCTGCTGAACAGGCTACCGGGTTGGCAGTATAAGAATGCCCGTGAAAAAGCGTTTTCAAGCGATCATCCGATAAAAACGCATCGAATATTTGTTGCGTACAGGTCGTCAATCCTAACGCCATGGTGCCACCGGTCAGCCCTTTCGAGAAGCACATGATATCTGGTTGGGTTGACAAATGATCACACGCGAAAGGCTTACCTGTACGTCCAAAGCCGGTAAACACCTCATCGGCTATCAGTAATACCCCTTCTTCCCTGCAATGGGCCATTAATTGATCAAGGTATTCCGCCTCATACATGATCATTCCAGCCGTACCCTGTATCAGTGGTTCGAAAATGAAACAAGCTAAGTCAGATTTGAGATCTGAGATTTGAGATTTGAGACTTGAGATATTAGATTGATTGGGCAGATCAATAAATTCTACCTCAAATAATAAGTTATCGAAAGCAGCGGTAAAGGCGCTTCTGCCACTTATCGCCATGGCGCCAAATGTATCACCGTGATAAGCATTTTTAAAGGCTAACATTTTTGTCCGCGGCTTGCCCTGGTTGTGCCAGTACTGCAGGCACATTTTGATGGCGACTTCGATAGCAGTAGAACCGTTATCAGAATAAAATGCTTTTTGCTGGTTGTTTGGCAGGATAGATAAAAGTCGTTCGGCTAACTCTACAGCGGCTGGATGCGTAAAGCCAGCAAAGATCACATGCTCCAACTTACCTAACTGCTCAGCTACTTTTTGAGCGATATAAGGGTGCGCATGCCCGTGTATATTTACCCACCAGGATGATACCGCATCGATATAACATTTACCATTTTCATCATACAAACAAGCCCCCTCACCCCTCACAATCGGTACAGGCGGCAAAGCCGTTTTCATTTGCGTATAAGGGTGCCATATAACTTTTAAATCCCTGTCTGTAAGATTCATATAGAATTTAATAAAAGTTTTACTACATGCTGATCTGTCGGGAAGGTAACGTCTTCAACTTTTAAATCAGCCAGGTTTATCCACCGGAAAGCCTGCAACACATCCCCCTCACCATCAAAATCATAGGCCACAGTTTTGAAGGCCAGGTTTAGTGGACTTACATTTTTTACCAGGTAATAAACGCTGATGATCTGCGAATCATTAAAAGCTGATTTTACAAAAAAGTCCGTCGTATAAAAATGCTTTACAATTTCCACCTCCACATTACACTCTTCTACAAACTCCCGCTTTAAGCCATCGATCAACCCTTCGCCATATTCCAGTCCCCCACCCGGGAATTTGATGAAACGCATCCCATACTCCTGCTCATCGCTGATGAGTACCTCGTTGCGCTCATTGATAAGTAAGCCATAAACACGCACATTAAATTGATACATTATTCGTAGTGTTTTTTGTTGCGGATAACTTTATCCATCGTCCAGGTGATATCTTCTGTTTTTGGCTGAGATCGTATCGGGCAATTGGGCATGCTGCAATAATAACAGCATTGCGGCACACACGGGTCGGTATGGATAAACAATTCTGTTTTGGTAACTTCTCTGTTGATCAGCTCATCAACCAGCTTCACCTCCATATGCACCTGGTTCAGGTCAAAATAATTAGGCAAGGTTAAATGGCAATCGATATGCAGGTCATTCCCGTATTTTTGAGCGCGGAAGTTGTGTATGTCTATCCATGACTCTCTCCTTTTTTCGTTCAAAACAGCTACTACTTCTGTCACCACAGTAAAATCGGCTTCATCCATTAAACCAGAAACAGATTTTCTGACCAGCTTATATCCGTTATACACAATATAAAATCCAACTAAGATGGACAATATGCTATCCAGTATTAATATTTTGGTGAAATGAATAAGTAACAAACCTAAAACGAGCCCCAAACTGGTGACCATATCTGTTATCAGGTGCTTGCCATCTGCCTCGAGGGTTATCGAGCGAAGTTTCTTTCCTTTTGCAACAATGTAGTAACCCAGGCTGCCGTTTATTATACCTGTAGCACCAATAATAATTGCTCCTATTACCAGGTCTTTAATTTCATGCGGATAAAAGATATTGTAGGCTGATTTAAATAAAATAACAATTCCTGCTATGGCAATTAGCCCTCCTTCAATAAAGACTGAGAAGAACTCAACCTTTCCATGCCCATAAGGATGATTTTCATCACGGGGCTGTGACGAAAGATAAATGCTAAAAAAGGCGAATGAGCTGGCCAGTATATTTACAATACTTTCAGCCGCATCTGTTAACACAAAATTTGATGAGGTCAGAAAATAGGCCCCGAATTTCGCCATCATCAAAACTATACCTGTGATCAGCGATATTAATATGATCCTTTTCTGCTCCTTCAAAACGTGCTGTATTTGCGGTCAAATTTAGACATTAAAGCATAAAGCCGAAAGGCAAAAGCTGAAAGCTAACTATTTACTTTTTGTGTTCAGCTTTTAGCTTTACCCTTTCAGCATATTTCCTATATTTGGCGCGATTTAAAAAAAACCATAAATAATGAGCGCATTAAGTAACAGGATCAACAACCTTTCCGAGTCAGCAACCATCAAAATGGCCAAAATGGGCCGTGAGCTTGCCGCCAAAGGTGTTGACGTGATCAGCCTTAGTTTTGGCGAACCCGATTTTCATACCCCTGAATATGTGAAGGAAGCCGCCAAGAAGGCGATGGATGAAAACTTCACCTATTATACACCGGTTTCAGGCTATCCTGAACTGCGAAAGGCGATCTCTGCGAAATTAAAGAATGAAAACGGCCTGGATTATGATTTCAGCCAGATCGTGGTTTCTACCGGCGCTAAACAGGCTATTGCCAACGCTGTGCTGTGCCTTGTTAACCCCGGCGAAGAAGTGATCATCCCCACTCCTTACTGGGTATCGTACTCAGAAGTGGTGAAACTGGCTGAAGGTGTAAGTGTATTTATCAATTCTACCGTAGAACAGGATTTCAAAATAACGCCTGAGCAATTGGAAGCGGCTATTACGCCGAAATCAAAGTTGTTTATGTTCTCATCGCCTTGTAACCCTACCGGCAGCGTGTACAGCAAAAGTGAACTGGAAGGTTTGGCTAAGGTTTTTGAAAAGCATCCCGAAATCTATATCCTTTCTGACGAAATATACGAACACATCAATTTTGTTGACAAGCACGAATCTATAGCCCAGTTTGACAGCATTAAAGACCGTGTGATTATCATCAACGGTTTCTCCAAAGCTTTTGCCATGACCGGCTGGCGGATTGGTTATACCGCCTCAAACAAGGAAATTGCCAATGCATGTGATAAAATGCAGGGCCAGATCACTTCCGGTACTTGCTCCATCACCCAAAAAGCCGGTGTTGCCGCTTCAGAAGGTGGTCTGGAAAGCGTATTAAAAATGCGTGAGCAATTCAAAAAACGCCGCGACCTGGTTTATGGATTGTTAAAAGATATCGACGGCATCAAAGTGAACCTGCCTGATGGCGCCTTCTACTTCTTCCCTAACGTAACTTCATTCTTCGGGAAAAGCTATAATGGTAAAACCATCAATGATGCAGATGAATTAAGTATTTACCTGTTGGAAGAAGCGCACGTGGCGACCGTAGGCGGTGATTCATTCGGTGATACCAAATCTATCCGTATCTCTTACGCTGCAGCAGAAGATAAGCTTGTTGAAGCTATGAAACGCATTAAAGAAGCTTTAGGTAAATTAAAATAAACTTTAATATAATAAGCAGACAGGCCGCCGGGTAATACCCGGCGGCCTGTCTGCTTTAAGAACGGAATTGATTACAAGCTAAATCCGTAAGCAACACGTAATGCTACTAAGCCATAGCTATTACCCTGGCCTGAAAAGTTTTCATAACGTGCACCCACATCCCATGATTTAGTAGCATAGCCTACACCTGGGGATAAGATCAGTTTGGTATTTCCATCGGTAACGGTTTCAAAACCGACACCTGCTTCGGCGCCAAAATATAAATTTGGTGTAAAGAAAGCTTTCAAACCCGCTTTGACGGGTACAACCCCTACACTTTCACTTTTAGCAGTGATCGTTGTAGTTGAAGTTGGCGTTACAATGGTTTCATTAATAGTCTTGCCAAAAAAGTTATAATAACCTGAAGTAAGTGTTAAAGCCAGGTTTTTATCGATGCCGTATTGCAAACGTGCAGTACCACCCAGTTCGAAGTTTGAGCCGTCATGCGCATTCCCGGTTGGTATGCCGCCTTCAACGCCAATTCCAAGGCGCCATGCGCTTTTATCAACGGTTTGTGCTTTCACTTTAGTTGTAAATAACATAGCTACTGCCACTATAGCAATGGCTATCATTTTAGTCATGTTTTTCATTGTTGGTCGTTTCATTTGATTAGTAAATTGTGTGTATATGTTAAGCCCACATTAACAAATACTTTGCCACTATGCACTGATTTTAACCATTTTGCCCCTTCGTGACACAGGGATTATAGTTATCAAGATACTTTATTAACAATTGTTAATAGCATAATCAACTGAACTTCAACAACATTAAAGCCCGGTTAAGCACCATAAGCCGCACTGGATTATTCTACTAAAAGTTCAGACAGAAATTAATGCGAAATGCTTTTTTTGTAGCTTTTACCAGTAATTTTTGCCCTGTTTGTAAGGCATTTTTAGTGATAACCAAATGGTGAGCCAACAGAAAATCGGAAGTTTACAAAATATAAAAGCCCGTATGCCGGGCTTTTATCTGTTATTCAAGAGTAATTCTATTCGGTTAAAGTTTATTCAATTTCAGATCGTGCCAGTATTTAAACATAGCCCACGAAGCGGCACCCTCGTAGGTAATTGATCCATCTGAACCTATTTTGATCAAATAAGCGCCTGTCCAGTTAAACGGAGATACATCCGGGAAACTCGGATAACCGGTAACTGTCAAAAGCTCATTGATCGGGTGATGGGCTATAATTAAGGTCATTTGATTATCTATCGGCTGTTCTGCCAGTATGGCCAGCATCCCTTTATATAATCCGGGCGCATACAAGTTATAAGAAGGATGATTTACCCTGCTATCAATAACGGGAGTTATCCCCAGGTTCATCAACGAAGCAGTTTGCCTTGACCGGTAAAACTCACTGGTAATAATTCTTTTTACAGGATAATTAAGATCCTTAAATACCTGCCCTAACACTGTGGCCCTGTTAATTCCTTGCGCATTCAGTTGCCTTGCCAATAGCGAGTCGCTTGATTTCCACCAATTGGCGGGGCCTGCATAGTTATGAGTTGTACTAAAGTCACGGCCGTAACTTGCATCAGCATGCCTTAGTACGATGGCATAAGTTTCTCCGGCGACAGGTAATTTCTGCAGGGTCTTCCAGCCTTGTAAATAAGATGCATAGGCATTAGAAGCGGTATCCCCCTGGAAAAGCGCGAATGGCATATCCTGGTTAATTGTTGTAGCCCCAAGCGCATAGATCGTTGTCTTCGGCTTGCTTGCATCCTTCCAGGTAATCACTATCGGTGCTATTTCGGATGATGTCAATCTTGTGATCAGGCCCGTGCTTGACATTTTAAGATGCGGATCCGTAGAGGTAAATGAAGCTGCAGCCTCGCTGGTTTTGATCTGGTAGTTATTCTTGCCTACGAATAACAGACTATCGACATAATCCACAGAAGATAACGTTGGATTTTTAGGTGTAACCGGGGTTACTGGTGTGATGGGCTTTGTGGATTTATCCTTTGAACAGCTTACAAAAAAAACAATTAGTAAAAATAACAGGGGGTAATAACGCTTCATCGTCTGATTATTTGTTTAAACACTTATAATTAATAAAATGGACGTTTAAATATAATTATTCTTTTTAAAGTTAAATCACTCTAAACAAATTAGTTGTGGAATAATACTGTATACGAATTGTCGGTATAAAAAGATTGAGGGGGAATAAAAACTGTCAGCTTATCAGCTATATCTCAACAAAAAAAGCCCTCAGAGTATCCGAAGGCTTTCATTTCTATATATAACCTATCACACTTCCACGTCACGGTCAGGATCAGGTTTATAATTTTTCTCTAACTCGGCAAGCTTTTCCTTACCATACGCAAACCGGGTGATCAGGAAGAACAGCACCGGCACAATAAATATAGCCAGCGAAGTAGCGGTCAACATCCCTCCAAACACGGTCCAACCTATGGTTTGCCTCGCAACACCACCTGCTCCTGATGCAAACACTAGCGGCAATACCCCCAAAATAAAGGCCATCGAAGTCATGATGATCGGCCGCAAACGTAAGCGTACCGCTTCCAATGTGGCTTTTTCAAGGTTCATCCCCCTGTCGACTCGCTCCTTGGCAAACTCCACGATCAGGATCGCATTCTTTGCCGCAAGCCCTATCAATGTGATCAAACCGATCTGGGCATAAACGTTGTTATTTAGGCTTGGATTGAATGTCAGGAACAGGATCGCCCCAAAAGCGCCCAAAGGTACCGCGAGCAGCACCGAGAAAGGCACCGACCAGCTTTCATATAAAGCCGCCAGGAACAGGAATACAAACCCGATAGATAACAGGAAGATGTATATTGTTTTGGAACCGGATAATATTTCTTCCCGGCTTAAGCCCGACCATTCATAGCCAAATCCTTCGGGTAATGTTTGGGCCGCCACTTCCTGCAATGCCTTTATTGCGTCGCCGCTGCTAAAGCCATCTGTGGGGTTACCATCGATCTCCGCCGACCTGAACAGGTTAAAGTGGGATATTAATGGCGCATTCTGGATCATCTTATAAGAGGTAAGCACGCTCAATGGCACCATCCCTCCTGCCTGGTTGCGCACATAATATTGCCCAAGGTCCTTTATGTTTGTCCGGTAATTGGTATCAGCCTGGGCTACTACGTGGAAATCGCGGCCATATATGGTAAAGTCGTTCACAAAGGTACTTCCCATATAAGTTTGCATAGCGCCATTGATATCAGATATCTGCACACCCAATTTTTTGGCCTTTTCTCGGTCAATAGTCAATTGATAAGCCGGGGTGCGTGCTGTAAAAAAGGAGAACGCTTTCGCTATCTCGGGCCTTTTGTTTGCCGCTGCCAGGAAGTTTTGCAGCACTTTTTCAAAAGTCGCAACATCGCCGCCGGCTTGCTTTTGCTCTAAAATGAACGAGAAACCTGCCGTGCTTCCCAACCCCGGTATAGCCGGCGGTGGGATTACGGTAACGTTAGCCTCTTTATAACGGGCAAACTTCTTTTGTATCTCGGCAACCACTGCAAAAACCTGGTGAGCCTTGCCGGGACGGTCATCCCATGGCTTTAACTGGCAAAATATGGTACCACTGTTTGATTTACTGGCAAAACTTACGGCATTCAATCCACCGAGAGCTGCGTAGTGCGCGATCTCCGGCACACTGTCCAAAGTCTTCATCATCTCATGCAGGCGTGTAACGCTTCGCTGGGTTGAGGAAGCTTCGGGAAGATCGTAAGTTACATAAATACGCCCGTCGTCCTCCGTTGGTATAAAGCCCGACGCCTTATTTTTAAATAACAGTATCACCGCTACGATAACACACACCAGCAGTATGATGATGAATTTGGAGTTCTTAATACTTTTATCAACTGTATTACGGTATCTCCCCGTAACTCTGCCAAACCATTCATTGAACCAGAAAAAGAATTTATTAAGGCCTTTTGAATTTTCATCAATTTTATGCGGACGTAACAGTATGGTACAAAGCGCCGGCGTTAATGATAGTGCTACAAAAGCTGAGATCAATACTGAAATAGCGATGGTAATGGCAAACTGCTGATACAATCGCCCCACGATTCCCGGTATGAAACCTACGGGAACAAACACCGCAGCCAATATAAGCGCGATAGCAATTACCGGTGCCGATATATCTTTCATGGCGTGCACGGTAGCCTCCTTCGGCGACATGCCCTCTTCGTCCATATAATGCTGCACAGCTTCCACCACCACAATGGCATCATCCACCACAATACCTATCGCCAATACAAACCCAAATAACGTGAGCGTATTGATGGTAAAGTGTAAAGGAATAAAAAAGATGAAAGTACCAATGATGGATACCGGTATTGCTAACACCGGGATAAGTGTTGTACGCCAGTTTTGCAGAAAGAGGAACACTACAATAATAACAAGTACCAGTGCGATTACCAAAGTGACGATCACCTCATGCACAGACACCTTTACCACTGTTACCGACTCGAAAGGCACCACGTAATCAACATCAGTAGGGAATGCTTTTTTAAGTTCATTCATGGTGTTGTACACATTCTCAGCGGTTTCAAGCGCGTTGCTGTTTGGCGCCTGGTAAACTAACAGGTAAGATGCCCTTTTGCCGTCAACAAATGAATTACCTGCATAGTTGAATTTACCCAGTTCAACCCTGGCTACATCTTTCAAATGCACAACCGAGCCATTGCCGGGCTGCGTCCTTACAATGATATTTTCAAACTCCAAAGGTTTTGATAATCGCCCGTTAGCAACGATTGAATATTCAAAGCTTTGTGCCTTTTCCTGCGGGGTAGAACCAACCGAACCCGCGGCTACCTGCGCATTCTGTTCCTGTATGGCATTGGTTACGTCGGCAGCTGTTAAACCCAGGGCAGCCATTTTATCAGGCTTCAACCAGATACGCATACTAAAGTCATCCGCACGGGTAAACACGTCACCTACGCCCTTAGAGCGTAAAAGCGCATCGCGAACAAATACGTTGGTATAGTTATCCAGGAAAGGTACGGTATGGGAGCCCTTTGGCGCGTAAATAGCCACCAACATCAAAATGCTGGGATTACGTTTACGGGTGGTAATACCCAATCGCTGCACTTCCTGCGGCAGCGTTGGCGTAGCAATGCCTACACGGTTCTGCACATCAAGCGTAGCCACGTCGATATCTGTACCCACCTCAAAGTTGGCTGTAAGAGTAACCTGTCCGTTGCTGGTGCTGTTACTTTGCAGGTAAGTCATTCCCGGCGTGCCATTCACCTGCACTTCTATTGGTGTCGCCACAGTTTGTTCAACCGTTAAGGCATCAGCGCCAATGTACTGGCTTGTTATACTTACAGTAGGCGGAGTAATTTCAGGGTATTGGCCAATAGCCAGGTTACTGATAGATATGATACCGACCACGACGATCACTATCGAAATGACAATGGCGGTAACCGGTCGTTTTATAAAGACATCTGCAATCATTCTTGTTAGTTTTTTTAGAAATAGCCAGGATTACTTTCCTTGTTTTTGCTGACCCCCTGGGGCCTGCTGTGCATTCGGATTTCCCAGAACGATCTTACCGCCATCGCGCAACCGCTGGAAACCATCCGTTATTACTTTATCGCCTTCATTTAAGCCTTCCAGCACGACTATATTGTTTCCTATCGGCGGGCCTAATTTCACCTTGAGCTGTTTGGCGATCGTATCATGGCTTACAAAAACAAAACTCTCGCCCATTTGCTCGCTCACCGCTTTTGCAGGAATGATGATCCTGTTGCCAGACTGCTCATTTAATACTTTTACTACACAGCTCATCCCGTCCTTTAGCACATCATCAGCGTTTGGAAACTGGACCCTTACTTTAATGGTCCCGGTCTGATTGTTCACCCCCCTGTCAATAGCTAATATTTTACCGGGCTTATTGTATGTGGTAAACCCGTCTGTCAATTGCAATTTGAAGGTAGAATCCGTGCTCTTTTTTTGCAGGTTATAAAAACGGTTGATATCCTGCTCATTGATCACTACATCTACCGCTATTGGGTTTTCGCTTGATATGGTATTCAACAATGTTGTTCCCGGGCTAACCTGTGCACCGAGTTTCACCTGCGATATACCTATGCGCCCTGTAAACGGCGCTGTGATAAGTGAGTAAGAAAGATCCGTTTTTGCCGATTCAATAGCGGCTTTTGCAACAGCTACCTGGCTTTTATTGGTTTCGAAAGTCGCAACTGCCTGGTCAACGGTTTGACGGGCTACAGCGTCTTGCTGTTGAAGGTAATTGTAGCGGTCAACATCCTTTTGCGCCTTTACCAAATTGGCATTCGCGCTCGAAAGGTTGGCAACGGCCTGGTCATAGGCAGCCTGGTATTTGCGGCGGTCTATCTCATAAAGCGTCTTCCCTTTTTGCACAACTTCCCCTTCTTTAAAGAAGATCCCGGTTATGAAACCTGCAACCTGGCTGCGTAATTCTACATTATTAATAGCGACTACCGAACCCTGGTATTGATCATAATAAATAGCATCTGCTTTTTTCACTTCAGCAACACTTACGGGCGTAGGTGGCAGCGCAGCATTCTTTTTAGTGGGTTTGTTGCATGACGCCAAAGCTAATAGAACTGCTGTGGCTGAAAAATATATGTATCTGTTTTTCATGTGTGTGATATTCAAATTCATTGTACGTTTAGGGTGCCTAACGCTTTTTCAAGATCTATTTTACTTGACAGTAATTGAAACAAGGCATTATAATAATTCAATTCGGCAGTTCGCAAATCCGACTGCGCAATTATAACATCCAGGTAAGTTTTGATCCCCTCCCGGTACTGCAGGCTTACTACAGTATATACATCCTTAGCCAAACTGACGTTTTGTTTTAAAAACTGCCAGTTGCTAAAATTGCTTTTATACCCTGCCAGCGCCTGCACATACTCCGTATTAATGGTATTACGCGAATTGACAATATCGAGGTCGGCACGGTCAACCTCCAAACGTGCCTTGCTTAAATTTTGCAGCCGCTTACCCCCCTGGAAGATGGGCAACGCCAGCGTAAGCCCGGCATAGGCATTTGGGAATGAATTATTATAAAGGGTAGAAAACCTGTCGCTCAGGTATACCAGGTTATAATTTCCGGTAGCTGAAACAGACGGTAAAAATCCCCATTTATAATAGCTCACATTTACATTTTGCAGGTTTTTTTGTGTTTGCAGTAATTGATATTCAATTCGTTTGTTAACGTCTAGTTGTTGATTGGTATCAATAGTTGCCTCTGTTTCATAACGTGTGGAATCGTATGAAAGGCTCAATTGATTGGATGGGTTAAAGCCCATGATCTGTTTTAGATAAGCCAATTTACTTTTTATACTTTCCTCGGTTTGCTTGCGCGATGCCAGCGAATTATTTAGCGCGATAGTAGCTTGTTTGTAGTCCGTTTTATCAACTACCCCTGCCTGGTACCTGGAGTAAGCATCTTTCAAGCTCCTTTGCAGCCTTGTAATATCCTCATTCAAAATATCCAATTGCTTTTGTGATAACAACACATCAAAAAATGCCTTGCTTACATCTGATACCACATTGATCTGGCTGCTGGTGGTATTCTCTTTATAATACAGGCGCGAATATTTTGCAGCCTTTGCTGCCTGTAAAACATCATTGTTATATATAACCTGCGTGGCCTGCAATCCTAAGGTGGAAAAATTATTGATATTGGTAGTTGTAGTTGGCAATGCAGCACTGCCGGCGGTTGATACCGGGCTGCCTTTAAAATAATAGTCGTACAAACCAGAACCACTTACTTGTGGCAGCCATGCCGATAAGCTGATTTTAATATTACGTTCGTTTATCGCCTCATCAATTGTGGCCTGCTTCACTACCGGTTGATTCTGTAGGGCAAACTGAACACATTGCTTTAAGGTGATTGTTTTTAATGTGTCGGCATTATTTTGTGCGCAAAGAAGTAAGGGAAAAAATAAAATACAGCTTAATGCTATCAGGTAACGTAGTTTTTCCATAGAATAGAGTAGAGGATGCTTAGAACAACGCAAATTAAAGGCATTGGTTCCCATAAATTTTAATAAATTTACAGAATCTGCTAATTATGGCATAATTATGAATAAACCGAAATAGGCAACAATATTTTTACTGTATTCAATATTATTAACAAATAACAAAAGGCGCTTTTTCTTGTTTTTTAAAAAAAATGGAAAAATGTGACACGAATTAAATAAAAAATTTAATTAATTTGCCTCTTGAGAATTTACATTGCGCCTCAAAGTGTAATGCAAACATTATCAGTTATCTAAAATAAAGTTATAAACTTGTTCATGATATTTTTACAAAAAATTAAAGCAGTGCTAATACATGGGTAAAAAACTACATGACAAAATTGCGCTTTTTAAAGACGCAGAAATGGCCAGGGAACGGGGGTTATATCCCTTTTTCAGGCCTATTGAATCCGGTCAGGATACGGAAGTTTTTATCGATGGTAAGCGTGTACTAATGTTTGGTTCAAACTCATACCTTGGGTTAACCAATCATCCTAAAATTAAAGAAGCTTCAAAAAAAGCGATTGATAAATATGGCACGGGTTGTGCAGGTTCACGATTTTTAAACGGGACACTTGACATACATATAGAATTAGAGAACAGGCTTGCCACTTATGTAAATAAGGAAGCGGCTGTTCTTTTCAGCACAGGGTTCCAGGTAAATCTTGGTGTCCTGTCATGTATCACAGGGCGTAATGATTACTTAATATTGGATGAATATGACCATGCCTCGCTGATCGATGGCAGCCGTCTTTCCTTCTCAAGGGTGATCAAATACGGTCATAATGATATGGCTGATCTCCGTCGAAAACTGAGCATCCTGCCTGAAGAAGCTGTTAAACTGATCGTAGTTGACGGTATTTTCAGTATGGAAGGTGATATTGTTAAGCTGCCTGAAATTGTTGAGCTTGCTGAAGAGTTTGGCGCCAATATTATGGTTGATGATGCACATAGTCTTGGTGTTATCGGTGAAAAGGGTTCCGGTACCGCCTCGCACTTCGGCTTAACCAAGGATGTCGACCTGATCATGGGCACATTCAGTAAGTCACTGGCCTCGCTGGGTGGCTTCATCGCTGCCGACTTTGCAACTATCGATTATTTAAAACATCGTGCCCGCTCATTAATGTTTAGCGCCAGCATGCCTCCGGGCGCTGTAGCGAGCGTTATTGCAGCATTGGATATCATTGAAACCGAACCTGAACGTATTGCAAAACTATGGGATAATACAAATTACGCCCGTAAACTGCTTATCGAAGAAGGCTTTGACCTCGGCCCTACCGAAAGTCCAATCCTTCCGATCTATGTTCGTGATAACGAAAAAACTTTCCTGGTTACAAAACACCTGCAAAATGCGGGCGTATTTGTTAACCCTGTTGTTTCTCCGGCAGTTCCATCTGATTCGTCCCTGTTACGGTTTTCATTGATGGCAACACATACTTTTGCCCAGATCGACGAGGCAATTGAGAAGATAGCTAAGGCATTTAAAGAAGTTGGTGTTACCACCATCAACGAAAATATATAAAATAATCACCCCGTTAATTGCGGGGTGATTATTTTATCCTCTGTAAACCTGGACACCCTAAATGAAGAGAATAGTTACGGTAAGCTCCAAAAAGGATCTTGCCAAGTTTATTGATTTTCCACACGATCTCTATAAAGACGACCCTAACTACGTACCGGAGTTATTCATCGCCCAAAAGGACCTGCTTACCACCCACCCTTTTCATAAACATTCATCGTTACAAACATTTTTAGCTTATGATGACGACAAGATCGTTGGCCGCATCGCCTCTATCCTGAATAACAATCATAACAAATTCAATCATGCTAATGATGGTTTTTGGGGCTTCTTCGATTGTATCAACGACCAGGAAGTAGCCGACATGCTTTTTAAGGAAGCTGCCGACTGGCTAAAAAACCAGGGGATAAAAGGGAAGTTCATAGGCCCTGTTAACTTTTCCACCAATGAAGCTTGCGGTTTACTGGTAAAGGGGTTTGATAGCCCGCCTGTATTGATGATGACTTATAACGCACCGTATTATGCTGACCTGATCGAAAAAGCAGGATTTGCAAAACAAATGGACCTGATCGCCTGGCATTGGGAAGGTGAAAGTTATGATGACCGTTCGGTAAGGCTACTGAATGCATTGCAAGAGCGTTTGAAAAGAAACAACATCGTCATCCGTAAAGTCAACCTGAAAAATTTCAAAGCTGAAGCAGCCGCGCTACGCGAGGTTTACAATTCCGCCTGGGATCAGAACAGTGGATTTGTGCCTTTAACGGATGATGAGTTCAACCATCTCGCTAAGGACCTGAAGCTGATATTAGATACTGATTTCGCCTTAGTTGCCGAACAAAACGGGAAATTGGTAGGCTTCGGTTTAGCATTACCCAATTTAAACGAGGTGCTGATAAAAGTAAAAAGAGGCAGGTTGTTACCCACAGGTATTTTTAAAATACTGATGAACAAAAGCAAGATCAAAAGTATCCGCATCTATGCCCTTGGAGTTATCGACGGGTATCGGAAGATGGGTATCGAGGCTTGCTTATATGGTACTATTATAAAGGAATACAAAAGAAAAGGCTTTACACACGCTGAGGCCGGCTGGACATTGGAAAACAATACGCTGATTAATGAAGCCATAAAGGCCATTAATGGTGACCCTTATAAAACGTACAGGTTATACGAGAAGACGATCTGAAACATACTTCTTTCCCCTGAAGCAGTATGTTTATAAAACTGACAAAATTCATATTTTGGTCAACTTTATAAATCGATAGCTATTTTTGCTGAAAAATTCAGTCCTTTGAACGGGCTCAACAGCAATCAATGCTACGGTCACAATTTTAATAACACGAAAAAATAGAATATGAAAAGTAACATTCAACCAGCCGAAGGTAAGCTTGGCATTTTAATACCAGGTTTGGGAGCCGTAGCGACTACCTTGATCGCCGGTGTTGAGGCCGTTAAAAAAGGCTTGTCACAACCAATCGGTTCACTTACTCAAATGGGCCACATCCGCTTAGGTAAAAGAACCGAAAACCGCTACCCGAAAATTAAAGACTTTGTGCCGATAGCCGACTTTAATGATATCGTTTTTGGCGGTTGGGATGTTTATGAAGATAACGTATACCAGGCAGCAATGAATGCGAAAGTATTGGAGGCTGGTTTATTAAATGCCATTAAACCCGAGCTGGAAAAAGTAGTGCCCATGAAAGCCGCTTTTGACCAGAACTATGCCAAGAACCTGATTGCTACCAACGTAAAAACCGGTACACGTTATGAGCTTGCTCAACAGGTGATGGCTGATATCAAAAACTTTAAAGAGAAAAATGATTGCAGCAGGATCGTACTGGTATGGTGTGGTTCAACTGAGATCTATTACGAAGCTTCTGAAATACACCAAACTTTGGCCAAATTCGAGCAGGCTTTATTGGACGATGATAAGCGCATATCACCAAGTATGATCTATGCTTATTCAGCTTTAAAATTAGGTATCCCGTTTGCAAACGGCGCTCCAAACTTAACAGTTGATATTCCTGCGATGATCGAATTGGCTAAGTTGACTGAAACTCCAATCGCCGGTAAAGATTTCAAAACAGGCCAAACCCTGATGAAAACCATATTGGCCCCCGGATTGGCTGCCCGCTCGTTAGGTGTTAAAGGCTGGTTCTCTACCAACATATTAGGCAACCGTGATGGTTTAGTATTGGACGATCCGGATAACTTTAAAACCAAGGAAGTTTCAAAACTGGGTGTACTGGAAGATATTTTCAAACCAGAAGAGAATCCTGAACTCTATGGCGACTTGTATCACAAAATACGTATCGACTACTACCCTCCGCATGGCGACAACAAAGAAAGCTGGGATAACATTGACATTTTTGGCTGGTTAGGCTACAAAATGCAGATCAAGATCAACTTCCTTTGCCGCGACTCGATATTAGCAGCACCTATCGCATTGGATTTGGCTTTATTCAGCGATCTTGCAAAAAGGGCACAAATGAGCGGGATACAGGAGTGGTTATCGTTCTATCTGAAATCACCGCAAACTGCTCCGGGCTTACACCCTGAAAATGATATATTCAAACAATTAATGAAATTGCAGAACACCCTTCGCCACATGATGGGCGAAGATTTGATCACTCACCTGGGTTTAGATTACTACCAGGATTTGGTTGAAGCGTTGTAATGTTGTTTCATAAGCTGATCGCTACAAGCCTTGGTATTGGCTACATAGGTAAAGGAGCAGGCACGGTAGCAGCCGCTGCCTGCTCTGTTTGTTGGTACCTCGCCTACCGGAACGGCTATCAGCCTGTCCCCTCTTTATTGATCACTATTGCCATAACCCTGATCGGGATTTGGTCATCAAACGTTGTTGCTCAGATATGGGGAAAAGACCCAGCTCGTGTAGTTATCGATGAAGTGGCGGGCATGTGCATCAGCTTACTTTTTATACCTGTAAGTATCAAATACGTAATAGCCGCCCTTATCCTTTTCCGCTTTTTTGATATTGTAAAACCCCTGTTTATCAGGAAGCTGGAAAAATTCCCCGGTGGCTGGGGCATCATGTTCGATGATGTTTTGGCTGGTATCTATGCCAATATAGTTCTTCAAATCATCCTGCTGTTTCGCTTTTTCTGATTCTGTGGAAATGTTGAAATTTTTATTAATCAATCGATTGATTTTGACTTTTTGACCACAATAGTCTGATTGGAATTTTCCTATTTT
>Ga0105237_10003020_pt1 | contig 20305 bp, 16 predicted proteins | sample KBSC24metaG_FD_81520 | JGI IMG/M metagenome (GOLD analysis project Ga0105237, IMG submission 81520) | Corn rhizosphere microbial communities from Kellogg Biological Station, Michigan, USA - KBS C2-4 metaG | ecosystem: Host-associated > Plants > Roots > Rhizosphere > Soil | place: Michigan, USA... | reverse complement strand
TCTGCAGGTATGTTACTTATCAATCCATGTACGCCACGTTCGCCAAACTCATCTTTTTCCGCACCGCCCACATGTGTGAGACCACAGGTAGTGAGTAGACCACCGCCAAAGGTGCGTAACCAATCTGCACCTTTATTAGAAAAAGGCTGCGGTGGTACAACGCCTGCATGATTTAACCACACAAGACTGTGCTGATTGTAAAATGCATCAGCTATATCCATGGCTCTATCCAACACTACTTTATAACGAAGTCCTGTACCTGTATTAATCCACGCAATGCGTGTACCTCGCCCAACACCATTGTCAAGCACAGATGTTTCTATACCGCCAAGCTGCGCGTGATTTGATATTTTATTTTTCCAATTGGTCAAGCAAATAATTTTAAGGCACAAAGGCATCGAGGCACAGAGGCACAAAGTACAAATCAGGTTTTACTTTGTAAAGAGTGTGTCTTTTGCGTTGCCTGCTGATTTCAAATAAGCCAACAAGTCTTTCAATTCTTCCGGGTTAAGCCGGTTGATTAACCCAGGCAGCATTGGAGAAATTTCTGATACTCTTGTACGTGTAACATCCTTCTTTAAAACGTCTCTTGTTGTTAATGGCGCAAAAGGATTTTGTGATACCACATATTTCTCATCATCCTGGCTTATCATTCTTCCAACAACCGTTCCGCCATCTTTCAAATAAAATACGGTAGCGCCATATTGATCTGAAATCGTTTTGCTTGGATCAATAATTGCTTCAAGCATGTCGTGGTAAGAGAAGCGTGTGCCCAGTTGTGTAAGATCAGGACCAGCAACACCACCCTGCCCATTCATTGTATGGCAGGCAATACAAAGAGATGCTGCAAACATAGCTTTTCCTCTTTCAAAATTGCGATGATTCATTCCACTGTCAACATACTTCATGGCTTCATCCACCTGCCATCCCCTGCCAGGTCCTTTAGGCTGCAAAGCTCCTTTAGCAAGGTCTGTACCTGAAAGGCCAACAATAGAATCACCAGAAAGATTATTAAAATATGCAAAGCGATCTTTAGGCACATTCTTCAATGCAGCTTTTCTTGCCCCATCAATAAAGCCCACAAAGCTGTGGCCACCTTTAAACCCGAATGCATTGTAAAACCATTTGAAATATTTATCCTGCAACTCAGGCGTCCATCCTGCCTTTACCTGGCTTAACGCAACAGCATACCACGTTTGCTGCCCCGGTGGAATTTTGGAAAGCATTCCTGCTATATCCATTCCGTATTGCGGGTTACGCATGATAAGATCTGATGAATTGGTAAAAGTTTGCTGGCCGCTGCTGTTGTCATCTTTTGCATCAGCTATAAGAGCCACTGTTTTTTCTACTACTTGTGGCGCATTTAAATAGGCCAGCAACTTCACCAGTTCACGGTTTAATTCATTACCACCATTGGCTGGATATTGAGGTGTAAGGTACGCTACCAGGTTAGCACGGCCACTAGTATCTGTTGAGTCAACACGAGATAAAGTAAGTTCTATTGCACGCAGGAAATCTATTTTCTGAGGCTCTGATAATTTACCATAATCAACCCCTTCAAGTGCAGCAAGCATTGGGCCTTTATTTTTCCCATCTCCCCTGCGCGCAAGTGCAATCATTGCGTTTGTAAGTATTACAGGATCTTTTTCAGCCAATGCTTTTTGCTGCCATTCACTTACTGGTTGATGTTCAATTGCAATGCGTGCCGCATAACGGATAAAGCGATCTTCGCTTTTTAAAGAGGGCCATGCAAAATCAACCGCACCTGCTTTTGGTGTACTATGGTACTCTTCTAACTGTCTTCTTAATTTTTGTTCCGCTGTAAGTTCAGGAACTGGTAATGGATCTTTGTTTTCTGTATTATCGCCATAATAAACACGGTATAAATCAGACTCCAGCCTGCGGCCACCTGTAAGAAAATATAAAGCACCATCAGGACCAACAACACCATCTGTTAATGGCAATGGTGATCCTGAAACAAACTCTTCTCCTTTTGCATCATAAGAAGCACCTTTGGGTTCAAGGTGAATAGCGTAAATAATTCCAAAGCTCCAGTCAAAAGCAAAAATTGATTTGCGGTATTTTTCAGGAAACCTCGCATTGATACCGGATACCACATTTGTTGGAGAGCCTTGACCTATATTCAAAATTGCCGGAAGGTTATCAGGATAAACAGGAGACCACTTATCAGTACCAGGCCTCCAGCCGAATTCACTGCCGCTGGTTACATGACAAATACGTGTAGGGCGATACCATGGTGTGCCGATATCCCACTCCATATCAGAATCATAAGTAAACATATCACCTGCATCATTAAAAGCCAGATCAAAAGGATTGCGAAAACCAGAACTTATAAGCTCCCAGGTAGAACCTGTGGAATCAATATGTGCAATCCAGCCACCATGCCAGTTAACTGTATTGTCATGACCGTTGGGATCTTTAATTAAAGGAAACAGATTGTCCAGCTTTCCATCGGGAGTATTGCGGTAGCTGTTCATCTCGGGAATCTTTGTAAAGTTTCCTGCAATTACATACAAAGATTTTTTATCAGGCGCCATCACAATGCTGTGTGGGCCGTGCTCACCTTCACCATCCAATGCTTTTATTAAAGTCAGTTTATCAAACTCATCATCGCCATTAGTATCCTGCAAACGGTAAAGCCCGCTGCCCTTACTAAAGGCACTGTCACTGTTGTGGTTAATCATCACATATAAACTATTGAACGCATACAGCAGGCCATGGGCATAACCAATGCTAACTTTATTATTTGCCGTATCAGTCGGTGGAATACTTAATTTTTCAATCTTCACTTTGGTAACTGTATCGCCGATAGCAGGTAGCTGCATGCGATACAACGAACCATATTGATCTGATGCAATAAGACGGCCCTTGTCATCAAACGTCATAGAAACCCATGAGCCTTCACCATTTTCGGATGGCCCATACAAATGATCTGCATGAAAGCCTGATGGCAATTTAAGATGAGCAATTTTAGGATCAGAAGAAGTTTCATCTGCCTTTAATTCTTTGTTCTTACAACTGTTAAATACAAGGATGGCAAGCGTAGCAAAACATGTTAACCGCGACAGCCTGGAAATAAAAAAGCTTTGAAAAAAAATCCTATGCATGATAATGATTATTGTTTTAAACCTGTTACCTATTATACGTTGTGGCATTTCACTCAACGCTGTTTCAGTATCATCTGGCCAGTATTGTTACATTAATATAGCTGCCGTATCAGCAGCGACAATATTTCGGGATAAGTGCTTATGAAGAGGTTAGAATTAAATTAAAGTACCAAACAAAGCAACCGTTAATCTTATCAACAATTCTATTGCACATTGAGGTTATATCTTTCATACAGCAAAAAAATTAGAGGTCATAAACATAAAGACTCTAACCTATTGAACTGTCATGAACTGTGCTGGTCAGGAATACAAATAATGCGTAACTGTCAATAGCCTATGCAATCATCTATTCATATCCTTTATTATAAAATACATACAACCCATCTTTGCCAGCTACAACAATATCTTTTCTGCCGGTACCTTTTAAATCATGAATGCCGAAATAAAGACCTGTGCCTTTGCCTTGACCTAAAGAGCCGTAACTTATAATTTGTTTGGTAAATGCATCGCCATTCCATTTATAATAATAAAGACCAATGGGATCGTCAGAACCGGGATCATGATCATTATGCGCACGATAGCGTTTCCCAGTAATTAATTCATTCTTGCCATCACCGTCTATATCTACCCACTGCATGGTATGGTACTGAGAATTATACGGATCGATGGAGTGCTTTATCCAGGTGATTTTATCGCCGGAAGACGCTTTCTTTTGTTGATACCAATCAAGCCCGTAATCATGTGCCTGCCCTACAATTAAGTCTGCAAGATTATCCCCATCAACATCTGTAACAATAACCGGAACACTTGCGGTACCAAGCTTAAAATCCGGATGAAAAATCCATGCATCGCTATAAATATTTTTTGGTGCCTCAAGCCATCCGGCCGGGAGAACAAAATCTCCGCGCCCATCACCATTAATATCGCCAAATCCTAAACCATGGTCGCTGGGTTTATCAAAAATTTTATGTGCCTCAAAAGTGCCGGTGCCTTTACCGTTTTTATCTGTTATAAGTTTATAAACAATCAACGGATCGTTAGGCGTGTTGGGCACTATTTCTATAATGCCATCTCCATCAATATCCCATGCACGGGTAGTTTCAATATTTCCAGTCTCAGCAATTACATGCTCCTTCCATTCGTTATCATTGCCGGGATTTTCCATCCAGACAAGTTTTTTACGAAACCATCCACCAGTAATAAAATCCATACGTCCATCGCCATTAACATCTAACGGAATAGTTGAAAAATCATCCCAGTATTCACCAAATTGCTTACCCGCAGCAATGTAGTGACGCTTAAAAAATGAGGGCCCTTCATACCAGTATGCACCTGAAACAATATCGGGTACGTGATCATTATTAACATCAAATACTTCTGCGGGTTCATAGCTTTCTGCAGCAATTTGTTGGCTGGTAAATTTTAGTGAACGTGGCCTGTTATTAACTGCAGGTGTTTGTGTCTGACCAAAACAGGAAAGTGTAAAACATGTAGTAAAGGCTAGCAACCATGCGCTGTGCATAAGCGTAGATTTAGGTTTAAAAATAGCGAATCGAATTGAATATAAAATTTGTTTGTTCTGATGGCAATCCAATATCATCATCCCAGGTATTCCTGTGCCAAATGATGATCATACATTTAGCAGTAAGAATATCTTAAAATAAATATTTATGAAGAATCAACGTAAAATTCCAGCAACAAATAAAGCAATCGTTAACCCTCCCTGTCGCAGCGTTCCTGTTGAAGTTATATTTTCATACAGCAAAAAAGTTACAGGTCGTAAACATAGAAACTCTAACCTATCAAACTGTCACGCACTGTGCTGACCCAAAGAGAAATAACAGCAGGCTGGTAAAAGATAATCCTTCTGAAATCAGATCCTGTTGATCATGATTTCAAACTTCATTTCTACTTCTTTCTGTCATAATAATAATCGTATTTTACATTAACAAACGCCGCTAATGAAAAACATACTTGTGTTAACTGATTTTTCTATTGCTTCCCTGCATGCACTTGAATACTGCTGTATAGTTAGCTGCCAGCTAAAACCAGCCAAGGTTATCTTATACCATTCTTACGCAACTATTACGGAAGACGCAGATGCTGAATCAGAAGAATCAACGCCGGAAAATTTTTACAACCTTTCCATTACACGCTTACAGAATTTAATTGATGGACCTTTGAAGAAATATGCTGACAGACTATCTTTTGCTGCAGCCGCGTCTGATAGAACACTTGAAGATGGTATTAATGATTTTTGTGAGGCGAATGAAGTGGATTTAATTATAATGGGCGCTGGTGGAAAAAATAAAAAAGCAGTGGGCAGCACTGCTGTAACAATGGTGGATGTAGCGCATTACCCTGTAATGGCAGTGCCGGTGAATGCTGCATTAAATACTGTACAGTCAGTTGTTTTTGCAAGCGATTTACAGCCTATGGAAAGATCTATTGAAGAAAGGATTATAAGATTTTTCCGTGCAGCGCATCCTAAATTATATGTGCTGAATGTTGATAGAAAAGAAAGAAATTTTGGTCCCGAATCAAGCTTTGAGCTACGCGAGCTACATTCTTTGCTTGAAGAGTTTAACCCTGAGTTTATTTTTACCGAAGATGCTGATACAGTTGAAGGCGTTGAACGTATTACGAAAGAAAAATCTGCATCACTGTTAATCACCATACATAAGGAGCGAAGCTGGTTGTACCGTTTGTTGCATCCAAGTGTTACAGAAGAGCTTGCCGTGCATCATAATACAGTATTACTATCGCTATATAATGGAGAAAAGTAAAATAACGTATAACAGATCACTATTTATAATAAGTAGCAAATGAAAATTTGTGTGGCACAAATAAAGCCTGTCAAGGGTGATGTTACTTTTAACATTCAACATCATAAGACATTCATTCATCTTGCTGTTGAAGAAAGTGCAGAGATGATTGTTTTCCCTGAGCTTTCTATAACAGGTTATGAGCCTTCACTGGCCAAAGAATTAGCAACAACAAAAGAAGATGAAAGGCTTGAAGCGTTTCAGCAAATCAGTGACAAGAACAATATTGTTATTGGTGTGGGTATACCTTTAAACAGTAACAACGGAATTATGATTGGCATGGTTATCTTTCAACCGCATAAGCCACGTGCAACTTATGTAAAACAATATCTGCACGCTGATGAATTTCCTTTTTTTATACTGGGCCAACCTCTCGCACCGTTAATACAACATAAGATTGCTCTTGCAATTTGTTATGAAATTTCTGTACCTGATCATTCAGAAGCTGCGCATGAAAATGGTGCTGCAATTTACATTGCAAGCGTGGCTAAATCTGTAAAAGGAATGGAAAAAGCCATAGAGAGCCTTTCAGCAATCGCAAGAAAATATTCCATGATTACTTTAATATCTAATTGCGTTGGTCATTGTGATGATTTTGAATGTGGCGGAAGGAGCGCAGTCTGGAACAATGAAGGGATATTATTAGCGCAACTTGATAACAAAGAAGAGGGTATGCTAATAATTGATACGAGCAATCTGGAAGTGACAGTAAAAGCCTTACATTAAATCTTGATTCACTCTGATAAAATTCCTGTTTCCTAATCCAAACAAAGTCCCCGGGCAGAGACCTTGTTTGTAGTGTTTTAATTGTACAGCTTAGTAATAATGATGGTGGTGATGGTAAGGCCTGTAAGTATAATATCTTCCGCAATAACATCCACTTAATGTAATACTGAGTATTGAAACAACCACCAGGATTAGTAGATAATGCCTCTTCATAAATACTGTTTTTGTTTTTATAATCCGGCCTAAAAATGGCCAGCTCTTGGAATTATAAAAACATACTTCGTTTATTAATGAATTACATTTCTTTTATTAAGTGCTTGTTAATTTATAAACGTACAATTTGGTCGTTAATATAACAACCAGCTTTAAGATGCAGCAGTTACCAGCGGAAGTGATACAAAAAATGTAGTGCCGATGTTCTCCGTAGTCTCAAACCATATTTGTCCGCGTGCAGTTTCAGCGATGGCTTTACAAATGGCAAGTCCAAGGCCAGTGCCGGATGACTTAGTAGTGAAGTTAGGCTCAAATATCTTTTGCTGCATTTGTGGAGGAATGCCTGTTCCATAATCCTTAACATACACTATAGCCTTATTGTCTTTGCTGTATTCGCCAATTAATATACGTATAGGATTGTTACCGGCAGAGGCCTCTATGGCATTTTTAATAAGATTGGTAAACAGCCTGCTCAATTGTATCTTATCCGCTTCAACCCAATATTCATTGTCACTTTTATCCCAAAGCAACGAAATACTGCTGTCTGTTTTATATAGGGTGATAACAGACTGCAATACATCGTTTACGTTAAATCTTTCAATATTAAGGTTACTGGCAATGTTAGCAAATTGAGAGAAGTCACCTGCAATTTTTGACAATTGTTCAATCTGCTCAATCAATGTATTTGCAACCCTTGAAGAAAGATCCTTTACATTAGCAGCATTACTATCTATTGCCCGCTGCATGTACTGTATGCTTAGCTTCATAGGCGTAAGCGGGTTTTTAATTTCATGTGCAACCTGTCTTGCCATTTCACGCCAGGCATCTTCCCTTTCGCTTTGTGCAAGTGCATGGGCGCTGTCTTCCAGCTTGCGTACCATTTTATTATACTCCTTTACCAGCACTCCTATTTCGTCATTGCTTTTCCACTCAATTTCTTCATTCATTTTGCCAAGATTAATTTCTTTCATCCTGTTGCTGATAAGTGTAAATGAAGAAGTGATTCTATTAGTTACCAGCAAGGCTATCGCTCCTGCCAAAAGAAAAATAAGTGCATTAAGATCAATCAAAGTAACAAGGAAGTTGGATATTTCCTGGTTCAATTCTTTCTCTGCATTAAGGTAAGGAATGTTGAGGTAGGCAATTACATCTCCATTGGCTTCACGTATGGGCGTATAGGCGCTTAGAAAAGAGAAATTACCCACTTTTTCGTTTTGCAGGTATTGAAGCTTTTTTGCGTAACGAAGATTGTAATAAGCATCCGGCTGCATCTTGGAGCTCAATATCTGTTTATTATAAATCAACTGCTGTGTGCTTGCACGAAGATTACCTGACTCATCATAAATATTTACTTCAGCATTATGTTCTTCAGATATGTCAATAATCTTTCTTTCAAGATCTCCACTTGTAACTATATCGTTAATATCGCTTTGCTCATCAAATGTCAATTGGCTTTTAATGCGCGTTTCCACTTCACTTGATATTACCTGTATATTCTTTGCAAGTTTTTCCTGGTTGTTGTTATAATATCTTTTAATGAAGAAGGAAATAGTGGTTGCACCAATAACCAAAAAAGAAAAAAGACTAATGAAAATGATAATTGCCAGTATTTGTGTGCGGATATTAAAGTTGAAAACATTTTTTATGTTCTTCCATCTAAACCTGGCCGCAAACAAAATAATTGCTACCTGGAAGAGTATTACCACAAGAATAAAAGTGGTAAACAGGTAAGAGAAAAAAGTAAGTGATTCTGCAAAGCGGTTGTTCTTCTTTATTATCACCACCACTTTGGCATTGCCCGCATTGTACCAAAGCTCATCATTTTCTTTATTCCTTCGTAATTCGAATTCAAATTTTGGAAGCTGGTTATTAAATAACGTATCAGAAAAAGTATAACTGCTGTAGGTTGCTATTAACTTCTGTTTGCTATAAAGTGCATAGGAATAACCATCAGTAGAAAAGTCGTTCCCTTGTTTAAAAAGTTCCGGAAAAAGTGATTCACTTTTATATGGCTTGGGCCTGAGTATAATAAAGAGATACCCTAATGTATCACGGTTGGCATCTGTAACGGTACGATTATAAATATAGGTGAAGCGCTCATTGATACTTTCATAATAAAATAAATCATCTACGCCTGTTGGTACACCCCTGTTTTTTACGATTGACTGAAGAGCATAAAACGAAACCGGGTCTTCGTTGTATAAAGGAGTTAATTTTTTACTGAAGGTGTATATTCTTGTATCATACTTATTAAGATAACCCGAAAAGTTATCCTTAAGTAGACTGTCTTTAAAGTGCCTGTTTAAATTTTCGTATTCAAGTCTTTCAAAGTTTTGCCTGGTAAAAGCTTCAGAAAAATTGGCTGTAGAAAAACTCATCAGGTTTTCACCAAGCTGATCTGTTTTAAGCGCAAGTCTTTCTGCAAGCTTACTGCGAAAGAGTACTTCTTTATCCCGGTATTGCCACGTTACAAGTAAGGTGATAAAAGCAGAGAAGAAAATCACCCAAAAAAGAAAAAATGGAGATTTAATCAATGCAATGGCATGATCATTTTTTCGAAGCATGCATAACAGTGAAAATAAAATCACCCATAATAAAATAAGTATCCTTACATCTATAGGATAGTTATGTGTTCTGAAAGTAATATAAATAAGTCCGGAGGCTGTAATTAAAGCCATCCTTGTAAACAGGTTATAAGAAAGTTTATAAGAAGGCAGCAACAATAATGTGCTTAAATGATAATAAGATAATATCATAAAGCAAAGCAGCAGAAAACAAATAAACGTGTATGCTGTAAGGCTGAAAATATTGGTAACATCGAAAGATATCTGTGAGTCAATTACAAGACTTTTAATAATATCTGTGTACTCAAATGTAATTACGGGTATACAACACAAACAGGCAATTGCCAATGCATACATCCATTTTTTCTTTTGATTGAAGGAGCTTTCCCAAAGCTGCAGGTTATTAAATTTTGTAAAGATGATAAGCCAGTAAATAAATATGGTATTGATGAGTAAATCTCCTAAAGACCTGTGCAGGTTGCTTGTTGCGTAAACAATAGGATCAAACAAACCATAACTTTTGAAGTTAAAAGGAAACGGAAAATAATAACTTAACACCCGCGAAATAATCATTCCGGAAAACAGGAAAAGAAACCCTGGCCAAAAACCTTTTTCCTTTACAAGCTCTGTTGATACTGCATTAATGAAAATGAAAAAGAGTATAATAGCAAAAACCCTTAATGCAATTGACCATCCATCGGGCCTGTCTATATCAACATCTTTCTTTTGAGAAAAATGATAGAGCACCTGGCCAGTTGAATTATATACAGGCGTGCCTGTGTCTGAAGAATTAATTTCATAAAATTTTTCCAGCGATGGGTCCCCGGCAAAACTGCTTTGCAGGTAAGCGTTCTGAACAATATATTCCCAGTGTAAAGGAATAAGACCTGCAATAATGTAAGTAGCCCCTTTGTATTGCCGCGTTTGTTTTACTAATTCAAAAAGACCGTTTTGATATTGAACCGGGTAACTGCCATCTGCTTTTTTTAAATCCTTCGGATTAACAGAAGCCCTGTTGGTGTTCCAATACAATTGCAAAGGATTACCTATATCATTAAGAACGTATGTAAAAAGGCCGAAATCTTTTTGTGTAAAGCTTAGTTTATACTTGTTGCTTCCATCTGATAAAAGGCCGGCAATGGCATCATCATCAAGCAGAATATCATTGAAGTCCCTTTCACGGGAAGCAACATAAGTTTCCAGGTTTCTTTTTACACTTTCAGGAGAAGAGTTAAAAGAAACGTAATTAGTAAGCACAAAGGAAATAGTATATAACCATGCTGCAGTAATAGCAAGGTAACCGTGCCTGAAAACCGCTTTCTTAAATACCCGAATCAATTTGTATGATTTGCTTTTTTTATCTTGTTCCAGAGTTCATCCATCTCGGCTAAAGACATGTTATGTAAATCGATCCCCTTTTCTTCGGCCATCTTTTCCATTTGAGTAAACCTGTAAATAAATTTTTTATTTGTTTTATCCAGCACAGCTTCGGCGTCAACGTGCAAAAACCGTGCATAGTTTACAAGGCTGAATAATACATCGCCAAATTCTTCCTCAACTTTCGCTTGCTCATTAAGTGTAATAGCTTCCTTCAATTCATCTATTTCTTCCTCCACCTTTTTCCATACATCTTCTTTATTTTCCCATTCAAAGCCAACCTGTTTTGCTTTTTCCTGTATGCGGGCAGCTTTTACTATAGATGGCAGAGAAACAGGCACGCCGCTCAGGACAGATTTTTTACCTTCCTGCTTTTTTATTTTTTCCCAGTTACGCTTTACATCTTCTTCATCATTCACCTGCACTTCACCATAAATATGCGGATGCCTTACAACCAGTTTTTCACTAATGCCTTCAATCACCTGTTGCAAGGTAAATTTGTTTTGCTCAGCACCAATTTTTGCGTAGAATAGTATATGCAGCAATAAATCACCCAACTCTTCTTTAATATTGCTCCAGTCTTCTTCTGCAATTGCGTCTGCAAGCTCATATGTTTCTTCAATGGTCATTGAGCGCAGCGTATGAATGGTTTGCTTTTTATCCCAGGGACATTTTTCCCTAAGCTCATCCATAATTTTCACCAATCCTAAAAAAGCATTTTCCAACGGCATAAAATAAATTTCAGTTTAATCTAATTAAGTGCTAAGATAAATTGCAGGCAATGAAAATACAATTACCATCACAATGCTAAAAATTTAAATATACAGCCGGCAGAATTGCATCTGGTATCAGAATCATCATGTTAAATAAAATGCAAACAGTATAAATAACATTTATTCACCCTTCCTGCAGGTGAATGAATACAATATTCTACCAAGGTTTTCGTGTTATGGTTATATCAACCGTATTTTTGAATCAAATTAATGTCTTCATGAAATTTTTATGCCTGTTTTTGTTGCTTTTGCCCGCGGGTTTTTGTTTTAGCCAATATTATTATAATGACATTATTGCGCCTCAACAGGCACAAGCTCAAAACATGTTGCTGAAAAAAAACAATATAAAAAAAGTAACAGCAACCAGTATAGAAAATGATAACGCCCAGGGTTCGGCTTTTAAAATTGACCAGGATATTTTGCAAAATGGCGATGTTATTATTACCAACAGTACCGATGCAGCCGGCATAAACACTTACACCAAAAGTAATTTCAGCAACAGTAAAATCATTCGTAATGTTGACAGTAACTCAAACGTTGTTACAACCGTTTCTTATAAGTATGACAATACAGGAAAGTTATTGAACATAACATCTGTTACCAATGATGCTTTTATGAACAGCCACCTGGAAGAGCAACACCAATGGTTTTACAACGCTGAAAAGCCGTCTTATATGTTGCGTGTTAAAGATGGAAAAGACACCACACGTATTGAGTTTGTTTATGATGAAAATGGAAATTTAGGTGAAGAAAAATGGATGAAAAAAAATTATACCTTAGAACACTGGTATTATTATTATGATAATGCCGGAAGACTCACAGATATTGTACGATTTAATTTAAAGGCAAAAAAAATGCTGCCTGATTTTTTGTTTGAATATGATGCTGCCGGCAAACTGGTTCAAACAACGCAGGTTCCTTCAGGCATAAGCAGTTATCTTATATGGAAATACGCTTTCGATGACAAAGGACTTAAAACAAACGAAACATGTTACAACAAACAAAAGCAGGTCGTAGGTAAAATTGTTTACTCATACCAATAAGAAATCCGTTTCAAAATGTTAATATCCCCCTTATTTGAACATATAAAAAACAAATTAAACAGATCTCTTGGTATTCATATTTCTACATTTTCTCATCAAAGGGTCTATGGAGGTGATATTAACCAAACCTTTATTTTAAAAACAGATAAGGGAAATTTTTTTGTAAAAACGAATGACACCCCGGAGTATAAACACATGTTTGAAAAGGAAGCACGGGGACTTAATCTTTTAAAATCTGTTACAGAAGATTTTATTCCGCAGGTAATAACTGAAGGTACTTTCGGGCGAACAATTTTTCTTGTGCTCGAAAATATATCCCCTGGTGTTGCTTCAGCCAACATGTGGCAGAATTTTGCACAGCACCTTGCAACTATTCATAAACAAACTGATAAACATTTCGGGTTAAGCTATCACAATTATATTGGCAACCTTCCGCAAAAAAACAAGCAATACAACACGTGGGCAGAATTTTACAGCAATAAAAGACTTCTTCATCTTACGGCGTTAGCAGCAGATCAAAAACTACTTACCAGTGCAGATACTAAGATGATGGAAAATATTTGCAGTAAACTGGGAGATATTTTTCCACCAGAACCCGCGTCTTTATTACACGGCGATTTATGGAACGGCAATTACCTTATCAATGAACATGGACAAGCTCTAATTTTCGATCCTGCAGCTTATTACGGTCACAGAGAAATGGACATTGCAATGACATTACTTTTTGGCGGCTTCGACAATTCTTTTTACAACAGCTATAATGAGATTTTTCCTCTCGAGAAAAACTGGATGAAACGCATGGACGTTTGCCAGTTATACCCACTTATGGTTCATCTTATTTTGTTTGGCGGGCATTATTATGATTCCATAAAAACAATACTTACAAAATATCAATAGTGTACATAGAGATAGTGCTACAGTATTTGAACTTTCTTTTAATTTACCACGACTTAATTTATTTAGCGCATGATTAGTTATAATCCTAAAGACTGGGCTTTGTTTTTGTTTAGATTTCATAAAACAGATACAGTAAGAAAGCTATTTCCCCTTATTATTTTTATCAGTATTTATTCCGGCATTATAGCTTACATGGAAATGGAAGTTTTCAAACTTTCTCAAAGCAGCCTTGTTAAAAATATTCCTTTAATGCACAGCCTTCTTGGGTTTGCTATTTCAATGCTGCTGGTATTCAGAACAAATACCGCTTATGATCGTTGGTGGGAAGGAAGAAAACACTGGGGCTCTCTCATTAACAACAGCCGCAATATGGCCATTAAGTTAAACAGCTTTCTTCCGCATGATGATACCAAAGACAGGTTGTTTTTTAAAACATTTATTCCACAATTCGCCGTTGAGTTAATGCTGCATCTACAAGCGGATTCTACCCGCTTTGAATTTGATGAACAACCTCATCCTGAACTTGCAAACCTTGACAGAACCAAACACGTTCCAAACCAGGTAGCTTCATTAATAATGAGCCGTATTAACATACTTTACAGGCAGCAGAAAATTACCGGTGATCAGTTAATTATTCTTAATAATGAAATGCTTTCTTTTCTTGATATATGTGGCGCTTGTGAACGTATCAAGAATACTCCCATCCCTTACTCATACAGTGCATTCATCAAAAAATTTATTTTCTTTTATATAATGTCTTTGCCGCTGGGCTATGTATTTTCTTTGGGATACCTCGTAATTCCTGTAGTGGCTTTTATCTTTTATGTACTGGCAAGTCTTGAATTTATTGCAGAAGAAATTGAAGATCCTTTTGGTAAAGATGCCAATGACCTGCCTATGCAAAAAATGAGTGATACCATAAAAAAGAATGTTGCTGATATACTTGCATAATAAACTTATTAGCAACCTTTGATAAACGTACATTTATAATAACTAAATTGCAGTCATCTTCGCTCTACCAGCAAGCCTGCTGTAAAAACTAATACGTTTAGATTAAACAATTTATTAAGCTATGGCACAGGAAAGAATTTTATGTATTGATATTGGAGGTTCGCATATTAAAGGAAGCATTCTTGATAACGAAGGCAAAATGCTGGAAGCATACGTAAAAAAAGAAACGCCTAAAAGGCCCACACCTGAAAACGTTCTGCTTACCATTAAAGAAGTGGCCGCAACTTTTTCCGGCTTTGATAAAATCTCTGTAGGTTTTCCAGGCTATGTAAAAAAGGGCGTAATTGTTACAGCACCAAATCTTGGCACAAAAGAATGGGCAGGCGTTGATTTGAGCAGCAAAATAGCAGACTTATTAAAGAAGCCATGCAAAGTGGTAAACGATGCAGATATGCAGGGGCTTGGAATAGCTTCAGGCAAAGGGCTTGAAATGGTCGTAACGCTTGGCACAGGCTTTGGCACTGCTTTTCTGCAAGACGGCGTTTTGCTGCCTCATCTTGAGCTTGCACATCACCCGGTATCTAAAGACAGGGTGTATGATGAATATATTGGTGAACTTGCTCTTGAAAAAGACGGTATCGAAAAATGGAACAAAAGAATTGCGAAGGTCATCACTATTTTGAAAACTGTTTTTAATTACGATCACCTGTACATTGGTGGAGGAAACTCAGAAAAAATAAATTTCAAGCTTGATGATAACATTACCATCGTAAATAATAAAGATGGTATTAAAGGCGGCGCAAGGTTGTGGAAATAAAGCGAAGCAATGGTAGCAATGAGACACGCAAGGCATTAGTTTATAGCTAGAACTCTTATTGATGATTGTAAATAATATAATAGCATGAATATTAAACTATTTATATTATTGTTTGCAGCATTGCATTTTTATGCATGTGATGCACAACCCAATAAGCCTGCATCTGTGACAGACACTGGTTATGTAATGGGAAAAGCTTCAGATGGAGGAACGGGTAAATTTTATTTTGGAAGAGAAATTGCCAGGGTGATGGGCGCATCAAATTCCGCATGGTTAGACAGGGATAACAGGCAACAGGAAGAAAACTCTCAACTAACTATTGACCATATAAAAATAAATGATACAGGCTCTATTGCAGATGTAGGCGCAGGAACCGGCTATTACACATTTAAGCTTGCCAAAAAATTTCCACATGCAAAAATTTATGCTGTAGAAATACAGGACGAAATGATTGCTACACTTAACAAGCGGAAGGAAGAAAAACAAGCATCAAAGGTAGAGGTGATAAAGGGCGATACTCTTTCCCCAAATCTTCCTGCAAACAGCCTGGATTTAATTATTATGGTGGATGTTTACCATGAGTTGGAATATCCACGCGAAATGATAGACGCTATTAAAAAATCTCTCAAAAAAAACGGCAAGCTTTTATTGATTGAATATAAAGCCGAAGATCCAGATGTTGCCATAAGGCCACTCCATAAAATGACAGTTAAGCAGGTGAATAAAGAAATGACCGCAGCAGGTTTTACAATGGAAGAGGATGGAGAATTTCTTCCCATCCAGCATTTTTTATTATTCAAAAAAATTGAAGAATAACATTCCGTCTAAAATTTCATCATCTTTCCCTGTTGTGGAAACACAAGTTTTACGTGCAGTTTATTTTGTTGTATTAATTGTTGTTTAATACGCTGTTCATTATTGCCAGAAGGCTTCATATGTGTTATTACGACCGGTAAATTTTTCATAGCTTCTTTGCCAGCAGCAATACTTAAATCACTAAGTTCTTTCATTAATAAACCGGGTGTTAAATGACCGAATAATTTATTAAGGGGCTGTTCATCAGGAAAAGAAGTTTCTATAAAAATTGCCTTTAATTTTTTTGTTTTAACAAGCTCTGCCACCTGCTGCCAAAGTAAATGCAACTGATTTGATTTTTCTATTTCATCAGCACCTGTATCGCCTAAATACAAAACATAAGCATCCTCATGCCTAACCAGAATTGCACTGCTTTGATAGGGCGCCGAATGGCTAAGTACAAATGCTTTTGCATACATGTTTGTATTTTCAATAGCTGTTTCCTGCTCTGCAGAAAGGTTTACATAATGATATTTATTAAGCGTGGGCTTATCTCCTTCATTTGTAAAATTGGCCCAGTTTTTCCATGTAAAATATTTGTCTTTAATTATGTCAAGGCAGTAGGGTAATCCAAACAAATTCTTGGAAGAATCTTCGGGGGAATTTATAATAAGCCCCGAAATATGATCTAAATGAGCGTGCGAAATAAAATAGCCTTTAATATATTTTTTCAATACAGTAGCCGCGTCTGTTTTAAAAACACCGTTGCTGATAGCCTTTTCAATGCCATCATGAACAGTGCCTGCATCCAGGCACAGGTATTCATTGGTATTTTCTGCCGCAAGCATATAAGAGGAGAGATTGCCTTCGTCTATCCCCCCTCTTATGCCAAGTGGCACTACTTTAAATGAAAATGATGTTTGTGATGATACCCGCTGGCAAAATAACAGAACGACAAAAACAATTACCCGGCTGAAATAATTCATACTGACTTGCTTTATTTGAATGTACGTGCCTGCAAAGATTTATTTCAAAGTAATGCGAAAGAAATATTAATCATTAAATTTTAGGAAAGTAATGAGAGCAATTGCTAAATAACGCTTGCCTGTTATCAACTTACTGAAAGGAACAAAATCATTTTACATCACAACTTGGTTTTACCCAGCGATTGCATTTTTTCTAATGTAGGAGAAGGGTTACCACCTTTCTTTTCAATAGTAATGGCAAACGCTTCTGCCTTTTTGGTATTCTTCATTTTCAAAATAACCCTGTCATCTGTAGCATCAAAAACACCCAGGTCTTTTGGTTTGCCTTCAATAAGTGCCCAAAGTTGGTATTGCTGCGTGGTGGGAAGTTTAGGCATGTTCTTGACAACAAGGTATACATTGGAAGAAGTAGAATCCCAGTAAATATTGGCTGAAGAACGGGGTGCTACCTGTGTTCCCACCATATTTACAACAGTAATATTTGAGTCGCGAATTACCTTTTGTTCATCAACAATCTTATTTAAAATACTGTCAGAGGTATTCACTTTAGCCCGGAGTGTATTATTGTAATCTTTAAGTTCCTCATTTTGCGAATAAAGCTTGTAAAGAAAATAAGCACACCCTAATACAAGTATCACCGATGCCGCAGCTATGTATACAGGCAGGTTACTTCTATAACCTGTGCCGGGATTGCCATTATTTTCCATAGTTATAATTTTTGATTGCTGTATAGGGCTTACCTGCTGTACAGATGCCAGTACACCGGCTTTTAAATGCGCAGGCGGTTCAACTGCATTTTCAACAGCAGTTTTCTCAAGCAATTCTTCAAAAGCATTGCGTGCCTCAACTAATGCAGGATAGCTTGCACATAATTGCTCGAACTCCTTTTTTTCTTCATTGCTGGCAAGACCAAGCACATAGCTTTCAATAATACCACTTGATATGTATTCCTGTATGTTCACTTTAAATAAGCTCTCAATTGTATTAATGCGTTTCTTAATTCTTGTTTTGCTAAGGTAACGGTAATGCCCTTTTCTTTGGCTATTTCTTCCTGCGTATATCCTTTAAAATAAGCCAGGTCAATAATACGGGTTTCTTCGGGAGTCAACTGTTGCGTTGCTTTTTTAAGTCCACTGTTGTAAAAACTTTTGTTGTCGGTTTCTGTTAAGGACCTCTCAGGTTTAAAAATGCCTGCACTGTACCCGTTTGCTGATTTCGATTTTAAAAAATTGAGAGATAAATTCCTTGCAATGTTTAACATCCATGTAAAAAGCTTCCCTTTACTTTCATCATAACTGTTTATCCTATAACTGATATTTAAAAATGTTTCCTGTAACACTTTATTTGCATCGTTACGCTCTGGTATAATTTGCAATATAGTACTGTAGAGACCGCCGCTAAAGTGCTCATACAGGTAATTGAATGCCGCGTCATTTTTTGACTTTAGCAAAGTTAGCAACTCAGGATCCGAGTATTTAGCAGTCAGGTTCAACAAAAAATGTTTATTGTGAAAGTTAACAAAAAATAACAACATTCAACCACACACTTTTGTTTAAGCCAATGAATATTAAAATAATAATGGCATGGTATTTAAGACTTAAAAAGTATGCAGTTATTATAACATTTAAAATATCAGCTTATGTTCAAAGTAGAATTATTTTCAGAGGATTCTGTTGTGCATTTGCGGGAGACGGTGAACAGATGGCTATCTTCACACAAAGAAATTACGGTATTACACTCTAACTTAAATATTGCTGTTGAAAATGTTGCCAAAAAAGAATACACGTTTTATATTCTTTACACCACAACAGAAGCGCAAACAGAGGCATTAAAAGAGCTTGCGGCAGAAGTTAAACCAGAAAATTCTGTTGAGGCAACAGAAATTAATCCTGAAGTATTAAAGCCAACAAGTTAGTTAGTATCTATTCTAAGTAAACGCTAACATGAACGAACCTTTCTACATTACCGTGCTTCATAAAGGAGCAGAAATAAATCTTCCTGCGCAATTGGAATTACTGGGCTATACGTATCGGTTTCGCATAACGGTTGAAGGCGGGGAAATTTTTATTGAAAAGGATGAAGAGGGTGAGTACAGGGTAATATTACCTGCTGGCAGCAAACTTAATGGCACGATAGACACAACACTGTTACAGGCAATTATTTCTTCCATAAAAACAATACTTGCTTAGGCAAATATTTTATGTGTTAAGTTTCATATCCACACATTAACAATAAAATTCCATTTATATTGGGGTGAAAAAAGAGATGTTGTTTAGCGCATTTGGTAAAAATCCTTCCGGAAAAGAGCTGAAAAAAGTTCAGCAATCACCCAATTACAAGGATGGCATTTTCCACAATCTAAGCCATACTACATTAATGGATGAAAATGCATCCCGGTTTAAAGTTACCTGGCAGTTTTTTAATAAACCCAAAAACACATCTCCATCCGGCGCCTTGCCTTCTATTAAAACAGATCTAAAAACACTTGGTAACGAAAACCCTGTTATTATATGGTTTGGCTATTCTTCTTATCTCATACATGTTGGCGGTAAAAATATTTTGGTCGATCCTGTCTTTAGTGGTTATGCATCTCCGTTTCCTTTTTTTGCAAAAGCCTTTGCCGGAACGGGGATTTACAATGCTGATAATATGCCGTCTATCGATCTCTTAATCATCACACACGATCACTATGATCACCTGGACCATGAAACCGTTCTCAAGCTGGATAACCGCATAAAGCATATTTGCACATCGCTTGGCGTAAAATCACATCTCACATACTGGGGAATTAATGAGAATAAAATAACCGAGTTTGACTGGTGGGATGAAAAACGAATAGATGCCGAAATCAAAATTGCGGCAGCACCGGCAAGACATTTTTCAGGCAGAACCTTTGTAAATTTTAAAACACTTTGGGCCTCTTACATACTTGAAATAGCAGGTTACCGCTTTTATATAGGTGCGGATAGTGGCTACGATAATCACTTTAAAAAGATAGGCGATAAATATGGGCCTTTCGATATTGCCATGCTTGAAACCGGCCAGTATAGCGAAGCATGGAAATCTATTCATATGCTACCCGAAGAGGCGGTTCAGGCGGCTATTGATTTAAAAACAAAAGTTATGATGCCTGTACATTGGGGTAAGTTTAGCCTTGCATTACACCCATGGAACGAGCCGGCAAAAAGAGTAATTAAAAAAGCGAAAGAG
>Ga0105237_10003018_pt1 | contig 20308 bp, 15 predicted proteins | sample KBSC24metaG_FD_81520 | JGI IMG/M metagenome (GOLD analysis project Ga0105237, IMG submission 81520) | Corn rhizosphere microbial communities from Kellogg Biological Station, Michigan, USA - KBS C2-4 metaG | ecosystem: Host-associated > Plants > Roots > Rhizosphere > Soil | place: Michigan, USA... | reverse complement strand
GATGAATGCAAAAACCTAAGCGCCGAAGGCGTGGGGGTCATCGGGTACGCCCCTCGTAGAAGTATCAGGAACACCGAGGCGTAGCCGTAGGTAGTCCTGTTCTGGGCACAATGACCCCTCGGCTTTGCTGAGGGGTTTTTGCTTTGCTGAGGGAGCATCTTAATAAACCAGCAAAAAAGAGGCAGGAGAAAATTTGTCCAGGTTAAAGCTGAATACACCGGCCCTTACCATAATCTTACTCGTGCTCTTATTGCCACGCAAATCAATTGGTATAACTGCTTTAACTTTGCTGTCTTTACCCAGCCTTACTATGCAGTTGCCGGTTATACCAGCCTGTTCCCACAAGCGCAGTATTGCTCCTTCGCCATCGGGGTTTTCACCGAATGCTGTTATTAACACCCCAATTCTGGAAACAGATATGCCAGTTTTAATGGCAGGTAATCTTCCAGGCTCGCCGCCAGCCGTTCCTGTCAATAATGGCAAGCGTGTTTCCCAGCCATATTGAACCAGATTGGCAGTCGTGTGTGTTTGTGCATCCACCGGCCAGATGCGTACTCTTTCACTCCATGAACCGTCTTGCCACAGGGGGAAATTGGTATTCCACATGTTGTTGTAAAGATTCACAAATACAGATGCCTTAGTTGGTACATAATCCATTGAGTATTTCCATAAACCAGGCTCACCAAGACTTATCAGGGGTGCGTCCATTGATGTGAGCGCCGCTCCGGATCTATCCGGTCGTGTAATAGATACACCTGTATTTACTGCCATCAAGTACCTGTTGGTGCCCGGAATAATGTCCGTAGCAGGATTGATCGGCCCTCCTAAACGGCCTACCTCAAATGTCGGCTTCTCTATTTTGAATGGGAAACAAAGCCATCCGCCTTCCGGCTGCTTATCTGCCTTTTTTGACGCTACGTTCCATTCAACATCAACATATGCCGCATTTCGTGGAAACGTAAAAACCAATGAATATGCTCTGGCATATCCGCCTGTTTCCCCTGCAGTTAATGTAGCAACATCGGCGATAGAAGAATGAGTTACCTCCATGTTCCATGCGCTGGGAGTAAAACTGACATAAGGCGCCTTTCCGGCATCGATCATTCCGGGTTTGCCTAAATCGTCTAACCCCCAGCCTTTTTGGATACGGCTATACTTATTAAACCATCTATCCACCTCATTTGTACTGAATCGTTCGTGCAAAAACTGGCCTATAACATATTGAGAAGATGTATCGACCAATTCACGGCCGGTCGATCTTTCTGTTAAAGATGCGATACCCCCTTTCGTTAGATCAAATACTACTTTGAAATATGGAGTGTTAAATACAGACTGTTCGTCATGCGAAATATTCGATTCCACCAGCTCATTAACAGAATAGCTGGCATAGCCGGATGCCGGAATTTCCCTGACAAAGAAATAGCTTCCTTTTTTCCACGGGTTTTCAATCATCCCTGATCGCCGCCAGGGCAGAGGATTGTAAACCACTATGCGTTTGCCCTTTTTATTTACCGACGATGCCAGTAAATCCAGATGAACTTTTAGTTCTTTGTTTATAATGTCATTTGCAGCAAGAATGTAGTGCCGCTTGTCGTCGTAAGACCGAAGCCATTTTCTTTTGCTGCCGATGGATGTATTGTGTGAATCGCTGTTCTTCAGCATTGCATAATCGCCATTCTCCGGCAATGGCTCCGCTGCAGCTTCCGCCATCCATTTTTTCCAATCGTCACCATAGCTATACCGGGGGCCGTATTCCGCGTTCATTCCCCACGTATGTTCGCCATACAACAGACTCAGTTCATAAGCTTTTGCCAGCTTTGCCGATATAGATCCAACGGGTATACCCCAGCCATTCATTTGCGTGTGCAGGCCATCTAACGCCGACTCAAGAGGACGAATATTTCTTGCAATTTTTGTTTCCCCTGGATTTGATTGTATGCCGTGTATCCATGTATCAGGGCAATCTCCTTTTACTGTAGGCAAATCCGGGTTCTCTGCTAAAACCGCCCTGGCAAAATCATCAAGGGTGCCAAAATGTATATGCACACCCGGCAGTTCTTTTGTTGCATAAGTCAGGAGGTTATCAATTTCCTGCATTGTGGGTGGACCATGGTTGTCGCCTGTCATCTGCATTGCCAGATAATTTTTACATGGCCAGTTCGGTGTTGGTTTAATATCGGAACCATACAGGGAGGTATAGTTGCATAATACTTTTGAACCATCGGCTCCTTCCCACCAGAACAGTTCAGGAAAGCGCGGATACTGGCTGGCAGGGTTACAACCCAATTGCAGGAATAGGATGCCGGCATGCTTCAGCAAAGTAGGCATGACCCACGAATGGCTGGGAACATCCGTCATCTTCGCGCTGATGGGTAATGGAAGCCCGTACTTTCTTGCAACCGTGGAAGAGAAATTCAATCCGCGTACCAGGTCTTCATAATCCATCGACTCTGTGTGTACTGTAAAAGGAAGGGCGTGTATAGCAAGTGTACCTGATCTGATCGCTTTTTCGATCCTTGACTTCCGCTCAGGTGTTTGCAGCGGACCAAGCATCTGTGCCTGTAAAGGCCAACCCGAAACCGTCCAGGCAAAATGCTTTTCCGGCGGAAGCGTTTCATTGTTTTCCATAACCTTCAAGGCATTATCCATCATTACTTCACGATATCGCTTGAACACGTTTTCGGGCACATCGGTAAACCCCAGGTCAAAGTGGGTCTTAAACACAACCCATATGTCCGTTACTTTTGAATTAGCTTTCTCAGTTTCTTTTGATGGTTGTGCATTTGCTCCTGTTATGGATAATACCGTAAATAAAAATAGCATCCTTTTCAATGGCAAAAAGTTAATCTCAACAATTCTCAAATGTATGAACATCTGCACATACAATAAATTTTTTTTCACTGGGCAGACCCTGTGCATAATAATTGCTTGTTTTCTTAAAAGAACGATTATGAAACAGCCTTTTAAAATAAAGATGGATCGAACCACCCCTCTTATTGACACACGGCTATCCTGACAGCTTCGTCCGATTCCTAAAACTAATTCCATTACTTACAGCTGCAGATAATGACGGTTTTCTTTTGACATTATCGTTCCTTCTAAATGATCACCCGGTTGTTCGCCACCTTGATGGAAAAGGAGCCGGGCTATCACAAATTTATGGCGCAAGGCGGCGATGGAGCAACCGGAAGCTTTGGCCGAAGATATCAGGGTGTTTGGAAAATTTTGTCACATCCACACCCCCAAATTGTCCTTCCTGCCCCCTTTAAAAATGTGAGGTAACTTTTACTTTTAGCAAACAAGTAAAAATCCAGAAAAATGATCAGCATAACCAAAACTGCAAAAAATCATAAATGGACATTATTGTTCATTCTCTCTTTTGGTATCTCCATGGAGAATATTGCTCAAGGAACTTCCGACTGGCAGCTGGAGAAAATGCCGGTTGACCTGGAGACAGACTATGCATTAAGCTCGCTCCCTCTAAATCTGCGCAATGACGCAACTGTTTATTTATTAGACCCGCAAAAAGGTTATTATGTGGCGCGCCAGGGATCAAACGAATACCTCTGCTTCGTTGAAAGAACAGATTGGGAATGGGGTGAGTTCAGGGATGACCTTTATACGCCCATTAGCTTTGACGCCGAAGGCGCCAGGTCAATCTTTCCCGTATGCATGGATGTGGCAGCAATGCGCGCGTCCGGAAAATACAAGGCCGCTCAAATAAAGGATTCAATAATACGGAGGATCAACACCGGGATATACAAGGCGCCCTCGAAGCCAGGTATTTCATATATGCTGGAGCCCGTTATGCGTCTGTATCCCGGGGGGCCGGATATTAAGGAGCCCATCACGATAAGTATGCCGCATTATATGCTGTATGCCCCCTATTTTTCCGAAAAGAATACCCGGTACAAACAAGGTACGGATGGATTGATCCTGGCCAATCCGGATAATGCAATTTTGGGTGACGGCAAAGGACCATTCGGCTTCGTCATTATACCTGCCAGCGAAACAGAAAAAGCGACAATTGTCGAAGATGGCAAAGACCTGCTGAAAAGGCTGGTCGCGTACAAAGCATATCTTAAGGCCGAAATGGTCAGCGGTCACCATCATGGAGCGGCTGCAAAAGAATAGCTTTCTATTAAGTCGGCCCGATCAAACTTAACACTTTTTCCAAGTCGGCATCTTTCTTCGTGGTAACATCCTGCGGTGTATATAAAACAACATATGCAGGAATTATACCATGACCATACACCGGATGTTCCAGTACTGATACCAAACGCAGCCACGGGAATTCAACAACAATTCCCGTGTTCGGCAAGGTCAAACGTTGCAAAGTCCCTCCGCTGCAACCTTCGGAGCCACCAGCCGTTTCACGACCGACGAATATCGCTTTTTTGCAATACCTCTTAATAACAGCAGCGGAGTGCGCACCGGAAGAAAACGTGGCGCCGTCAATCAACACAAATAGATTGCCATTATAGTGATTTCTTTTGTCCAGTGCTGTTTTGCCCAGTAAACGGCCAAATGCAGGTTGAAAGACATATTTGTAGCGACCGGCTTTTATAACACCTGTTGGTTTAAAGCTTTGATAAAAGCTCTCCGTGCGTGCCGTATCAAAATATTTGGCAAACCTGCTTTTCGCAGGATCCGGTACACTTGTCCACATATCCCCTACCATTTGAAAAGGTGCGTCTGCAAGATAAGTTAAGAGTTTTGCCCCGATCCTGATGTCGCCGCCTGTATTGTGTCTTAGATCGATAATTAAATCCCTGACCCCATTTGCACGTATCTCTTCAAAAGCTTTTTCGAAAAGGGCAGTGTCCGAATATTGATAACTGTGCACCTCAAAACAAGCGATAGTTCCATTTTTAAAAAACCGCAGCGGCAGGTAATCCGTGCCGGAAGATACGGTCCACCCTTTATAATTATCTACTTCATTGACAGATTCGGCCTGCGGTGTTGCCGAAGGTACGGTGTCAATTGACAGCGTCTTTACTTCGCCCCCGGCTGTTCTAAGGGTGACATTGTAAGGGGGTATCCAGTGGTAATATTTATTGCAGGCATCTTCAAAACCATCATATTCGCCCAAAAACAGTTCCTTAAAAGTCATGTTATTACCGTCGGCAGCATACAGATCACCACCGTGCTGTATGATCTCGGAAACAGGCACCTTGTTCATGGTCAACAACTCGTCTCCGGTCCTAAGTTCCTTAACCTGATGGGTTGTCACCCACGCTTTTCCGTCTCTGACTGACACTTCAAAAGGCAAATGAGGCATCCTGTCCGCAGCCGACGGTTTATAGCTTTCAGAGTGCCTTAACTGCGTATGTCCGCATTTTAAAGCGCTTATAAACGGGTAAATTGCCGCAATAAATTCATCCTCCGACATAGGTCTGTTAAGCAGCAAAGAGCTGCGCCTGTATAACTGAAGCAAACTGTCTTTAGGAGTGTATAAGCCATAGGCCGGATGTATTTCCTGAATACTGCTCCAGAGAACAGACAGATCTTGCTGCATGTTTTTGACCGAAAGCAATTTACGGGGGGTATCGGTGAAACTTGTAATAGCGAAAACTAAAAACAAAAAGCGCACTGCGGGTCAATTTTGAAGTATCACGAAAGTTAGGAATTTATTGGCGGTTATTTACCAATAAAAGAGTAACTTCACCTTCTTAATTTCATTATTGTATGAATATCTACGTTTCCAATTTAAGCTTCAACGTTCAGGATGAGGATTTAAGAGAGTTTTTTGCTCCTTACGGTGAAGTTGTTTCGGCCAGGATCATCAATGACAAAGAAACCGGTCAGTCAAGAGGATTCGGTTTTGTGGAGATGAAGGATGCTGCAGCTGCAAAAAAGGCGATAGAAGAACTCAATGACGCCACCGTTGATGGCCGTAACATTAAAGTAATGGAGGCCAGACCAAAAGAGCAGAAATCATTTCGCGGCAATAGTGGCGGCGGTGGCGGCGGATACAAAAAAGGCCGTTGGTAGCGTTAAAGGGCTGAATGAATAAAACCCCATATGGTTAAAGGCTCCTTTATAGACGACCTTCTCTATACCCCATCTTACGGATGGAAAGACAAAAACGGCGCTCTGGTTATTCCTACTACCAAACAACTTTGGTCGGAAGCCTTTTCCCGCATCAATATTTTTAAAACCCGAAAGAACTGGATTTCTTTTGTCAGTTTTTTGATGCTTGCGGGATTGTTGCCGTTCTTTTATCTTTTTCTATTCAAGTACTTTTCCTGGTATTTGGTGATCGCCATCGTTGTCTACAGTATGGTGATCATGGGTACGCATGGTACGATCTGGTTTCACAGGTACTGTACGCATAAGTCCTACGCCTTTAGTCATCCCCTGTGGCGTATTATTACTCAAAATCTAGTTATCAAGACTGTTCCGGAAGAGATCTATGTTGTATCGCATCATGTACATCATTGCAAATCAGATGAACCCGGAGACCCATATAATGCACAGGCAGGGTTTTGGTATTGCATGCTGGCCGAATACAACCATCAAAGAGTTTCCCCCGACTTAAACCAGGATACCTACAAAAAGGCGACGGGCTTCATGGAACATACAGGAGTAAAATTGAACTCTTATCGCCAATACCAAAAATGGGGCTCGATCACCAGCCCTTTGTATACGATTGGAATTTGGGCACTCAACTGGGCTTTCTGGTTTCTGATATTTTTCCTTATTGGCGGCCCCGCGCTGGCCTGCGCAATATTTTCAGCCGCCATGCTTTGGTTTGCGCTAATCAGAGCTTTTAATTACACAGGACATGGCGGCGGGATAGATAAGCACAAAGACGGTGTTGACTTCGACCGCAGCAACCTTTCCATAAATCAGTCCAGGCCTGGAATACTTGCAGGCGAATGGCATAACAACCATCACCTCTACCCAGGCAGCGCCAGGGCAGGTTTTCTTCCCGGACAATTAGATCTGGCCTGGATCTATATATATACCTTGCGTAAACTCAAGATGGTATCCTGGTACAAAGATTCCAAAAAGGAGTTTTTGAAAAAATATGCAGCCGGGAGTCTTTAAAGCGCCTCGATCGAAAAACGGGTATATTTTTCTTTCCGATTGTATTCAGCTACCATCATGTGTCCTTCTTTGGCGGGATAAACATTGACCCTCACATTGCCATCCTTGTGGGGAATGGTTCGTGCGATCTTTTTACCGTTGACATTGTAGATATAGATATTCTGGTCATCGTCGATGATCATGTAGTTGGTCTTGGTGTCCGGGTTGACCACTTTATAATAATCCTTCTTATCCAGTTCTGGCAGGATGCTCGAAGCACTAAAATACTTTGTCTCATCGCAGGTAATATTATTGTCCAGGGCTAATTTGCCGGATGCCTCCTGCCGGATAAAGGCCCCGTCCGACAGTTTGTATTTGGCAGCTCCTACAATCCCCTTCCCTTCCAATGCCGTGCCGGCAAAAATGGTGTTGCCGCTAAAATCCCTGAATGCAATGGCATATCTGACGTAAAAGCCCTTTTTATTGAAAAAGCCGTCATCTGCAATTCCAGGGATATTCCCGTCAGACCAATAACTGCAATTGGCACGCATCTTCTTGTTTGGATTTCCAAGATCCAGCGTGAATAAACCCAGGTAAGGAATGTAGGAATAATCATTGGCCGTGAGGAAGTATCTCTCCCGCTTGGGGTTAATGATAACCCCGGCTATAAATGCGTCGCCTGTGGCCGGGTCATTATCAAAAGACAGGACCTTTAGCCAATTGTCATTTCTATCCCGGAGATCGAAACTATTCTCTACAACGAGCTCCTTCGCGGAGTATGAATAGAGCTTGTACCCCCCTTCCGGAGTAGGCCGGTCCTGCTTCGTCAGAAGATAAATATTAGCAGCCGAAGTGTGCAGATAAAACCGATCCGCATACGTCGGGGCATCCTGCTCATGGATCAGCGTTCCTTTGGTATCGAATACCATCAGCTCCCGTCTCAGGTCGTCACCATAAAAGAAGGCAAAACCGTTATTGGGAATATTCCTTATTTGCATTCCATATTTCAGGTGTCCTGCTATTTTTATCGATGCTGACCAGGGATTCCTGGTGGGAAGAGGCTCCGCGCTGAGGCTTACATCCTTATAGTACGAATTGATGATCTTACCGTCGAGGCTGATAAATTGTAACAGGAAATGGCTTGATGTGGCAGCATCCATCGCCTTTCTATAATCCTTCGTGGATCGGATGGTTTTTACGCCTGTCAGCGAACTCTGGATATATCCCAAACACAACACGTTCTGCTCGAAAGACACGGACTGAAGATCGAGGATCCCCTGACGGAACTTTACGGCGCCGATGTCATTGAGGTTTTCATCCATGATCGTCAACTTGTAGTTGAACGAGTCTGCATCGGCTTTTTCCAGCCGGGTGAATGCCAGATAGCCGACCAGGGTATTGTCCTGGGTAATGGCCTTGATCTGAGTCGATATATCTTCGCCTACCTCTTTGAATATCTTTGTCTGGGCCTGCAGGAAATAGCCGGATAACAGACTCATTACTAAAAAAGCTAATTTTTTCATGACGCCCCAAAATACACTTTTTTCCTATACCTTCCCTCATCGTATGAAACAGGCCATCCTCTCCAAGTCACAAGCCAGAAAGATCATTCTCCATGCGGCAGGGCTATCTAAACCAGCGCAGTTTGGAAAAGGGCGCGAAGCCGTCTACAAACTCATAGACCACCTTGGTTTTGTCCAGCTCGACACCAATTATGTCGTGGAGCGCGCACATCACCACGCCATTGCAGCCCGCGTGCCCGACTATAAGCTGGAATGGCTGGAAGAGCTGCAGACGGACGGAAGGATCTTTGAATTCTTCACCTCCGACTCTGGGTTTATCCCCATGCACAATTTCCGTTATTCTTTGCCTGTAAAGCAGGCCTTTTCATCCAATAGAAAGCCCCTTACCCAACCCGAGATCAATCTCATGAACAAGGTGCTGGACAGGATCGCACGCGAAGGACCATTGATGGTAAAGGATTTTGAGAACGATCGCCTGGAGGCAAGCGCAGGCTGGTGGGATTGGCGGCCCTCCAAAGTGGCACTCGAAAGGCTCTACCTGGATGGAAGACTGATGACCACACGAACAAGGGAATTCCTCAAAGTATATGACCTGCCGGTGAATTTGGTCCCGAGCGACATCGACACAACGATGCCTACACCGGAGGAGTTTGCAAGACACGTGATCCTGCGCGGAGTGAAGGTCCTGGGTATCGCCTACACAAAAGAGATTGCGTGGCGCGCCCGCTATGTAAAGAACAACCTGGTAAAAAAGGAGCTTGAAAAACTGGTGGAAGAAGGCGAAGTTTGCAAGGCGTCGATCGAAGGCCTTAAGACCGCCCCACTCTACCTGCTACCCGGCTATAAGAATAAAAAGATCCAGTTGTCCGGTGACGCATTCATCCTTTCCCCATTCGACACATTGAACGTCTTCCGGCATCGTTTAAGGGATTTCTTTGATTTCGACTACCAGATAGAATGCTTTGTCCCGGCGCCCAAGCGGAAATACGGGTATTTCTCCCTACCCGTGCTGGTTGGCGATACTTTTGTCGCACGAATGGATTCAAAAGCCGATAGAAAACAAAAAACATTGATCATCCACAATCTTCACTTCGAACCGGTGAAGTTGACCAGGCAAATAAACGACAAGGTCATCGACGCCATCAAAAGATTCGCGCGATTCAACCAATGCCGGGATATCGTCATCAAAAAATCAAATGGTGATCTTTACTCCAAGCGACCAGTAAAATACATTGCTTAAATTTTCCTGATAGGCTTTTGTTGACCCGCCGCCTCCTCCGGAAGGTTTGGTTGTAAGAGTGATGAAAGATCCGTTCTCTGGTATGGCGAGGGTTGGTGTAAAGTTGACTTTTATTTTCTTATGCAATGTGTATTCCAAAGCCGAGCTGCACTCGTAGTCCATGATCCGAAACCGTGACGCGTCGGCAATAGCGCCTGTGATCACCCCTGAATTTTTGCCATTTCCACGACTGGGGCTATACCGGCGGCTTTTGTAATAATAATTATAGAAGTTTAGCATCCCTGCATTGACCTTGACTGCAGGGTTGATCTCCAGTTTGTTCTCGATAAGAGTAAAAGAATGTTCGAGCCCAAAGCCGGCCCCGATATCGGTGCTTTCCGAAAAATCGGCGCCCAATTCCAGTGAAGGCTGAATAAATCCAAAATCATAAGAGAAATAACTGGATAACCTCCCGCCGATAGCGGAATTGACCGCATAGCTCTGGTCGCTATAAAAGTCCTTACCGGCGGTGATCTCTACATTCAATTTGTCGGAAGTATAACTGTAGCCACCCTCTATTGTCGCCACGTCGATCCTGCTGTTGCCCGCACCTGGAAGGTAAGAGATGCTGCCGGAGATAAAGAATCCCGACTTATCATAATAAGCGACTGTAGGGGTAATATAGGGTACTGATGTGGAATCTCTTCGCCCCAGGTATACGTTATCACTGAGATAGGATAAACTCAGGTCCCAATGAGATTTCTTTTTTGAACTGGTACTGTCTTTGTTTACCGGTGTTTTCTGAGCATTGACAGCATTATACGCAAATACCATGAGAATGATGCACAAGGTGGGTATATAGGGTAGCTTCATAACATATAAGACAGCAATTCGCTCCTATAGTCCCGGGTTATCTGGCTATTAGAGATGTAAATCATTTGTTAATCGTGTAAATTGCAGCCTAAATGAATATACACGTCCTCCAGCATGTCCCTTTCGAAGGACCAGGCATCATCTCCGACTGGTGCCAGTCCCATGGCCACCGGCTGGAAATAACCCCGTTGTATTCCCCCGCCCACGGGCTGCCGGCGGCAGATGCCGTAGACATGCTCATTATCATGGGCGGCCCCATGGGGGTATATGATGAAGATATATATCCGTGGCTGGGGGTTGAAAAAGCCTTTATACATACCTTCCTTCAGCAGGACAAGCCCGTGCTGGGCATCTGTCTGGGCGCCCAGCTGCTGGCAGTGTGCAGCGGAGCCATCGTCCGGCCGGCGCCAAAAAAGGAAATAGGCTGGTTCCCCGTCAAACCTACCGCAGCCGCCAGGAACGAGCCATGGTTCTACTCGCTGTTTGAAAACAGCCCCATCCTTTTTCACTGGCATGGGGACAGGTTTGAGATCCCCAAAGACGCTATAGATCTGGCATTCACAGAAGCCAACGACAACCAGGCATTCCTGCTGAACAAAAAGGCGCTTGGATTGCAATTCCATGCAGAAGTCAACGAAGAAGGACTGCGACAGATGGTGAAGGAGGGGCTGCACGAATTACAGGAGGGGACCTATATCCAGGGGGCTGATGTCGTGCTGGCCAGCCCTTCTTTTAAGGCAGCACATCCCATTATACAGGCTATTTTGGACCATTTAATTAGTTTTATCCCATGTCATTGAACTCAGCTGCAATAAAGAAAATAATCGACAGACTCGGTATTGAGGAATTGAACGAGCTGCAGACCGCCGCTTTGAAAGCTATTAAGCAGGACCAGGATCTGATCCTGCTGTCCGACACAGGCTCCGGAAAGACCCTGGCGTTCCTGCTGCCCATACTGTCGATAATGGACAGCCAGACACAGGGTACCCAGGCACTGGTCATCGTACCATCCCGGGAGCTGGCCTTACAGATAGAACAGGTGTTCAAGACCATGGCCACCGGCTTTAAGGTCACCTGCTGCTATGGGGGGCATTTGAGGGAGACGGAGGAGAACAACCTGATCGAAGCGCCGGCCCTCATCGTAGGGACGCCCGGACGGCTGGGAGACCATATCCGCAGGGGCAATATCCACACAGACACTATTCACACTCTCGTCCTGGATGAATTCGACAAGTCCCTGGAACTGGGGTTCCAGGACGAAATGTCCTTTGCCATCACTTCCCTGCCCTCCCTGCGAAAAAGGATACTGACCTCGGCAACAGCAGCCACGGAAGTACCTGCCTTTGTAGGGTTACAGAACGAAGCTACCCTGAACTTCCTGTCCGGGGAAAAATCCGAACGCCTCCTGGTCCAGCAGGTATTGAGCCCCGATAAGGATAAGATAGAAACCCTGTTCCGCCTCCTCTGCCAGATAGGCGCCCGGAGCACCGTTGTATTCTGTAACCACCGGGAGGCGGTGGAACGGACCAGCGGCATGCTAAAGGAAAAAGGCATCTTCAATGTATTCTATCATGGCGCCCTCGAACAGCCGCAGCGAGAAAGCGCCCTTGCCCGGTTCAGGAACGGCAGCTCTTCCATACTGGTTACTACCGACCTTGCAGCCAGAGGGTTAGATGTACCTAATATTCGTTATATCGTTCATTATCATCTTCCATCCACGGAGGAAGTATTTATTCATCGCAATGGCAGGACGGCCCGGATGGATGCCAGCGGGACAGCCATACTTATCCTCTCACCCCAGGAAACCATCCCCTCTTATATCCACGAACAGCCGGAAACCATCCAGCTGCCCGAGACGGTTACCCTGCCGGACAAGCCCAAATGGTCCACCCTGTTTATTTCCGCGGGCAAGAAGGATAAGGTGAACAAGGTGGATATCGTCGGCTTCTTCAGCCATAAGGGACTGCTCAAAAAGGAAGACATCGGACTCATTGAAGTAAGGGACTTCTCCTCCTTTGTGGCCATCCGCAAGTCAAAAGTGAGTCATACGCTGCAGCTGATAAAGAATGAAAAGCTAAAGAACAAGAAGGTGTTGATCGACGTAGCAAAAGATGTTTGAACAATATTTTTGTTGTTCACCTCCGAATCGGTATTTTCACTACATGTCATCATTGAGGCAGACCTTCTGCTTATCCTTATTTCTTTATTACCTGTTCCCAGCCGAAACCCGGGCCCAGTCTCAATTTTCTCAAAGCGATAGCCTGGTCGAAAGCACGGCCTATAACAATGCCCTCAGTCAGTATCACGCCTATTTGAAGCCCGAGCCTGGTTTATACCGGGGAAACCGATATCGCGAATATTCCTACCAGCTGTCGGAAGGCCATCCATTCTTTGGCGACGGCAAGATGCATAACGGTGCTGTCTTATACGATGGCGTTCTCTATGAAGGCCTTACGCTCTCTTATGACATGGTAAAAGACCAGGTGGTAATACCCAGTCCTTTTGGCGCCTATAAGATATACCTGATCAGCACCCAGGTCGACAGCTTTACCATCGAAAACCATCGCTTCCTCCGGTTAAAGGATAGTCTTAACCCCACGGCTCCACGCAATGGCTTTTATGAGCAGCTTTACAGAGGACAGATCAGCCTCCTGAAAAAAGATAAAAAATTTGTAAGGGAAGATGTTCAATTGTCGGGAGTCCGGCAATACATCGACTCTTCCATCTCGTATTATGTAAAAAAAGGAGACAGCTATTATACCGTTCGCAATAAAAGAGCCTTATCCCATGCTTTCAAGGACAGAAGCAAGGAACTCAACAAATTCATCCGGCAGAACAAGCTTAGTATACGAAAGGACCTGGAAAATACGCTGATAAAAGTTTCGGTCTGGTATGATGCCTTAACAACCCGTCAATAATGTCCGCGATGAATCCTACGATATATTACAGATCATTCATTATCACCTGTCTGCTTTTCATGCTCAATGGAGTGCACGCGCAAAGTGACAGACAGCCGCTTGTCACCGTGCACCTCAAGGATACATCCATGGCAGAGATTCTAAAGGAGGTGGAGCTACAGGCGGGCTACAGGTTTTATTATGATACGGCGGATCTCGACACTGCGAAGCTGAGTATCCAGGCGGATCAGCAGCCCCTGACGAAAGTGCTGAGCGACATCTTTTCGGGTACAGATCTCAGCTTTTTCATCGACAGGCAACAACATGTATTCATCAGCAAGGGAGAACCAGTCCACGAAGGTCTCCCGATGGATTTTTTTGAACGGGCGGTTGTGAGCCGGGACACTACACGGGCCGGAACGCCTGCACAGGACGACCTGGAAGAAGCCAGCAAACCACAGGTAGCTACATTGGAGAACAAGCTGTATGTCATTGGAGATAAATCCACGGCCAATCTGCCGGGAGTGGTCAACGTGGCGGGATTTGTACGGGATGTCAAGACCGGGGAGCCGATCGTCGGCGCCTCCATCTATATAGAGAAACCCAGGATCGGGGTTGCATCGGATCAATATGGTTATTACTCCATCTCCCTTCCGCGAGGACGTCATATCCTCAATATCCAAAGCATCGGCATGCGGGATACCCGAAGGCTCCTCCTCGTACATGGCGACGGTAAAATGAACATCGACCTGCAGACACAGGTGCTCACCCTGAAAAAGGTCATCGTCTCCGCGGAAAAAGCAAGCAATATCCGGCGGATGGAAATGGGTGTGCAGAAGATAGACATAAAAACGATCAAACAGGTGCCTGTCGTATTTGGAGAAGCCGATGTACTGCGGGTGGTCATGACACTGCCTGGTGTAAAGACGGTGGGCGAAGCCAGCACGGGGCTGAATGTACGCGGCGGCTCCGCAGACCAGAACCTGGTATTGTTCAACGATGCCACCATCTACAATACGGCACACTTTTTTGGTCTGTTCTCCGCCTTCAACCCGGAAGTGGTAAAGGATGTGGAACTGTATAAGAGCAGCATCCCCGCACGCTTTGGAGGACGCCTGTCCTCTGTACTGGATATCAGCAGCCGGGAAGGTAATAAAAAGAATATCACCGGATCGGCAGGCATCGGGCTGCTGACCAGCCGGCTGAATATAGAGGGGCCCCTGGTAAAGGACAAGACGTCTTTTATCATGGGAGGGAGGACCACCTATGCCAACTGGCTGCTAGCCAATCTTCCTGATCAGTACAAACATAGCCGGGCCTCCTTTTATGATGTCAACCTCAATATCAGCCATGCCATGGGTAAGAAGGACAATCTTTATTTCACAGGCTATATGAGCCAGGATCATTTCAATCTGAACAACGACACCACCTATGGATATGGCAACAGGAACATATCGCTGAAATGGAAACATATCTTTTCCAATAAATTCTATAGCGTCATTACCGGCGGCTATGACAGGTACCAGTACAATATTACCAGCACAGAAAACCCTGTGAACGCTTACCAGCTTGGCTTTGATATCAACCAGCTTTATTTCAAGGCGCATTTTAACTATTACCTCAACGCCAATCATACATTTGAATTTGGATTGAGCACCTTGCGCTACAAGCTCCATCCCGGGTCCTATCAGCCGGAAGGCAAGGCTTCTCTTGTCGCGCCCGATGTGCTGCAACCCGAACAGGCATTGGAAAGCGCTCTATACCTCAGCGACCGCTATGCCATCACCAACTCCCTGTCGCTGGAAGGCGGTATACGCTACTCCCTATACAATTATCTCGGGCCCAGCGTCGTGAACAACTACGCTCCGGGACAACCCTATTCTACCGGCACCCTTATCGACTCCACCCGGTATAGCTCGGGCGCATATATAAAGACCTACGGCAAGCCCGAGTACCGCCTGTCAGCACGGTATATATTGACCGAAAATCTTTCGATCAAGGCGGGCTATAATACTCAGCAGCAGTATATACATGCCCTGTCCAATACCACAGCCATGGCCCCAACGGATATCTGGAAACTAAGCGATCCACATATTAAACCCCAATCCGGGGACCAGGTCTCACTTGGCCTGTACAGGAATTTTAAGAATAACACCATCGAGACTTCTGTCGAAGTATATTATAAGCGGATCAGGAATTTCCTGGATTACAGCAGCGGTGCGCAGCTGATCCTGAACCATCACATCGAGACGGATGTACTCAATACGCAAGGCAAGGCGTATGGAGTAGAGCTCCTGATCAAAAAACTCACCGGGAAGTTCAACGGCTGGTTTAGCTATACCTATTCCCGTACCCTGCTCCGCCAGGATGATCCCAATGCAGGAGAGATCATCAATCGTGGGGAGTATTATCCGGCCAATTACGATAAGCCGCATGATGTCACTTTTGTGGGCAACTACCGGTTCACCCACCGCTTCAGCCTTTCACTGAATGCGACGTACAGCACAGGCCGTCCCATCACCTTGCCCATCGGCGTCTTCTATTATGCGGGTTCCTACAGAACCCTGTATGCAGACAGGAATGCCTATCGCATACCCGACTATTTCCGGACGGACTTTTCCATGAATATAGATGGCAACCACAAAGTGCATCAACTGACGCACAATTCCTGGACCATCGGTATCTATAACCTCACCGGCAGAAAAAATCCTTATTCGGTGTATTATGTTTCGGAAGGGGGCGCCGTCAATGGATACAAGCTTTCCATTTTTGGCAGCGCCATTCCTTATGTGAATTATAATATACGTTTTTAAACGAATGAAATGAAACGGATCATCAGAAACATACTGCCATTTTCCTTCCTGGTCGTCTTTTTGTGGCGATGCAAGGACATATATGTCAGCCCCTATAAGAATCCCAGTACCGGCTACCTGGTGGTAGAAGGATTTATCACTGGCAACGGGCCCACCCAGTTCACCCTGAGCCGAACGGTAGACCTGTCCGGCAATCGTGCTGTTCCCGCGGAAAAAAATGCATCCGTACAGGTGGAAGGAGATGACAATTCTATTTTCCCGCTGACAGAGCAGGACAGCGGCGTCTATATGACGAGCTCCATGACGCTCAATGCCACAACAAAATATCGTCTTCGTATCAAGACCAGTGATGGAAAGGAATACCTGTCCGATGCTGTGCCGTATAAGCAGACCCCTGCTATCGACAGCGTCAGCTGGACCTACAATGCGGCAGACGGCGTCAAGCTTTATGTCAATACCCATGACCCTGCCAATGCTACCCACTACTATATGTGGCAGTATAAGGAGACCTGGCAGTACCATTCTGCGGAGTACTCTTTGTACAAATATCTGAAAGATCAGAATAAGGTGGTGGACAGACCTGCTTCGGAGCAGATATACTTTTGCTGGAAGAATGCCGCTTCCACGAGGCTGATACTGGGCAACTCGACCAAGCTTACACAGGATGAGATCCATTTGCAGCTGCTGGATCAGATCGCTCCCAATACTCAGCCGATAGGGATACTTTTTAGTATAATGGTCAATCAATATGCCCTGACAGAGGATGGATACAATTATTTGACTCTCATGCAAAAGAATTCCGAAACGCTGGGATCCATCTTTGATGCGCAGCCGTCCGTCCTGAAAGGAAATATTCATTGCCTTTCCAATCCGAATGAGCAGGTCATCGGTTTTGTCTCGGCAGGGACGCTCGAGCAAAAGAGGCTGTTTATTTATCAAACCCAGATCCCGGACTGGCGGTATTACACGCTCTGCTCTCTGCCAGATACGGTCGTAGGGCTCGACTCCGCATCGCTCATACAGTTTTTTTTCAACTCATCCTATATGCCGATAGAGCAGCACTACCCCAGGGGCGGACCTCCCGATGGATGGGTAGCCAACACTATCAGCTGTGTAGACTGCCGGGTACAGGGAGGTACGACAACAAAGCCCGATTTCTGGCCATATTAAGGAATTTATGATAAAGACAATTTTAACCCTTTTGCTGACAGCGTTCCTGTTCCTGTGCTCCTTTGGACAGGATGCCGCGTCCGGCTCATTGGTGAAGGATCTTAACGAATATCGTGCACGGCGCCTGCAGGAGAAATTGTACGTTCATACGGATAAGTCCTTCTATTTGGCAGGGGAGATCTGCTGGTTCAAATTATATTATGTGGATGGCAGCTCCCATCTTCCGCTAGACCTTAGTAAAGTGGCTTACCTGGAATGGCTGGATAAAGAGAATAAACCAGTGCTGCAGGCCAAGGTAGGCTTGAGCAAAGGCCATGGGGACGGGTCCATGTATCTGCCGCTGACGCTCCGTTCGGGCAATTACAAGCTGAGGGCCTATACCAATTGGATGAAGAACTCCGGAGCGGACTGGTTCTTCGAGAAGAACATCACGGTAGTGAATACACACCGGTCGGCGGAAATGCCGCCTGCGGATTCCGCTCAGCCATCTAACATCGCTTTTTTGCCGGAGGGAGGCAATCTGGTAGAAGGCATTACCAGTAAGGTAGCCTTCAGGATCACAGACCAGTATGGCCGTGGCATTGCCTGTACAGGAGTGATCACGGAGGATGACCAGGACACGGTGGTGCGTTTTCGGCCCGAAAGGTTCGGCATCGGCAGCTTTATGCTGACGCCACGCCCGGGCCATCATTATAGAAGCACGATACGTTTGGCCGATGGCACAGCCATTAATACCCTGCTGCCCGGCGCCTATAAAGAGGGAGTTGTCATGAACGTAATAAAGGAGGACAACGATCATGTACGTGTCAATGTAATTTCTACCACCGCAGCTCCGGAAGTTTATCTTATAGCTCATACGCGTGGGTCGGTGAAGATGGCAGAGGCCGGTCTGTTACGGGATGGAAAAGCCAGCTTCCTGGTAGACAAGACAAAATTAGGGGATGGCATCTCTCAGCTCACACTTTTCAATGCGGCCAAACAGCCCGTCTGTGAAAGGCTGATCTTTAAATATCCCGCTCATCGTCTTCACATCGATGTCAAGGCAGATAAGAATGAGTATGCCACGAGGAAGAAGATAAATCTCGAAGTCACAACCACTGGGGCAAATGATAAGGCATCCGTGGCAGACTGTTCTCTGTCAGTGTTCCGCGATGATGGATTACAAACAGCGCCTTCGGATCATATTTTAGAGTATCTTTTGCTGACGTCCGACCTGAAAGGAAAGGTCGAGTCGCCGGAATATTATTTCGAACATCCGGAAGGCGAGCAGGCCGTCGATCGCCTTATGATCACGCAGGGCTGGAGGAGATTCCGTTGGGAAGACGTGATCCATCATTCCAACCCTACCCTCGACTTTCCACCCGAATACAATGGGGCCATCATCACGGGCCGCATCGTCAATATCCAGACCGGCGCCAGTGATCCCAATATACAGGGTTATCTGGCCGTGCCCGGAACCAGAACACAGTTCACTTCCGCCTATGGCGACGAGGATGGAAAGGTAAAATTCGAGCTGAAGGATTTTTATGGCGGGACGGAGATCATCGTACAAACCAATCCGCTAATGGACAGCATGTACCGGATAGATATTCCTCCCCCTTTTGCGGATTCGTATACCCATCAGCCATTGCCCCCTTTTATGCTCTCCCGTCGCGATTCCGGTATGCTCGCGGATAAGAACTTTGATATGCAGGTCCTGAACAGATATGGCGGCATACGATTAAAACAATTTCAATTTCCCGACTTTGATACCAGCACTTTTTACGTGCATCCGGATTTTACCTATTTATTGGACAATTATACTCGGTTTACAACCATGGAGGAAGTCATGCGGGAATATGTCGTTATGATGCTGGTAAAGAGAGGTCGTGAACAAACACATCTGCCTCTCCTGGATATCGCCGAAGCAGACAGATTCTTCGAAAAGGACCCGCTGGTGCTCATCGATGGGGTGCCTGTCTTCGACCTCAACAAGCTGATGGCCCTCGACCCCCTGAAGATCAGAAAGCTGGAGACGGTGCATCAGAAGTTCTTTCTCGGGTCCTCGGACTATGATGGTATCATGAACTGGGTCAGCTACAAAGGGGACCTGGCCGGCTATACGTTGGATGCCAATGCTACCGTCCTCGATTATGAAGGTTTGCAGCTGCAACGTGAATTTTACAGCCCGTCCTACGAGACGGAGCAGGCAACGGCGAATCATCTGCCCGACTACAGGAATGTGCTATACTGGTCGCCCGGCGTACAGGCGGCTCCTAAAAGCGCGCTTAGCTTTTATTCTTCCGATGTCCCCGGGAAATATATTGTCGTGGTGGAAGGACTTGCGGCAGATGGGACTGCGGGCAGCGGGATAGCCAGCTTTGAAGTAAAGTGATCAGCCGAAATGATCCTCAAGAAAGTCCTTTAATACCAGCGCATGGTTATGCTCTTCATCCTTTGCAGCATATAAAAGAGTGATATGCCTGTCGTGTCGGTGCTCCTCTATGAACTCATCTACCGAGGCATTCTTTTTCAGCTCCGACTTATAACGCTTTTCAAAATCCGTCCATAAGGGTACGGAGTGATTGAACCATTTTCTGAGCTCAGTTGACGGAGCAAGCTCCTTTGCCCATACCGCCCTGGCATCTTCTTTTTTAATACCCCGTGGCCAAAGACGATCGACAAGTATCCGCACACCATCCTTTGTAGAGGGCTTTTCATACACTCGTTTGATAGTAATGGATGGTTTCATACTATATAATTTACCAGATTGTCGGGTTCGTTCCATTTTTTATACAGCCG